>JADMIO011460625.1_pt1 | contig 49447 bp, 38 predicted proteins | sample 8958161 | NCBI WGS metagenome assembly JADMIO01 (sample SAMN16585339, study PRJNA669376) | soil metagenome | isolation source: Crop rotation soil | place: USA: Cullars Rotation, Alabama | collected 2011
CTCGGGCTGTAGGTCCCGCCGAGCTGCTCGCGCAGCGTCTCGTCGAGCTTGATCTGGAAGAGCTCCGTCAACGCGCGCAGGTCGAGCCGCGTCTGCGGCGTGTACGCGCACGCGCCGGTGAAGTCGATGAGCGTGTTCGCCTTCGGCTCGATTCCCTTGCGCACCACGCGCTCCACCACACCCTTCGGCGGACCGCTGTCGTGCTTCTTGAAGGTCTCGTTGCGACCGAGCGACGGGAGCGACGCGAGGTATTTCTCGACGAGCGGCTTGAGCGACACGGTGTCCACGTTGCCGACGATCACGAACGTGAAATCGCTCGCGTCGGCGAAGCGATCCTTATAGAAGGCGAACGCCCTCTGCGGATTCACTTCCGCGAACGTGGCGGCGGTGAGCGGCCGCGCGCGGAAGTTGTGCTGCGCCATCGTCACTTCCACCGTGTCGCCAAACACTTCGTCCGGATCCACGCCGCGGTTGGCGAGATACGGCGCCGCCTGGTTCTTGAATGCCTGAAACGCCGACGTATCCAGCCGCGGCGCCGTGAAGTCGAGATACACGAGCTGGAACATCGTCTCGAGATCCTTTGGCGACGCGCGGCCGCTGATCGCTTCGCTCGTTTCACCGATCGACGCGCTCGCGCTCGCGGCCTTGCCCGCGAGCTTCTTTCTCAGATCCACGAGGCTGAAGTTGCCCGCGCCGCTGAGCGCCATGATCTGCGACGCGAGGCTCGCCGACATGTAGTCGGGGTCGGACGCCAGCGACGTGCCCCCCACCGAATACGAGCCGAGGAGCACTTCGTCGGCCTTGAAGTCCGTGGGCTTCACCAGCACGCGCGCCCCGTTCGACAACTTCCATTCGGTGACGTTCACCTGGGGAATCATCGTGCTCGACACGATCTTGCCGGCCACGGGCTCCTTCGCCACCAGCGCCTCGCTCGACACGTTCTCCGTGTACGCGACAACCGGCGTCTTGGCGGCGCGATCGAACACGGCCAGCAGATCCGCGCGCGTCGGAATCTTGACGCCGTCCTTGATCGGCGACTCGGCGATGATCACGCGATTTTCGTCCGTGATCCAGCGCGACGCGAGCTTGTTGACCTCGGCGAGCGTGATCGTGGGCACGAGCTGCTGCACGATCTTGTACTCGTACTCGATGCCCGGAATCGCCTCGCCGTTCAGGTAGTTGTTGATCAGCTCCTGCACGAGCGCCGACGAGAGCGTCTTGTCGCGCTCGGCGTAGGCGCGCTCGTAGCCGCGCACGAGGTTCTGCTTCGCGCGATCGAGCTCCGTTTGCAGGAAGCCGAATTCGTCCACGCGTTTGGCTTCCACGAGCAGCGCCTCGAGTCCCTTCTCGATCGCGCCGTCGTTCACGCCGGCGCCGAGGGTGAACGCGTCCGTCGAGCGGCCGATGAAGTTGCCCTTGCCCGCGTCGGCGCCGAGGAACGGCGCGTCGGGCTTTTGCGCGATTTCGGCGAGGCGGTTGTTGAACATGGCGAGGTACAGCCGCTCCATGAGATCGCGGCGGTAGTCGCCCACTGTCTTCGTCTTTTCCGTCGGCAGCTTGAACATGAGGCTCACGTCGGAGCCCGTCGCTTCCTTGTCGGATGCCACGGCGATGAGCGGCTCCTTGTTGCCGGGCACGGCGGGCATGACGCGCTTTGGCGCATTCGCGGCCGCCTTGGGAATGCCGGCGAAGTGCTTCTTGATCTGCGCTTCGATCGTCGCGGGATCGAAGTCGCCGACGGCGATCACCGCCTCGAGATCCGGACGGTACCAGCTCTTGTAGAAGGAACGCACGCGCGCGGGCGTGGCCGTCATGATGCTCTGCTCGGTGCCGATCGGCAGGCGATCGGCGTAGAGCGATCCGCGCAGCGCGATCGGCAGCCACTGATGCAGCATGCGATCGCCCGCGCCCTTGCCCAGGCGCCACTCCTCGTGCACCACGCCGCGCTCGTTCACCACCTGCGCGGAATCGAAGAGCTGGCCGTGCGCCCAATCCTCGAGAATCGTGAACGCCTGCTCGACGATGCGAGCGGTGTCGGTTGGAATCGGCAGGATGTATACGGTTTCGTCGAATCCCGTGTACGCATTGAGATCCGCGCCGAAGCGCACCCCGATGGACTGCAGGTACTTCACGAGGTCGTTCTCCGAGAAGTGCGTCGTGCCGTTGAACGCCATGTGCTCGTTGAAGTGCGCGAGGCCGAGCTGGTCGTCGGTCTCGAGCACGGAGCCGGCGTTCACGACGAGCCGCAGCTCGGCGCGCTTTTCCGGTTTGGGATTCCGGCGGATGTAGTAGCGAATGCCGTTCGCCAGCGTCCCCACGCGGATCTTCGGATCCACGGGGAGCGGCGCCGTCAACGGAATCGGCGTGTCGGCTTTCTTTGCAGGTGGGGCGTTTTGAGCCAGCGCGGGACTCGCGATGGCGAACGCGGCCAAAAGCACATGCTTTGAACGAGACATTTTGACGTCGTGTGCGGGAAGAAATCGAGTGGCGCGCGACAGCCTTGAAGTATGGATAAAATCAGCGCGCGCGTGCAACACATTTGTTACCCCGCCGGGCTCATTTTAGGCGCGTTTTTCATTGCGGTAACGAGTTCCTTACTTAGCTTGTTGCGCTTGCCGCGGCTCCCGATGAGGGGAGCGTTTCGCGCCGCCTCCCCTCTCCTCCAAAAATGCGTCCAACTTTCCTTCGCGCTCTGCGCGCCGCCGCAGTCGCGCTCGCCGTCGTTTCGTGCACGAGCGACGGTCCGCTCGCCCTTCGGCCGCGCACCATAGTCCCCGGCGGCGCGAGCGCCGACAACGTTCCGCATCTCTTCGGCCCTGCCGTCGTCATCAGCCAGGTGTATGGCGGAGGCGGCAATACCGGCGCCACGCTGAAAAACGACTTCATCGAGCTCCACAATCGGAGCAACGCCGACGTCGTGATCGACGGCTGGAGCGTCCAATACGCCTCGGCGGCGGGAACGTCGTGGACAGTGCAGACCATCGGCGGAACGATCAAGGCGGGCGGCTACTATCTCATCCAGGAAGCCGCGGGCGCGAGCGGCACGGCGAATCTTCCCACGCCGGACACGAGCGGCGCGGGCATCAACATGTCGGCGACGGCCGGCAAGGTCTGGCTGGTCGGCAGCCAGGATCAACTGTCCGGTTTATGTCCGTCCGGACCGCTCGTCGTCGATCAGGTGAGCTTCGGAACGGCGGCGTCGAACTGCGGTCGCCTCACCACGGGAACGCTGGCCAACGCCACCGCCGCCATTCGCAATGCTGGCGACGGTTGCGCTTTCAGCGACCAGAATCTGGCCTCCGTCTTCACGGTCGCGGCGCCGAATCCGCGCAACTCGACGGCGCCGGCCGTCATCTGCCAGCCGCAGCCGTTCGTGACGATGTCGCCCACGGTGACAACGATCAGCGTCAGCGGAACACAACAGTTCCAGGCCACCGCCTTCGATGCCTCCGGCAATCCGAGCGGTGCCGCGCTCACGTGGACGAGCAGCGCCCCCAATGTCGCGACGGTCGATGCAAATGGTGTCGCGACCGGCCTCGCCGTGGGGACAACGACGATCACCGCGCGCACCACCACGCTCAATCCGAACATCAGCGCCACGGCAACGCTGAGCGTGGTGCTGCTTCCGGCGCCGGGAAGCGACGTCGTCATCAGCCAGATCTACGGCGGCGGCGGAAACTCCGGCGCCACGTTGAAGAACGACTTCATCGAGCTGTTCAACCGCGGCACCGCGCCCGCGAGCCTGAACGGCTGGAGCGTGCAGTACGCCTCGGCGACCAACGGCTTCACGCAGGTCACCCCCTTGAGCGGCACCATCGCGCCGGGCTCGTACTACCTCGTTCAGGAAGCGGCCGGAAACGGCGGCACCGTCGCGCTGCCGTCGCCCGACGCCACCGGGTCCATCGCCATGTCCGCCACCGCGGGCAAGGTCGTGCTCGCGCTCACCACCACCGCATTGAGTGACGTCTGCCCGAGCAATGTCGCGGTCGTCGATCTCGTGGCCTACGGCAGCGGCACGAATTGCGGCGGAACCACCGCGAACTTGAGCGCCACGAATGCCGCGCTGCGCGTAGCCGGCGGCTGCATCAACACCAAGAACCCGGCCGCGGACTTCGTGGTCGCGCCCGCGAATCCGCGCAACAAGCTGTCTCCGGCTCGATCGTGCATTCCCGGCGTGTTCGATCACGTGGCGCTCACCGGCGTCACCGGAATCATTCAGGCGACGTCGGTGCAATTCACCGCGGCTGCTCAGGATGGGCTCGACAGCGCGTTGCCCAACGCTCCGGTCACGTGGACGTCGAGTAATCCCGCGTTCGCGACGGTGGACGCGACCGGCCTGGTCACCGGCGTGGCTCCCACGCCGAGCGGCACGCCCGTGATCATCAAGGCGGAGGCGACGGTGAATGGCGTCACGAAGTCGGCGACGATCAGCGTTGCGGTCTTCGAGCCGGGCATTCACTGGCTGGATATCGGGTACAACACCACGAGCCTGCCGCCCGGCTTCCAGGCGAACATGTTCCTGACGGCGCGCCAATTCCAGGGCGGACTGGAAATTCCCGCGACGTTCGCCGTCGAAGCGCTCGACCCGACGATCGCCGACGTCGTTCCGGGAACGCCGGGCGTCATCATCGCCGCGAAATCGGCGTCGCCGAACAAGGCGCGCTTCCGCATCACGGCCACGCCGGTCGTGCCAGGGTTTCCGCCGTTCGTCTTCGAGACGGGCGTCTCGACGTCGCTGACCGTCGAGTCTCCCGTTGACGCGCCCGTGTCGATCTATGGCACCAACGACGAGTTCGGCGACCCCACGCCCGCGAGCGCGAGCAATCCGAACGACATGCTCATCCGCCGCCCACAGTACGTGCTCTCGTACAATCAGTCGCGCGGCACGCCGAACTGGGTCTCGTATGAGCTCGACGGACGACAGTTCGGCCCGGAGGATCGCTGCAACTGCTTCACGTCCGATCCCAACATCCCGGTCGAGAAGCGCATCTACACCACCGATTACACCAACGGTGGATACGATCGCGGCCACATGACCCGGTCAGCCGACCGCACGGCGACGAACGACGAGAACGCGGCGACGTACTACCTCTCGAACGTCGTCCCGCAACAGGGTGATCTCAACCAGGGCGTGTGGGCGCAGTTCGAGAACGCGCTCGGCGACTCCGCGGAAGCCGGCCGCGCGGTGTACATCATCACCGGCCCGCTCTACAGCAGCACACATCCGCTCTCGTTCCTCAAGAACGAAGGGAAGGTCGCGATCCCCGACAGCACGTGGAAGATCGCCGTCATCGGCCCGCGCGACGGTAACAATCCGTTCACGTCCGGCGGCATTCACACGATCGGTGACATGGCGGGCATCACCGTGCTCGCCGTGAACATGCCGAACGTCGCGGGCGTTCGAAACGACCCGTGGTCGAAGTATCTCACGACGATCGACAAGATCGAGAAGTCCACCGGCTACGACTTCCTGTCCGTCCTGCCGAAAGACGTGCAGTGCAAGGTCGAGGTGCGCGACTGCGATCCCACGGCCCACATCACCGGTGACGTCGCCGGCGGCACGGCCTCGGGCGTCGAAGGCCAGACACTGCACTTCGACGCATCCACGTCCACCGATCCCGACAACGATCAGCTCCAGTATCAGTGGAGCGTGAACGGCGTCGTCGCCGGCATCGGCGCGACGCTCGACTACACGTTCCCGAACAACGGCACCTACGACGTGAAGGTCGTCGTCGGCGATCAAAAGGGCGGATTCGGCAGCGCCGGCATCTCCGCGACGATCGCCAACGTCGCGCCGGTCATCGGCGCGTTCTCGGGCGGCTCGGTGGACAAGGGCTCGGCGTTCACGTCGAGCGGATCGTTCACCGATCCAGGCTCCGACACGTGGACCGCGACCGTGAACTATGGCGATCAGTCCGGCACGCAGCCGCTGTCGCTGAGCGGCAAGAACTTCTCGCTGAGCCACGTCTACTCGGTCGCCGGCACGTTCACCGTGACCGTTACCGTGAGCGACGGCGATGCCTCGGTGTCGCAGACGGCGAGCGTCAACGTCGTCAATCATCCGCCGGTCGCGCGCATCACCGGCGCGGGGGTCAACGGCGGCGGAGAAGGCACGCCGCTCGCGTTCGACGCCTCGACGTCGACGGATCCCGACAACGGCGACATCCTGAGCTATCAGTGGAGCGTGAACGGCCAGGTCGCGGGCATCGGTCCCGCGTTGAGCTATTCGTTCCCCGACAACGGGACATACACGGTCGGACTCATCGTCTCGGATCTCTCGGGCGCGAGCAACACCACGTCGGCGTCCGTGACGATCACCAACGTGCCGCCGAATGGCTCGTTGTCGGCTCCGGCCAGTGTGGTTCGCGGCGGCACCATTGCGCTCGCGGTCACGAACGTCGCCGACCGGTCGCGCGTGGATCAGTCCGCGGGATTCACCTACGCGTTCGACTGCGCGAACGGCGCGGGCTTCGGTCCCTTCGGCGCGACGCCAACCGCGACCTGCCCGGCGTTCCAGGCGGGTACGCGAGTTCTCGGCGCGAAGATTCGCGACAAGGACAACGGCGTCGCCACGGTGCTCGCGTCCGTGAACGTGCTGGCCGAGCCGACGGCGCTCGTTCGTCACGCGCCGTCATTGAGCTCGGACGTCGAGGGGTCCGTGCAGATGTTCCTCGGCGAGAACGTGACGATGAACGGCGGCGCGCGCATCTCCGGCGGGTTGTACGTGCCAGGCACGCCGACCGTGCGTCTCAACGGCGGTCCGACGCTGGGCGCGAATGTGGACGCGCAAGGAAGCACGTCGCCGAGCGGCTACAGCGTGACGTTGAACGGCGGCGTGTCGCTCGGCACGCTGGTGCGTCGCACGGACGCCGGCGTGCTGCCGAGCGTGGGTGCGCCGGCCACGCCGATCGGAACGCGCACCGTGTCGCTCAACCAGCCGAGCGATCAGGTGGGTGACTGGACCACGGTGCGCAACGTGTCGATCAACGGCAACGTCGCTCCGGTGACGGTGCCGGGCGGCGCGTACGGCGAGCTCACGGTGAACGGGTCGAACACCATCGTGCTTGGCTCGGCCGGAGTGACGACGACGTACGACCTCCAGCGCCTGACGCTGAACGGCCAGGCGGTGGTGCAGGTGAACGGGCCGGTCGTGATCACGGTCGGCAACACGGTTCAAGTGAACGGACCGACGGCCGGCAACGCGGCGCATCCGGAGTGGCTCACGCTGCGCGTATCGCAGGGCGACCTCTCGATCAACGGCAACGTGGCGTTCTCCGGACTCGCGGTGGTTCCGAACGGGCGAGTGACGGTGAACGCCGGCAGCTCGCTGACGGGCGGCGTTGCCGCGGATCAACTGGTGCTCAACGGCAACTCGCACGTGAAGATCACGGTTTCAGTTCCCTGACGGGATTCGCGTGGCCAAGGTGGTGGCCGGGATGCAGATTATCATCCTGCGTCCCGGCCCCACAGTACCTCGGGATGACAGAGACCATGTAACTCCGAGACCCAATGCGCTTTCGCCTTCTCGTCGCCGCGCTCGTGGCGGCCACGCCGCTCGCGGCTCAGCAACGTCCGGTCACCGCCGCCGATTACGCGCGCGCCGAGCGTTGGATGAGCTACAACGTGACGCCGCTCGTGTCCGGGCTCACGATTCGTCCGATCTGGCTGCCTGACGATCGCTTCTGGTTCCGGAACGGCTCCGAGATCGTGCTCATCGATCCCGCGAAAGGCACGCGCACGCGCTGCGACACCGACGCCAATCATTGCGGGCTCAATCTCGCCGACACGGTCGGAGGAGGCGGCGGACGTGGTGGCCGCGGCGGCGGCGGCCGGGGAGGACGAGGGGGCGGGCGCGCACCCGAGTCCATGTCGCCCGACGGCACCAAGGGCGTCTTCATTCGCGACTGGAATATCTGGATGCGCGACGTCGCGAGCGGCCGCGAGGTGCAGCTCACCAAAGACGGCGTGAAGGATTTCGGCTACGGCACCGACAACGCCGGCTGGACGCAGAGCGATCGCGCGATCGTCCTGTGGTCGCCCGACTCGAAGAAGATCGCCACGTTCCAGCAGGATCAGCGCAACGTGGGCGAGATGTACCTCGTGAACACGCAGGTCGGGCATCCCACGCTGCGCGCGTGGAAGTATCCGCTCGCCGGAGACAGCGTGGTCGCCACGATCAGCCGCGTGATCATCGACGTCAGCGGCGCCGAGCCGAAGATGGTGCGCCTGCAGATGCCGCCGGACCAGCATCGCTCCACACTGTGCGATCACATCGTGTGCGGCGGCGAGTGGGCGGATGTCGAGTGGTATCCGGATGCGTCGAAGCTCGCGTTCGTATCGACGTCGCGCGACCACAAGCACGAAGTGCTGCGCATCGCGGACGCGTCCACGGGCGCGATCCGCGACGTGATGGAAGAGACGGTCGCGACGCAATTCGAGTCGGGCAACGGGAAAGTGAACTGGCACGTGCTGCCCGCGTCGAACGAGATCATCTGGTTCTCGGAGCGCGACAACTGGGGCCAGCTCTACCTCTACGATCTCACGACGGGAAAGCTCAAGCAGCAGATCACGACGGGCGAGGGCAACGTCACGCAGCTCACGCGCATCGACGAGAAGAATCGCACGCTGTACTTCATGGGCGTCGGCAAGGAGAAGGGGCGCGATCCATACTTCCGCCACTTCTACAAGATCGGCATGGACGGCAAGGGGCTCACGCTGCTCACGCCCGACGACGGCGATCACACGATTGCGCCGTCGCCGTCGAACAAGTATTTCCTCGACACGTACTCCACGCCGAACGTTCCGCCGACCGTCGTGCTGCGCGACATGAACGGCAAGCTGGTGGCGAACGTCGCCAAGGCGGACATCTCGAAGCTGCTCGGCGCCGGCTGGAAGCCGCCGCAGCCGGTGACGGTGAAGGCGCGCGACGGCAAGACGGATCTCTACGGCCTGCTCTACACGCCCACGCAGCTCGATTCGTCGAAGAAGTACCCGATCATCAATCACATCTATCCGGGCCCGCAGACGGGATCCGTCGGCGGCCGTTCGTTCAACGCCGCGCGCGGCGACGCGCAGGCGCTCGCGGAGCTGGGCTTCGTGGTGCTCGAGCTGGACGGCATGGGCACGCCGTGGCGGTCGAAGGCGTTTCACGACGCGTACTACGGCAAGATGGGCGACAACACGCTGCCCGATCAGGTGGCGGGCATGCAGGAGCTCGCGCGACGCTACACGTTCATCGACCTGAGCCGCGCGGCGATCTACGGACACTCGGGCGGCGGCTTCGCGACCGCGGACGCGATGTTCCGCTATCCGGATTTCTTCAAGGTCGGCATCGCGGAGTCGGGCAATCACGACAACCGCGAGTACGAGGACGACTGGGGCGAGCGCTACGAGGGCTTGCAGCAGGGCAACAACTATGAGGAAGCGGCGAATCAGAATTTCGCCAAGAACCTCAAGGGCAAGCTGCTGCTCGCGCACGGCACGCTGGACAACAACGTGCCGCCGGAGAACACGATGCTGGTGGTGGATGCGCTGATCAAGGCGAACAAGGACTTCGACCTGTTGATGCTGCCGAACCAGGCGCACGGGTACGGCTCGGAGTCGAATTACATGACGCGGCGGCGGTGGGACTACTTCGTTCGGAATTTGCTCGGGGTCGATCCGCCGAAGGAGTACGAGCTGGGGCCGAAGCCGGCGGCGAGGACGACACCGTAGCGGAGCGCGGAGCGCGGTTCGCGGAGCGCGGAAAGGCGTTTTGAGGTTAGGCGGTCCGCGGTCCGCGCTCCGCGCTCCGCCGCGAGTAAACCTTTTCGCCTTGCGCCGGGTCCAAGTCTTACATATTTAAGACATATGACCAAACCCGTCTCCCTCACCCGGCGCGAGCTCGACATCATGTCCATCCTCTGGCGGATGGGCGACGCCACCGTCGGCGAAGTCCGCGACCAGCTCCCCGACGACCTCGCCTACCCCACCGTCCAAACCATGCTCCGGGTGCTCGAGGCCAAACGCTACGTCCGCCACAAACAAGACGGACGCGCCTTCCGGTTCTACCCGCTCATCCAGCCCGACGACGCCGGCGACGGCGCCCTCAAGCGCCTCGTCGCGAAAGTCTATCAAGGATCCCGCGAGCTCCTCGTCAGCCGCCTGGTGGCCGACGAAGACATCTCGGCCGAAGAGCTCAAGCGCATGAAGAAGATTCTGCAGCAACGACTGGACGAGGCGGACAAATGATTCTCGAATGGATGGCCACCGCCACCGCGACCGGCGCGCTCGTGACCGCCGCCGCGCACTGCGCCGAACGTGGCGCGGTGCAGACCCATCGCGCGCGGCGCTGGGTCTGGCTCCTTGGCATCGTCGCCACGATCGTCGTCGCGTTCATGTCGCCACGCATCGCGTTCTCGCGCGCCGCCGCGGCGCCCGCCGTCGCGCCCGTCGCGCAAACTGATGTTGCCGCTGTTGCCGCGCTCGCGCCCGCAGTCTCGAAAGCCGACCTCATGGTCGCCGGGCTCTGGGCGTCGGCATCCGTCATCTTCATTGCGCTCCTCATCGTCGCGCACGTGCGGCTCGTGCGCTCCGCGCGCTCGCTGCAGCCGGCGCAGGTTGCCGGCCACGAGGTGCGCGTGTCGCGCGACTTTGGGCCCGCGACCGTCGGCCTGCTGCGGCATCGCATTCTCGTGCCGTCGTGGGTGCTCGCCTTGACCGACGACGAGCAGCGTCTCGTGGTGACGCACGAAGTCGAGCACATTCGCGCCGGCGATCCGCTCGTGGCGCTCGCCGGCGTGCTCGGCGCCGCGCTCATGCCGTGGAACGCGGCGCTGTGGTGGCAGCTCGCGCGGCTTCGCCTCGCGATCGAGGTGGACTGCGACGCCCGCGTCGTGGGCCGCACCGAACGCGCGGCGCTCGCGTACGGCACGCTGCTGCTGCGCGTGCGCGACCAGGTGCAGAGCACGAGACGTCCCGCGCTCGCGCTCGCGCACGCCAAGTCGTCGCTCGGCAAGCGACTCGACGCGCTGCTCGCGCGCCGTCGCGAGCGGGCGCCGCGTTGGCTCGCCGCCGGCGTCGCCGTCGCGGCCGGCGCCGGCGTGTTGTCGAGCGTGGCATTCGTGCCGGGGCCGCGCGGACGCGAGCTCCTCGACGAGCTCCGTGCGTCGCGCGTGGCGTCGCGCGTCGCGCCAAGTGCCGTTGTCGCCGCGCCGGTCACGACGCCGCGACCGGACACGCCCGTCACGCCGGTCACGCCGGACACGGCGCTCGCCGCGGCTGCGACGCGTGTCTCGACGCTCACACAGATGATGCGCAACATGCAGCAGGCGCGCGCGACGCCGAGGAAGACGACGCGGCAACCGGATTTGAGCGTGCCGCCGGTGGCGGCCGCGACGTACACCTTCGCGGCGCCGTCGATCGATCGCGAGGCCGTCGTGCGCGATCTGCAGCGCGCGCCGGCGGCCGGCTATGCCGGAACGGTGACGCGCCTGGGCGGCCGAGGTGGTCGCGGCGGATTTGCCACCATGCGGCCGGCGCCCGATTCGATGGCGCGGGCCACGCAATCGTCGGCGGCGGCCACGGTGCCGGACAGCATGCGTCCGGTATTGCGCGCCGTGGGCGGTCGGGTCACCGCGACTCCGGCGGTGATTCGAGCGCGTCCGGATAGCACGCGTCCGCAGCCGTGACGGCGAGCGTGGCGGAGAATCGGTAGCTGCACCGAGAGCGGTCACCCCGAGCTGTCGTCATCCTGAGCGTAGCTGTCGTCATCCTGAGCGTAGCGAAGGATCTGCTTTCCCCGCTGTCGTCATCCTGAGCGTAGCGAAGGATCTGCTTTTCACGTCGTTCCATAGTCTTAAAGATTTAATACTTAGTTGTTCACTTTCACCAAGGAGTTTGCCATGTTCGCCATGTTCGCCATGCTCGCCCACCGCTCGACCCGCAGTGCGCTCGCCGCCGTCCTTCTGCCGTTCGCCGCCGCCGCCGCCCAAGCGGGCGCCGTCATGCGCGCCTCCCCCGGCCAGGCCGAGGCCGCGTACGTCAATCTCACCGCCGAGCAGACCCGCGCCTTCATCGCCGCGCATCACCCGGCCATCGCCGCCGGCACGTCGGATGACGACATGGTCACGCTCATCGTGGATCTGAACGGCAACTACATCACGAGCGCCTCCAGCAAGGCCCCGACCACCGTGTCGCCCGCCGTCGCGAACGCCGTCACCGCGGCCACGCGCCTCCTCGACAGCACGCAAGCCGTTGCGGCGACGCCCCGCCTCACCGCCGTTGCCGGAGCGCTCGCGACCATCGCGCCCACCCAGGCCGACGGCCAGCCGCGCATGGTCGCCTTCGACGGCATCGGCTCCGTGGACGCGCGACTCATCCGCGCCATGTCCGTCCACAACTACGCCGCCGGCGACGTCTCCGCGAACGCCGTCCGCGTGCGCGTCGTTGCGCTGTCGGCGAATTCGATCAGATAGCGGCGTCGCCGATCATTGCTTCCGCTGTCTCGCCGGGTTGAGCAAATCCATGCGCTCACCCCGGCGGCACAGCGCGATCAGCTCCGCCAGCCGGCGTTCGCGCGTCTCCTGCTTCTTCGCGCTCGTCACGCGGTGCGCCATGAGCCGCTGGTATCCCGGCGGCTGCGCCTCGAAGAACGCCCACGCCTTCTTGTCCGCCATGAAGCGCGCGAGCAGCGCGCCCTCGAACGCCGCGGTTTCACGCTCGCGGGCAAGCTTCGCGGACTGCTTCGCGTCGCAGCGGGCGAACGCCGCCGCACCGGAGGGATGCACACGCCCCTCGCGCTCCAGCTCCGCCATGCGCTTGACGTTCACCGCGCTCCACCGGCTCGTCGGCTTGCGCGGCGTGAAGCGAACCGTGTAGGCATCGTCGCTCCACGACTTGCGAACTCCATCGATCCACCCGAAGCAGAGCGCTTCGTCCACCGACTGCGACCACGTCATGCTCGGCTTCCCGGAGCCGACCTTGTAGAACCCCACGAGCAGCTCGCTCTCGCTCTCGTGATGCTTCTCGAGCCACGCTCGAAAATCGTCCGGTGTCCTGAAGAATTTCGGCTTTCCCATGGGCAGCCCTCCGATCACACGCCGAGGTCGTCGCGCACGCGCCGGACAATCTCGGGCACCGGACGCGTTCCGTCTATCCGCACGGCGTCGCGCGGATGCTCGAGCGTGGCGAGCTGGCTGTCGAGCAGCTCGGGCGGCATGAAATGGCCTTTGCGGTCCTTGAGGCGCTCGAGCAGCACGGGTTTGGGCACGTCGAGAAACACGAATCGCACCGCGCCGGGCGCCGCATTCTCCGGTACGAGCACGTCGCGATAGTGCTGCTTGAGCGCCGAGCAGGCGAGCACGCCGTGCTCGCCGCGCGAGATCACGCCGGCGATGAGATCTCTCAACGCGGCGAGCCACGGCGCGCGGTCCGCGTCGTCGAGCGGAATGCCGTGCGCCATCTTGTCCACGTTCGCCTGGGAGTGGTAGTCGTCGCCCTCGTAAAAGGGCCAGCCGACCGCCGCGGCGAGCGCGTGCCCCACGAGCGTTTTGCCGGCGCCCGAGACGCCCATGACGACGATGACTCGAACCGAATCGCTCACGCTTCAACGTAATCGTCGCGTGGGGTTGGGTGCGCTTCCTGCATGAATGACCGGCCTATGCGCTGCCTCACCGTCGAACCCGGCATCAGGAATTCATTGCGGCTCGAGACCTTCGAGATGCCGCCGGAAGAGCGCGGAGCCGTACTGATTCGCGCGGTCGCGCTCGGGGTCTGCGGCACCGACCGCGACATCATCGACGGGCAATACGGCACCGCGCCGCCCGGCCACAAGCGCCTCATCCTCGGCCACGAGTCGCTCGGCCGCGTGGAAGCGGCGCCCGAAGGCAGCGGTCTGAGGAAAGGCCGCCTCGTCGTGGGTATCGTGCGACATCCCGATCCTGTGCCGTGCGCGAACTGCGCGGCCGACGAATGGGATATGTGCACGAACGGACAGTACACCGAGCACGGGATCAAGTCGCTCGACGGATTCGGCTCGGAGTGGTATCGTCTCGACCCGAAGTTCGTGGTGCCGGTGGACGAGAGTCTTGGCCTGGCCGGTGTGCTCGTCGAGCCCGCGAGCATCGTGGCAAAGGCGTGGCGCCACATCGCCGCGATCGGACGCCGCGCACGCTGGTCGCCGCGCACGGTGCTCGTGACCGGCGCGGGTCCCGTGGGACTGCTGGCCGCGCTGCTCGGAGTGCAGCGAAAGCTCGAGGTGCACATCTTCGACCGAAATACCGGCGGGCCCAAGCCCGCGCTCGCGAAAAAACTGGGCGCCGCGTACCATAGCGACCTCGCGCACGCGCCGAAGGAGTTCGACGTCATTCTCGAATGCACCGGCGTGAGCGAGGTGATCGTCGAGGTGATTCGCCGTTCCGCGCCCAACGGCATCACCTCGCTCCTCGGCGTTTCCAACCCGGGCAAGCAGTCCGAGATCGACCTGGGCGCGCTCAATCGCGAGGCCGTGCTTGGCAACCGTGTCATCTTTGGTTCCGTGAACGCGAACCGACTGCACTACGCCGCGGCGCAGGCCGCGCTCTGCCGCGCCGACCGCGATTGGCTCTGCGGCATGATCACGCGGCGCGTGCCGCTCGCCGACTGGTCCTCCGCCTTCGAGCGACGCGACGGCGACGTGAAGACAGTCGTGACCTTCGACGACACCACGGCGTGAGCACCGATCGCCCGGCGCGCATCGAGGACTATGCCCTGATCGGCGACTGCGAGACCGCGGCGCTCGTCTCGCGCGAAGGCTCGATCGATTGGCTCTGCTGGCCGCGCTTCGACGCGCCGGCGTGCTTCGCCGCGCTGCTCGGCACGCCGAAGAACGGCCGTTGGCTGCTCGCGCCCTGTGAAGAGGCGACGAAGATCACGCGCCGCTACCGCGGCGACACGCTCATTCTCGAAACCGAGTTCGAGACGCCGAGCGGCGCCGTGGCCGTGATCGACTTCATGCCGATGCGCGATCACTCGTCCAACATCGTGCGCACGGTCGTCGGCAAGCGGGGCCGCGTTGCGATGCACACGGAGATCATTCTGCGCTTCGACTACGGCGACGTCGTGCCGTGGGTCAGCCGTCTCGACGACGGCACCCTGCGCGCGATCGCCGGTCCGGACATGATCGTCATTCGCTCGGACTTCGCGCTGCACGGCAAGGATCTCACCACCGTCGGCGAGCTGACGATACAGGAAGGCGAGCGCAAGTCGATCGTCATGACCTGGGGGCCGTCGAACGAGAAGCCGCCGAAGTCGGCTGACCCGAAGCTCGCGCTCGATGCGACCGAAAAGTTCTGGCGCAATTGGTCGAGCCACTGCAAGTACGACGGTCCATGGCGCGACGCCGTGATGCGATCGCTCATCACGCTCAAGTCGCTCACGTATCATCCCACGGGCGGTATCGTCGCCGCGCCGACGACCTCGCTGCCCGAACAGATCGGCGGCACGCGCAACTGGGACTACCGGTACTGCTGGCTGCGCGACGCCACGCTCACGCTGCTCGGCCTGATGAATGCCGGCTATTACAACGAGGCGCAGGAGTGGCGCGACTGGCTGCTGCGCGCGGCGGCCGGCCACCCCGACCAGGTGCAGATCATGTACGGCCTCGGCGGCGAGCGCATGCTGCGCGAGTGGGAGATCGACTGGCTGCCGGGATACGAAGGCTCCACTCCCGTGCGCTGCGGCAACGCCGCGCACGAGCAGCTCCAGCTCGACGTGTTCGGCGAGGTGATGGACGCGCTGCATCAGGCGCGCCGCGGACGGATTCCGGAGATCCCCGAGGCGTGGGCGCTCGAGAAAAAACTGTTGCAGCGGCTCGAGTCCATCTGGCAGCAACCCGATCAGAGCATTTGGGAAACCCGCGGCCGCCCGCAGCACTTCACGCATTCCAAGGTCATGGCCTGGGTGGCCTTCGATCGCGCCATCAAGAGCGTCGAAGAATTCCATTGCGACGGGCCGGTGGACCACTGGCGCGAGTTACGCGATCGGATTCACGCCGAGGTCTGCGAGCGCGCGTACGACGAGAAGCTGAATGCGTTCACGCAGTCGTACGACTCGAAGCTCGCGGACGCGAGCACGCTCGTGATTCCGCTGGTCGGCTTCCTGCCCGGCACGGATCCGCGCGTGCTCGGCACCATCGACTACGTCGAAAAGAATCTGCTCGTCGACGGATACGTGCTCCGCTACGATAGCGCCGCGACCGACGACGGCCTCCCCCCGGGCGAAGGCGCGTTCCTCGCCTGCAGCTTTTGGCTGGTGGAGAATTACGTGATGGCGGGCCGTCGCCACGACGCCGTCGCGCTGTTCGAGCGCCTGCTGAAGGTGTGCAACGACGTCGGGCTGCTGGCGGAGGAGTACGATCCGGCGCTCGAGCGCCAGGTGAGCAACTTCCCGCAGGGCTTCTCCCATCTCGCGCTGCTCGCGTCCGCGTACGCGCTCGCGAAGGAGAATCAGGAACCGGTCAGAGAGGCGCCGATCTCGCGAATCTGATCCGCGTGCCGCGTTTCATGCGACCCGAGAAACGCGAACCACGCGTACGCGTCGAGCGGGCCGAAGGCGGGATGCGGGTGCGTCACCTGCGACAGCGCGAGACCATCCGCGCCGATCAGCACGCCGCGAAGCGCCGCGCGCGATTCGTCGAGCGCCTGCCACAGCGCGCCGAGATCGCGGCCGCCGCGCGGTTGCAGCGCGTCGGAACCCTTGATCTTCGTCGAGCGATTCGTGAATCGATCGACTCGCAGCGCCGGCAGTATGGGCGTGAGCTCCGTTTCGGCGCCCAGTCCCGCCGCGCGCGCTTCGTCGATCTTGTTCTTGAGCATCGCGGCGAGACGGCTTTCCACGATTGCCACGTGCTCGAGAACGCCGAGCGCCGACCACCGGCCCGGCGCCGGCTCGACGCTCAACTTGTCCGGAGGAAAGGCGTCCACGGTCGCGCGAAGATACGCGCGCTGTGCATCGAGATGCGCGAGAAGCTCGGTGGTGCGAGGATGCATGGTGTTCGACGTCATTTGATGAGCGCAACGCCATTGCCCGGCGACGGAAACCGCGTGAACACCTCGGGATCGTGGCCGGGAACGATGAGCCGCGCGTTCGACGCGAGCGTTGCCATTCGCGCTTGCGCGGCGAGGTTGGACGCGGTGTCGAGCGTCTGCGCGATCGGACGATGCGTCGTCATGTTCTCGTAAAGATACATGTTGTCGGAAGCGAGAACGACGACGCCCGCGGCGGTTTGCGCCGTGGCGAACTGGGACTGAAACGTGTGCTTGCCGCCCGTGTAGACGCGAATGCCCGGGATGATCTCCTTGTCGTCGCCGTCCACGAGCATCACGCGTCCCCGGCGCGCGAGCGCGGCGAGCACCTTGGCGTCGCCCGCGTCGATCGCGCGGTCCTTCACCGTGCCCGCCGAGTCGAGATGATGCGTGAACTCGTCCTTCTGAATCCACACGCGGGCGTTCGGAAAGAGATCGATGCCGTCGAGGTGGTCCCAGTGCACGTGGGTGATGATGACGTCGGTGATCTTGTCGGCGGTCACGCCGGTGCGCGCGAGCGCCTCGCTCGGCGGCAGAAAATTCTTCGGCTTCCAGCGATTCACGAAGTCGTCGCGATGAAAGCCGGCGTCCACGAGAATGTTGCGTCCGTCGCTCCCTTTCAGCAGCCACACCATCATCGCGATGTCCATGCGCCGGCTCGTGTCGGCGCCCTGGATGAGGCCGGACACGCGAAAGGGAATCGTGGCGTAGCGAACGGCGTACACCTCGTACGTGGGCGCCGGCGCGCGCGTCATCGCCATGCCGAGCAGCGCCGCGGCGACGCCGACCACCAGTGCGGCCTTACGCGAAATCTTTTCCATAGCGGCGGCCCGTGTGATTGTACCCGACTTTCTCATAGAAGGCGTGCGCTCCGGCGCGTGAGAGTTGTGTCGTGACGTTGATCCGGCGGCTGCTGCGCTCACGTGCCCACCGCTCGGCGGCTTCGATCAATGCGCGCCCGACACCGCGGGTGCGCGCCGTTTCGTCCACCACGAGCAGCGTGATCTGCGCGATCGGGGTTTCGTGATTGAGCGTGTAACGAACGTGAATCGTCAGCAGGCCCACGGCGGCGCCGTTCAACTCGGCGACGAACGCGCGGGCGTCCGCGCCGAGACGCGCCAGGCGGTCCGGCATGTCACCGGGCGCGGACGGATACCCGAGCTGCGTGCACAGCCGGGCCATGTCCGCGGCGTCGGACGGCTGAGCGTTACGAACCAAAACCTCGGTCATGGAGTTCAGACGTTTGGGGGAACGACTCGGCACACAACGGCGGCATGCGCGCAACAATTGCGTAAAATGAGGCCGGGGGTAGCGCTCCCGGGCCGAAGGAACACATGATGGATCCGGCCGAGCCGGGGCAGGTCCGGCCGAAATGTCATCCCGTTGGGGCGCATTCTATAGGAATGAGCGCTTTTCCGCGGTCGTCAACTCTGGCGCGCCGAATCGCGAAGTCGTTCGCGCTGTCGGCGTGGGTAGCCGTTGCGGCGAATGCTCAGGGCGTCGTCCGCGGGACGGTCGTGTCTCGCACCATGCCCGCCGGCGTGTCCGGCGCCGTGGTTCTTCTCTTCGATGCGGGCAACGTGGAGCGCGCCCGCGCGCTCACCGGCGACAACGGACAGTTCGCCTTCCGTGCCGTGCCCCAGGGCCGATACAGCATTCGCACGCTGCGCATCGGATTCCGGCCGTCGGTGTTCGGGCCGTTCGCGCTCGCGGGCGACACCACCCTGCGCATCGCGATGCAGGATCTGCCGGCGGAGCTGCCGCCGATCACGAGCAACGAGCGCACGAAGTGCCAGATTCGTCCCGACTCGGGCCTGGCGCTCGCCACACTGTGGGAGGACGCCAAGACCGCCCTGCTCGCCACGGCGATCACCCGCGAGCAGATGGCGTATCAGGTCAGCCTCGTCGACCACACGCGCATCTACGATTACGGATCGGACCAGCTTCGCTCCGTCGAATTCACGGACAGCGACCGCCTCACGTCGCGCACGTGGGTGAGCATGCCGCCGGAGACGCTGCGCAAGGACGGATATGTCACCGAAGGAAGCGACAGCACCACGTACATCGCGCCCGACATCGAGACGCTGCTCTCGCCGTACTTCGTCGAAACGCATTGCTTCCGCCTGGGCGACTCCGGCCGCGATTCGCTCATCGCGATCGACTTCGACCCTGTGAGAAAGGTGTCGCACGTGGAAGTGAGCGGCCGCATCTGGCTCGATGCGCGTACACACGAGCTCCGCGCGATCGACTTCCACTACGTGAACATCGTGACGGTCGATGCCGATCGCATCGCGGGCGGCCGCGTTCAGTTCCTGCACCTTCGGACCGGCGGGTGGCTGCTGTCGGACTGGACGATTCGGTTCCCGCTGCTGCGCTGGACGCCGACCTACGAGCCGCAATCGCCGCCGCCGTTCGCGAAGGGTTTCCTCGTCCTGCGCGGGCAGCGTCCGGTGCCGAACGGCATGCGCATGAACGACTACAAGCTCGTCATCGACGCGATTCGCGTCAGCGGCGGCACGCTGCGCAGCGTGATGCGCGACGCCGACACGATCTGGGCGCGGCCGAAACATTCGCTCGAGGTGCGGATCACGAATGGCGATACGCACGCGCCGCTGCAGGCGCGGCAGGCCATCGCGTACCTCTCCGGCTCGCGCCAGGCGGACTTCACGGACACCGCCGGCACCGTGCGCTTCGACCGCTTGGTGGAAGGCAGCTACATCGTGGAGGTGGGCACGCCGGAGCTCGACGTGCTCGGCTGGCCGCGAACGCGGATGCGCGTCGATCTCGACACCGCGGACCATGTGACGGCCGACATTCACGTGGCCGGATCGCTCACCGCCGCGCGCGCCGCCTGTCTCGACGACGCCAAGCTTCTGTCCGACGAGACCGGCGTGCTGATCGGCACGGTGAGCCGCGGCGATCAGCCGGTGGCCGGACGCGAGGTGACCGTGAGCTGGATTGGCGATCCGGCCGGCGCCCACTCGGGTGGAACGACCGTCACGCGCACGGTGCATTCGCTGGCCGGCGACGGTCGCTTCTACACGTGCGGCGTGCCGCGCGATCGCCCGCTGGAAGTGCGAGTACTTGGCGATGAACGTGCGATGACGGCGCGCATCGCGCGTGACCGGGTCGTCGGTCTGATCGACGTCGCGCTCAAGCCGTAGATGTCGCTCCGCTGGCTGTGCCGCCGATCTCAGCGGAACGTGCCCGGACTCACGTCGTAGACCTGGGCGTACGCCCCGACTTCGTCCGCCGGATTCCAGAATCCGAGCTGCTCCGTCCATCGATTCGTTGAGAGCTGCCGGCCCTTGATCAACAGGAATCCTACCGCGCGTGTCGTCTGCACGCCGAGCCGCTTGAGATCCGCGACCCCGCGAATGATGGTGGAACGTCGCTCGTTCACGATGCGCTTGGCGGTGATCACGCCGATGCCCGGCACGCGCACGAGCGTTTCGTAGCTCGCGGTCATCACGTCGACGGGAAACGCCTCCGGATGCGCGAGCGCCCACGTCACCTTCGGATCATTCGCGAGCGGAAGGTTGCCGTCGGCTCCATAGACCACGTCGCTCTCGGCGAAACCATAGTAGCGGAGCAGATAGTCGGTTTGATACAAGCGGTGCTCGCGGAGCGCCGGCGCCGCGGCGCGCGTCTCGAGCGGCGTGTTTCGAATGGGGCGAAACGCGCTGAAGTGTACGTGATGCACGCCGCCGCCGGCGTAGAGCTCGGACACGCGCTGCACGAAGGCACGATCGTTGTCCGACGTTGCGCCGACGACGAACTGCGTCGTCATCCCCGACGCGCCGCCCGGCAACAATGGATTGCGGCGCTTGCCGTGCTGTTCTTCCTGCTGTTCGTTCACCACCAGCTTGCGCGCGTACGAGAGCGTCGCGAGCGTGGCGTCGTAGCTCTTTTCCGGCGCGATGGGCTTGAGCGTGTCGCCGCACGGGGCTTCGAGATTCATGGAGACACGTGTGGCCAGCGCCGTGATGCGCTCCACCTGCGCGGGTTCGGCGCCGGGCAGAATCTTGACGTGGATGTAGCCGTCGAAGCGGTGCTTGTCGCGCAGCAGCTCCAGCACCGCGATCAAGTCGTCCATCACTTTCACCGGACGGCCGGGAATGCCGGTCGTGATGAACAGGCCCTCACACCACCCCCGCCGCCGCGCCTCGAGAAAGATGCGCACGAGCTCGTGCGGCTTGAGCAGCGCGCGCGGCATGTCGCGGTCGCGGCGCATGGGACAGTAGTGGCAGTTGAAGCTGCACGCGTTCGTCATGAGAATGCGGAGCAGCGTGGTCTTGCGACCGCGACCGGCGCTCACCGTGCGAAAGTTGAGCGGCCGGAGCGCTCCGACGTCGTTCGCGTGCCGCAGCCTGGGCGGCAGCTTGGCCGGCATCGCGGGATTCGCCTCGCGATCGTCGCCGGCCATTCCCATCAACAGTTCGATCTTCTGCTCGAGCGGCATCTCGTCCACAACCCCTCCCTGCTAAGGGTTTGGACGATACCGAATAAATACCGAAAGATCAAGCTAGCGCGTCATCCTGGGCGAAGCGAAGGATCCGCTTTCAGTACTTCGCCAAGTAGGAGTCCATCTCCCACGCGCTCACCTGCGTGATGTAGTCTCGCCACTCCTGCCGCTTCGCTTCCACGAAATGCGCCGTGATGTGCTTGCCGAGCGCGCCGGTGATCACGTCGTCCCTCTCGAGCTCGTCGAGCGCTTCGTTCAAGTCGTGCGGCAGGTCGTCGATTCTGAGACGACGCTTCTCGCGGAAGCTCATCTCCCAGATGTTCTCGTTCACCGGCTCCCGATAGTCCGCGCCGGTTTCCACGCCGTCGAGGCCGGCGGCCAACATCACGGCGAGCGCAAGATACGGATTCGCCGCCGGATCCGGCATGCGCAGCTCCACCCGCGTCCCGGGTCCGCGACGCTCCGGCACGCGAATCAGCGGCGACCGATTCCGCATCGACCACGCCACGTTCACCGGCGCCTCGTAGCCCGGCACCAGCCGCTTGTATGAGTTTACTAATGGATTGGTGATCGCGCACATGCCGCGCGCGTGGCGCAGCAGCCCGCCGATATAGTGCAGCGCCGTCTTCGACAGCTCCCACTCCGCCTTGCCGTCCCAGAACGCGTTGTCCTTCCCCTTGAACAAGGACTGATGCGTGTGCATGCCGCTGCCGTTCTGCCCGAAGATCGGCTTGGGCATGAACGAGGCGAGCAAGCCGAACTGCGTCGCCACGTGCTTCACGACGAACCGGAACGTCGCGATGTTGTCCGCCGTCTTGAGCGCCTCGGCGTACCGAAAATCGATCTCGTGCTGGCCGTGCGCCACCTCGTGATGCGCGGCTTCCACCTCGAAGCCCATCCGCTCGAGCGTATCCACCATCGCGCGGCGCGCATCTTCGCCCAGGTCGGCCGGCGCGAGATCGAAGTAGCCGCCCACGTCGTGCGTCGTCGTCGTCGCGCCGCCGGCTGCGTCGGGCTTGAAGAGGAAGAACTCCGCCTCCATGCCCGCGTTCATCGTGTACCCCATCGCCTTGGCTTTCGCGAGCACCGACTTGAGCACGCCGCGCGGATCGCCCGCGAACGGCTCCCCGCTCGGCATGCGAATGTCGCAGATCAGGCGGCAGATACGATTGCTCTCGTCGCCCCACGGATACACGAGGAACGTGTCCAGGTCGGGCGAGAGCAGCATGTCCGACTCCTCGATCCGCACGAAACCCTCGATCGACGAGCCGTCGAACATGATGTCGCCGGCCAGCGCCTTCTCGAACTGCGACGCCGGAATCTCGACGTTCTTGTTGATGCCGAGAATGTCCGTGAACTGCAGGCGCATGAAGCGGACGTTGAGCTTCTCGGTGAGCTCAAGGATGTCTTTTTTCGACGCCCCGGTCGTGTCGGGCGTGATCGAGCGATTGCGAGCTGGCAGAGGTGTCCTCGGCGTGAACGTCCGGCCTGAACGCTAAGGCGCGTCGGGCGCCGCTGTAAGGCTTGAAAGCAGGATCGTTCATGCAATTCGACACCGAAGCGGCTCTATTCGCCACGACACGCTTGATCGCCGCTCGCGCGCCCCACGGAATTGCCCGCCAACATGAAATCACTCATTCGCCTGCTGTTCGTTTGCTCGGCCGTTCCGGCGTTCGTCGCTGGCGGCCAGTCTTCTCCCGCCATGTTCCGCGGCGACGCCGCCCACCTCGGCCGCTATTCGGGCGGCGGCTCCTCGATCGTCGGCCTTCAGTGGCGCGTGCCGACGAACGGCGAAGTCACGTCGTCGCCCGCGGTCGTTGGCGGCACGGTCTACGTTGGTTCGGGCGACGGACGCCTCCGCGCGCTGGATCGCCTGACGGGACACACCAAGTGGACGTACGACGCCGGCAGTCCGGTGCAATCGTCGCCCGCGGTGGCGCGCGGAATCGTGTTCATTGCCTCGCGCGACGGCGCATTCCACGCGGTGGACGCCGCGACGGGCAAGCGTCGTTGGCGAAGCGCCGAGCATGCCACACGACCCTATCCGTGGGGCCACGAGAGCGGCGACCGCTATCTCTCGTCGGCGGTGGTCGCGGGCTCCCTGGTCATCTTCGGGTCGGGCGACGGAAACGTCTATGCGCTCGATCCCGCAACCGGCGCGGCGAAGTGGACCGCGCCGACCGACGGACGCATTCGCGGCACGCCGGCAGTCGCCAACGGAAAAGTCTACGTCGGCTCGTACGACGGACGGCTCTACGCATTCGACGTCGCGACGGGAAAGCGTCTCTGGCGCTTCGATACCGAAGGCGTGAAGCTCAACTCCGGCGACTTCGGCTACGACCGGCGCAGCCTGCAGTCGTCGCCGGCCGTCGCGAACGGAATCGTGTTCGTGGGCGCGCGCGACGGATTCCTCTACGCCGTGGACGCGGCCACCGGCGCCGAGCGCTGGCGCTTCGACTACAAGATCCCCTGGATCATCGCGTCTCCCGCCGTCGCCGACGGCATCGTCTACGTCGGCAACTCGGACGCGCACATCATGCAGGCGCTGGACGCCGCGACGGGCGCCGAGAAATGGCGCACGCAGACGAACACCATCGTGTGGTCGTCGGCCGCGCTGACTGACAAGTACATCTACTACGGCGACGGCGCCGGCCGCCTGCACATCGGCGAGCGCGCCACGGGAAAGGATCTGGCGCTGTTCCGCACGGGCGCCACGATCCACAGCTCGCCGGTGGTCGATGGCGACCTCGTCGTCTTCGGCAGCGACGACGGAAGTGTCTACGCGCTGCGCGTCTCCGACGACGCGCCCGTCAAGCGCGCCGTGTTCTTCGACTCCACGTATCTCCAGATCTCGCAGGTGCCGAATTCCGCCGACATCTCGCGCTATCTCGCCAACCGAAGCTACGAGGTGCTGAACGCGGCCGCGCTCGCGTCGTTTCTCGAAGCGCGCATCGCCGACCGCGCGCCGAGCGTCGTGGTGTTTGCCGTCGACGCGCTGCCGGCGGACGTCGCGCGCAAGCCGCTCGCCCAATCGCTCTTCCGCCGGTATCTCGACGCCGGCGGCAAAGTGGTGTGGACCGGATTGCCGCCGCTCATCTGGCCCGTCGAACCCGGAAAGCAGCGCGCCGGTCTGCAGGAGATCGCGTGGGATGCGCCCACCGAGCTGCTCGGCGTCTCACACGCGGCCGCGTTGTTCGACGTCCGCACCGCGCGCGCAACGGACGCGGGTCTCACGTGGGGACAACCGGCAACGCTGCGCACGGCGTGGGGCGTCGCGCCAGCTGGTGTGTCACGCGCGCTCAGCGTCGATGACTGGGGGCTCGCGTCGAGCTGGGTGAAAAGTTACGGCGGCGCCGAGGGCACCGGCTTCGTTCGCGTGGCGTCGGATGACTTGCTCGCGCTCTATCTCGCCGCGGAGTATCGGCCGGGCAAATAGGCATGCGCCTTGCCCGCCGCATATGTCCCGACTTCGCTGGAGAGACTCGAGATGAAGATTCACGACATCATGACCCGGAATCCGGTGTGCGTGACGCCGGACGCTACGGTGCGTGAAGCCGCGCAGGTGATGAAGCGCGAGGATGTCGGCATCGTGCCCGTCGTCGACGGCCAGAATGAGCGCACCCTGCTCGGCGTGATCACCGATCGCGACATCGCCATCCGCTGCGTCGCGGAAGGAAAGGATGGCAGCTGCCGCGTGCGCGATGCCATGAGCGGCGACAAGCTCGCAACCTGCCGCGAGAACGACGACGTCGATCGTGTGATGGACGCCATGCGAACCGAGCAGGTCCGTCGCATTCCGATCGTGGACGAACGTGGCTCGCTCGTGGGCATCGTCGCGCAGGCCGATGTAGTTCGCAAAGCGAACAACGACGCGCAGGCGGAGCGCACGGTCGAGCAGATTTCCGAGCCCGGCGGGCGGCACGCGCGCTGACATAGCGCGCTCGGCGGTAGTGGGAGGAGGCATCGGCGTAACGCTGGAGGCGCGTGCGCGTCTAACATGCGATGTCGATGCATATGTTTGCCACGCGTCTCACGACGCGTGGCCTGTTGCCGCTTTCGCTGATTGCGGGTCTTGCCGTGTCTGCTTGCTCTGACGCGTCGCCGCTGAGCAGCTCGCCCGTGGTCGCGATCGATTCTTCTTCTGTCACGCCGCCGCAGCCCGAGCCGACGACGCCGCCGTCCGCGCCCGCCACGCCCGCCGCGCCTGCGGCGCCCACGACTCCAACTGCTCCGGCTGCTCCCGCGGCACCCACGGCTCCGCCGCAGCCAACGACTCCGCCCGCGCCGGCAAGCGTGCTCGTCGGCGCGCGACTGTATGTGAATCCGTCGTCCGACGCCCGCCACACCGCCGACGCGTGGCGGGCCACGCGTCCCGCCGACGCCGCGCAGATGGACAAGATCGCGGCGCAGCCGCAGGCGCGGTGGATCGGCGACTGGAACACCAACGTCACGGCGGACGTCGGCGGGGCCGTCGCTGCCGCGCAGGCTGCCGGCGCGATTCCCGTGCTCGTCGCCTACAACATTCCGCAGCGCGACTGCGGCGGCTTGTCCGGCGGAAACAACGTGGCGGCGTCGCAGTATCGCCAATGGATCGACGGGTTCGCCGCCGGCATCGGAGCGCGCCGCGCCGTGGTGATTCTCGAGCCAGACGCGCTGGCGAACATGGATTGTCTGTCGTCCGCCGATCAGCAGACACGGCTCTCGCTCATCGCGTATGCCGTGCGCGCCTTCAAGGCGCTCGGCTCGACGTCGGTGTACGTGGACGCCGGGCACGCGCACTGGCAATCCGCGTCCACGATGGCAAAGCGCCTCGTCGCCGCCGGCGTGGCGGACGCGACGGGCTTCTCGCTCAACATCTCGAACTTCGTCTCGAGCGCGGACAACATCGCGTACGGGCAACAGCTTTCCGCGCTCATCGGCGACAAGCACTACGTCATCGACTCGAGCCGCAACGGGCTCGGACCAACCGCGGATGCGCAGTGGTGCAATCCCGCGGGCCGCGCGCTCGGTACGCGCCCCACGACGAACACCGGCGTTCCCGGGCTGGACGCGTTTCTCTGGATCAAGACGCCGGGCGAATCGGACGGCGCGTGCAACGGCGGTCCCGACGCCGGCGTATGGTGGCCCGAGTACGCGCTCGGCCTCGCGCAGCGGGCGGCGTTTTAGCGTTCTCTAAACGCCGCCCTTGAAGCTCATCTTGGTGCGCAGCGCCTGTAGGGCCCGCTCCGCCTGGGCGCGCCACTCGGCGCCCGTCATCTTCTTGCAGAGCCGCTCGTAGTCCAGCTGCCCTTCGTGCGGCGGAACGGTGAAGAGATACCGTGGCGCCTGCCGGAAGCGCTCCACCTCGATGGGAAACGTGCGCAGGCAATCGCGCTGCGACAGGAAACGATCGAACATCTGCCGTTTGATCGACCGCTGCTCGGCGCTCAGCCGCAACGTTCTCACCTGCGTACCCTGGAACGGAAGGAAGCTGAAGAGGCGCCGCCGGCCGTTGTAGTTGTGGTACGACGTGAGCTCCAGGATCACCGGCGCCGCGACGCCGTCGCGGTGAAGCAGCCCCGCGGCGAGGTGCACCGCGAACGCCGTCGAGTCGTGGTCGGAGTGCCCGCCTTCGTACGGATGGGTGAGCACCACGTCCGGCTGGAGCTCCTCGAACAGCTCCATCATGCGATGGCAGAGCTCCACGAGATGCCACGCCGCCTCGCCGTCCACGAAGCCCAGTCCGCGAATTCGCTCCTCGGGAATGCCGATGATTCCGAGGGCGGCCACTACCTCGGTGCGCCGCGCCTGCGCGTACGCCTCGCGCGACTCGAAGCCCTTGCGGCGCGCGTACTCGGGATCGGCCGGCGCGCCGTCCGTGACGTGCACCACGATCGCGTTCGGGACCCCTCGCAGCACGGCGCCGGCCCCGATCGCTTCGTCATCGGGATGCGCGACGACCACCACGACTTTCCGGGCCAGCGTTCCGTTCGCGCTCTCCGCGGTGAGCTTCGCGAGGATCTCGTCCGCGACGTGCTTGCGCGGCATCCACCGCGACTCGCGGCGCTGGCGAATCCAGTGCGCCGCGGCCGCGACGGCGGTCGAGACCGGCTGATTCAGAATGCTCTTCTGCTGCGGTTCCATCGTCGGCGACGGCTGCCGGTCAGCGCGCGAGCGGCAACACGCCCTCGACCTTGAAGTACATGGCCGAGCCGCCGGCATTCTGGATCTTCGGCCCCGCGCCGAGGATGAGGATCTGTCCCCGCGACATGTGCCACTCGACGACACCGCCCGGCTGCCAGGCGCTATACCCCTGACCGGACATGTACGCCACTTCGCCGCCGAGGCGCGTCGAGCTCGCGCCGTGCTGCGCGAGGAGATGCGTGATGCGCCCGCGCTCCCACGACGACTCGCTGCCGAAGTTGTAGCTCGCGAGCGCCTGGTACGCCCACGGGCCGCTCGTGCCCCAGTGATCCCAGCCGCCGTTGAGCACCGTGCCGCGGCCGCTCACGCCCGAGACCACCGGCCCGCCGACCTCGCTGTTGGAGAACTCATAACCGGCGGTGGCGTACACTTCGCCGCCGTTGTACTCGTTGATGAGTCCGGCCGACGGCGTGATCGCGAACACGTTCGTGCGCGACGTGCCGCCGTCATACGAGAGATGGTAGGCCTGCAGCGCCACGAGGGGCTTGAGTCCGAGGCCGCGCGGACTCGCGCTCACGCCGGCTAGCGGCATGAACGTCTGCTTCGTGTCGTACTCGGCCACGCCGAACGACGTTGCCGACCACTGCGCCGCCGCTTCGCGGACGGCCGCGAGCGACAAGATCGCGGCTATCGCGGCACATCGCACTCGCGCACACATGTATTGCATTGCCTTCGCTCCGTTGGGTGGTGAATTGGCTGGCGAAACGGGATTCCTACGTCCGCCAGTAGATCCGTTTTCGCGACACGTAACACACGAGCGCGATAGTGACGACGGTCGAGACGATGCTCCGCGCCACCGATTGAGCCGGCGTGGCCTGCAGGAACGACCGCATCGGCGGCGTCAGCTCGAAGACCGAGTTGAGCAGCACCGTGAACAGCACGTACGCGAGCAGCGGGTTCTGTCCCACGTCGATCAGCACGCGCACCGCGTTCGATCGCTTGAGGCCGTCCGTCAACGCCGTCATGCCCGCGAGCAGCAGCAGCGTCGTTCCCGTCACGGTGAAGAAGTACGAGAGCGTCTCCGGCTCTTTCTTGATGCCGCCCTCGAACGGCTCGAGCGCGAGGCCGAGCAGCAGCCACATGGCGCCCCAGAGAAACAGCGAGCGTAGCATGTGCTCGGCGGGCGTGGCCGGCTTGCGCACGAGGAGGAAGCCGGCGGCCGCGAGCGCGAGACACGCCTGCAGCGTGAGCGCGCCCTGGCGGTTGTAGAGTCCCACGACGACGATCGGCGTGATGACGGCGCAGATCGCGGCGAGGCCGGCGAGCCGCGCATTGCTCCACGTCATCGGATCCGGATCATCCTTCGCCTGCGCGACGCGCATCCACCGCAGGATCACGTCTCCCGCGATCGTTCCGGGAATGACCACCGTCAGCAGCGACAGCCGCGACGGTTGAAACGCCCACGGCACCGGCGACGAATACCACCACTGCTGCAACCAGCCGTCTTCCTTCGCGCCGAGATACAGCGCGACGGCGCCCGCGAGGATGGCCAGGCGCACGTTGAGATTGTCGCGCGTGAAATACCAGATCAGCGCGCCGGCAAGCGACGCGAACGCCAGATCGACCATGATGTCGTCGATCCGCGCGAACGTGAACGTCTTTCCATAGGTCAGCGGCGACAGCGCGAGGAAGGCGATCGCAAGCACCCAGCCCGCGCGGTGAAGCATCTCGAATCGCGCCTCGTTCCAGTCCTTGCGCCGGCGCGTGAAGATCATTGCCATGACGCCGAAGCCCACGATCGACAGCGCCCGTCCGACGTCCGAATAGCCGATGAAGTACGTGTTGGCGTGCGCGACGAGCAGGCCGTAGATGAGCAGGAGCGCGTAGCGCCGCACCGCGGCGACCGTGATCCCGATCTCGGGCTCGCCCTTCGCGATGCGCCGCGAGAGCGTCAGCGGGAGCGCGGCCGCCATCGTGAACAGAAAGGCCGCGTACGCCAGATCGCGCCAGCTGATGCCGGCGATGTTGACCGCGACGTCCCCCGGCGGCGGAAGCTGGCGGTGATACATCCACGCGGGCAGCGAATCGCTCGAGATCGTGAAGCCGAACGTCATGCTGATCAGGAACAGGCCGCGCAGCGCGTCCAGCGCGAACGCGCGCTTGGGCGTCGCGGCGGTGAGCTCCGCCGGATCCGGCGTCGGTTCCACCGCGGCCGGCGGTGTCGAGCTCCGCACCGCGATCAGCTCGGCGATGACCTGGCGCTCCTCTTCAGTGCCGCCCTGCACGGGTGACTCGATGATGACCGGTACCGCGTCCGCCGGCACGAGTGTGTTGTCGCTCATGAGACGGGTCTCTCCTGGCGTGAGTCCGATGAGCCGAGCAGCAGCGCGAGCGGAACGAACCGCGAGAGCGACCGGCGTCGTCCATTGGCGCCCTCGAACTCGACGCCCATGCTGAATCGCACCGTCACGGCCGTCTGCAGCGATTGCACGTGCCGCACGACGCCGCTGCCCGACAAGTGGGAGCCCGGCACCGTGAACGAGATCGCCGTGCCCGGCTCGATCGGTGTTTCCCCGATCAGGCGCGCGCCGCCGTCCCCGATGTCCTCGAGCACCAGCGTTCGCGCGAACGCGGTTTCGTCCGGCGTCGCCGTTTGCACGCGCACGCTCGCCGGCAGCCCCACGAGCCGGCGGCGCCCGCCGCGCAGATTGCGCACGACCTCCGTCGCGCGCGTCACGATGTCGATCGACTGCCGGTAGCGCATCCGCCACACCGGCATCGAGTGATTCGTGCAGTAGAGCTCGACGGCGTCGCGCGCTTCCATGGGCAGCTTGTCGAAGGCGACGCCGTGCATGTACACGGTGCCGAGATGCGTGTCCTCCGCCTCCACGTGCCGGACTTCGCCGGTGGCGCTCACGCGCTGCGCGCCGAGCGGGAGATCCACGGCCACGCGCGTTCCCACGTCGAGCCTGTTCGTGGAGCGGAAGCCCAGCCCGGCGGGATTCAGATCCGCGGTCATCGCCGGAACGAGATCGGTGATACCGTCGCGCTCGACGCGCACGTCGATCGCCATCTGCTCGTCGAAACGGTGATCGTCGCGCTGCTGGCGCATGGCGAGGCTGTGCCGCACGACGTGATAGGCGAAGTAGCAATTCCAGAGCGCCCAGACGCCGTTCATCCAGAACGCCGCGGAGCCCCAGCCCTGCGCCGTGTAGTTGATCCAGCGCTCGCGATAGGCGATCGTCGCCCAGATCGGCGCCGCGATCGACAGCAGCAGCAACCCGAGCTGCGGCACGTACGCGCGACGCGGAACCGACGAGTGGCCCTTCGGCGTCACGTTGAACTTGAGGCGCTTCTTCGTGAAGAGCGCCAGCGCCGCCACCATGTAGGTGTACACGCGCACCATCGTGAAGCGCTCGCTCAGGAACAGATACCCCGTGCCGCGCGACAGCAGCTCGAACGCGGCGATCGAGATCCCGATGTACGGAATCAGCCTGACGAGGAACGCGTGCTGGTCGCCGCCCACGGGCAGGATGCCCGTGAAGAAGTAGAACAGCGGCATCAGATAGAACACGGCCTTCTGCCAGCCCTCGAAGTAGCACGCCGTGCCGGCGAAGTAGTTGATCCGCTGCGGCAGCGTCAGGCCGCGCATCGTCAGCGGCTTCAGCTTTCGCAGAATCTGCATCGCGCCCTGGCCCCACCGCAGACGCTGCACGTGATACGCGCCCGCCGCGCCCGGGGCGAGCCCGTAGGCCAGCGTTTCCCGGTGGTAGGCCGAATTCCAGCCGTGCGCATGGAGCTGCATCGTCGTCTCCATGTCCTCGATGATCGTCTGCGACGCGAAGCCGCCGATCGACTCGAGCGCGGCGCGGCGAATCACGCCGCAGCTGCCGCAGAAGAACGACGCGTTCCAGTGATCGCGCCCCGGCTGGATCAGCGAGTAGAAGATGCGATTCTCCTCCCACAGCCGGCGCCCTTCGTCGTTCACCACGTGCGTGAACGAATCCACGTTGTAGAAATCCTGCGGCGACTGCACCACGGCCATCTTGGGATCGTTGAAGTAGCCCAGGAGCCGGTCGAGAATGTTCGGGAGCGGCACGTGGTCCGCGTCGAGCTGCAGGATGAACTCGCCCGACGTCACGCTCAGCGCGTGGTTGAGGTTGCCGGACTTGGCGTTCGCGTTGCCGACACGGCGGATGTACCCGATGCCGAGCTCCTGCGACATGGCGAGCACTTCGTCGCGCTTGCCGTCGTCGAGCATGTACGTGCGATGCGGATACCGAATCGCGCGCGCGCCGATCGCGGTTCGCCGCAGCACCTCGAGCGGCTCGTCATAGCAGGTGATGAACACGTCCACCGTGCGCCCCAGCGGCGGCGGGCCGGGATCTCGGTTCGTGAGCTTCCACGTCAGCAGCACGAACATGCACATGTTCAGGTACGCCCACGTCTCCGCGGCGAGCAGAACGAGCGACGGGACGATGGCCTTGGGATCCGTGTTGATCGTGTGCGTCCAGCGCCACCAGATCCAGTACGTCGCGTACGCCAGCGCGATGACGGCTACCGCCCGAATGAGTCGTTCGCGTCGATCGCTGCTTTCCTTCATTTGACCTGCGTGCTGCATCGCCCGCTTTGGTTTTCGGCTGCGCGTCTGCCGAACTGACGCGTACGCGCTGCTGCCGGTGATTGGAGTCACCATGCGTTTGCCAGTTCCATGCCCCGTATGGTGACAGCCCGCGCCACCCGCATGACGAACGGATGACACACCGCAGGGCCTGCTCCTTGCACCTTGGCCCAACGCGACGACAATCCGCTAATGAGTGAAATGAAAATGACCCTGTGCTCTCTCGTCGCCGCTGCTCTGCTCGGCGGCGCTTCGTGCGGTGACGCGCACGAGCAACAACCCGCGACGCGAACCACCGCGGTCAGCGAGGGTGCGGTTGGAACCCAACAAAGCCGGACACAGGCGCCCACGCCCCTATCCCCCGAGGAGAAGCAGCGTCTGCGCGACATCGCGAAGGCCTCCTGGGCCTATCTCGACGCGAACTACCAGCATGCCACCGGACTGGTCAACGCCACACCCGATTGGGCGAACACCACGCTCTGGGACGTCGGCGGACAGATCATCGCCTACGTCGCGGCGAAAGACCTCGGCCTGATCGCGCCGGCGGAGTTCGACAAGCGCATGCACACCACACTCGCCACACTCGAGCGCGCGCCGCTCTTCCGTGACGCGGCCTTCAACAAGCTCTACTCCACGAAGACGGGAGCCGTCGGCACCGAGCGTACGGGATGGTCGGCGACCGACCTCGGGCGTTTTCTCCTCGCGCTAAAAATTCTTGCGGTGCACGATTCGTCCTTCGCGGCGCAGGCCGAGCGCGTCGCTCGGCGCAACAACTTCCAGCAGATCGTGAAGGACGGCTATCTCCAGGGCCAGCTCATCGGCAGCAACGGAAAGCCGTGGACGTACCAGGAAGGCCGCATCGGCTACGAGCAGTACGCCGCGCAGGGCTTTCACGCCTGGGGCGCGGACGTCGGCAACGCGCTCGACGTCAAGAAGAACGCGCAGACCACCAATGTGCTCGGCGTGCCCATTCTCGCCGACAAGCGCTTTCAGGATCGCCTGCTCAGCGAGCCCTTCATTCTCTATGGTCTCGAGGTCGGGCTCGACGGCGACATGAAGGAGCTCGCGTCGAACGTGCTCAAGGTGCAGGAGGCGCGCTACAAGTCCACGGGCACGGTCACCATGGTGTCGGAGGATGCGGTCGCCGTTCCGCCGGAGTACTTCTATTACTACTGCGTGTACTGCAGCGGCAAACCGTTCGTGATCGATGCCTCCACGCCCGGCAAGGCGCTCGACTCGCCGCGGTGGGTGAGCACCAAGGCCGCGTACGGCTGGGACGCGCTCATGCCCAGCGAGTACACCAAGACGGTGCTGAGCTACGTCAGTCCGGCGAGCGATCCCAAGCGCGGATGGGCCTCGGGCGTCTATGAGAGTTCTCGAAAGTCCACCGAGACCTTCGACATCAACACGGCGGCCGTGATGATGGAGGTGGCGTACTATCGCCTGCGCGGGAACAAGCCCCTGATGGAGCCGGCGGCGCTGCTTCCCTGACGTGGCGCGTGTCGGTCATGTAGCTTTGAGGCAGCATGACCACTCCCTCCAACGATCCCGCGGGCACGGCGACGGACACCGTCGTCTGCCCTTCGTGCCACGCGCAGGCGTCCGGAAAGTTCTGCTCCAATTGCGGTGCCTCCCTGGGCACCACCACCTGCGCGAATTGCGGCGCGTCGCTGCGCCCCGGCGCCAAGTTCTGTCATCGCTGCGGAACGCCGGCCGGCGCCGAAGGGGGCTCGGAACAGCGCAGCTTCTCGTCGTCGCTGCCGTGGGCCGTGGCCGCCATCGCGCTCGTCGCCATGATCGCCCTCGTCGCCGGACAGCGCTTCAGTCGCTCTCAGACCCCGCCCGCAGCGCCGGATCAAGGCGCGGCTCCGTTCGCCGGCTCCGGCGGCGGCCAGCCGCCGGACATCAGCAACCTCACGCCGGGTGAAGCGGCGATTCGTCTCTACAATCGCGTGATGGGCGCGCACGAGCGCGGACAGACCGACAGCGTACAGATGTTCGCGCCCATGGCGATCACCGCCTATCAGATGATCGGCAATCTCGACAACGATCAGCGCTACGACCTGGGCCGCATCGCCGCGGTTTCAGGCGACCAGCAGCTCGCGCGCGCCGAGGCCGATTCGATCCTCGCCAAGAATCCAACGCACTTGCTGGGCTTGATTCTGGCCGGCAACGCCGCGCGCATGCGCAAGGACACGGCAGCCGAGAAGAGCTATCACGACAAGCTGGTCGCCGCGGCGCCAGGCGAACGTGCGAAGAAGCTCGACGAGTATTCGACGCACGAAATGGATATCACGATCGCGCTGAATGCGAAGACGCCCTGAGCCGGGCGTCTAACGTCCGCCGTCGACAAAGATTGGCCGCGCCGACGGCGCATACAGCCCACGTCGCTCGCCGAGCAGGACCAAACGCTCTACGGCCGTCGTATCAGCCTGGAGCGAATAGTCGTTGACGTAGAGATCGATGTGGCGTTGTATGACGTTCGGCGCCATTTCCTGCGCGTTCAGCCGCACGAACGCCGCGCACTCCTCGGGCTTCGCCCACGCGTGCTTCAGGCTTGCCCGAATCTCCGCGTCGATCTCGCGCGCCACGTCGTCGCCGAGCGAGCGACGCACCGCGATCGCGCCGAGCGGCAACGGCGCATGCATGCGCTTCTCCCACTCCTCGCCGAGGTCGGCGAGCTTGTGCAGACCCTTCTCCGCGTACGTGAAGCGGCCCTCGTGAATCAACACGCCGCAGTCCACGTCGCCCGCGAGCGCGGCGTCCTCGATGCGATCGAAGCGCATGGCGACGGTGTCGAAATCGCCGAGCATCTGAAGGAGAAGCGCCGCGGTGGTGCGATCGCCTGGAATGGCGATGCGCCCACCGATCTCGCGCGGTTTCGCGGCGACGACCAGCGGCCCCACGCCGAACCCGGCTGCCCCGCCCGCGCGCAGCAGCACGTATTCGTCGCGAATCCGTCCGTACGCCGCCACCGAGATCTTCGTCACGTCGAACTCGCCGCGCTCGGCGCGCTCGTTCAGGGACTCCACGTCGTCCAGCACGAGCTGGTACTTCGGCGCCATCGCGCAGAAGATGAATGTGTCGTTCGGGCACGGAGAGATCGCCAGCGTGAGCTTCTCTCGATTCGTCTGCGTCAGCATGCGCCGTTTTCAATCCAGGCAAGGAGTGACGCGCGCGCGGCCTGCGCCGCCTCGCGTAGCCGCCAGGTCGCGCGGTCGCGCCGTCCAACCATGTTCGAGATCCCGCGAATCTCTCCGACTTTCACGCCGAACGCTCGCGCGGCGTGGACGATCGCCGCGCCCTCCATCGATTCCACCGCTCCGCCGGTCCGCGCCATGATCGCCGCGGCCGACGCATCCGTTCCCGTGCAAGTCGCGAGCGTGACGAACGGCAGCCGCCTGGGTGCCGGAAAGACGTCGAGCGGCATTCGGTTGAACAACGGCGTTGGCCCGTCGATCACCGGAAAGCCGAGTGCCTGCATGTCGAGAAATCCCTCGGGCGACTCGGCGCCCAAGTCGCCATAGGTCTCGCTCTCGGCGCAGGCGACGTCGCCGGGTTGGAGTTCCGAGCCGGGGTATGCGCCGCCGACACCGCAGCCAATCACGATGCCGGCGCGATTCTCCGCCAGAAATCGGGTCACGGCAATCGCCGCGTTCACCGGGCCGACCCCTGTCTGGATGAGCGCCAGCGACCGGCCGGCAATAGTCGTGGGCAGGCCGTCGCCTTCGAGGGCGGTCGAAAACACGATGGCGACGTCAAAGGGTTTCTGCACGTGTTATAGCGCCACTATAGCGACATCATCATGATATCATATTAGTGATGGTGGTCATGATCGTGATCGTGATGGTGATGATGCTCGGCTTCATGACCGAGCGAATGCCGCACCCAGCCCGCGACCTTCGCCGCCCGGCCGCCCAGCCTCCGAGCCTTTTCCAGATCGTCGGACGAAGCATGAACCGTGACGAGGATGCCGCCCAGCGCTACGACCCGCTCTAGTAGCGCGGCGTCCCCGCCCGCGACGGCGAGCACCGTGTTCTCCATCGACCCCGCGCGCGAGAGCTCGTTCAGTATGGTCAGCCCATCGGGACGAGCTGCCCCGGCCGGCGCCGCGATCACGACGGCGTCATAGTGCGCGAGCGCATCCGCCGACTCCAACCGGCGGTAGCCACCCGACCCCGTCGCCGACCGAATATCCACCTCGGTGAATCGCACGGATCTCGCCCCGGACGCCGCCGCTTCCGCGACCGCCGGTGACAGATTGTCGTCGCCCACGAACAACACGATCAGTTTCGGCACAACACCGGTCTCCGTTTCTCCGTATCGATTCTTTGCCGTGCGTTGCAGGGGCGCTGCGTGCTTCTTGACGAAGCGCCTGGCCAAGTATACTAAGGCGTTGAAAAGTACCGATGCGCTCACGCGTGCTCGCGCGAGTCCTTGCATCGAGCTTGGGGCATACGTCGTGCACGCGGCGGCCAGCCGGGCGCCGACTGCAATCAATCGCTGATCATTAAACCTCTCAGGAGGCTGGCATGCCGCGGGGTGACGAGTTGCGCGAGGAGTATCGGTTCTCCGATCGTGATGATGACGTCGACGATCTGGGGTATGGTGGTGGTGGCGGCGGCGGTTCGTCGTACGACGGTGACGACGAGGAAGACGGCGGCTGGATGACCCACAAGGACGACAGCGACGACCTGTGGGACTCCGCCGACGACGTCGACGAAGACGAAGAGGAGGCCGGCACCCCGGCAGCGTTCGAGGCGGAAGAGGACGAGGAGGAAGAAGACGTATTCGGTGCGCCGCCGCGTCGCGGACGCCCCGGACGTCCCGCCGGCTCGAAGAACGCGGAATCCGCCGCGGCGGCGCCGGCCGCGGCGAGCGCGCCCGCTGCCCCCGCCAAGTCCGAGCCTGCCGCCAAGAAAGCGGCGCCGGCTAAGAAGGCCGCGCCGGCCAAGAAGGCCGCCGCCAAGAAGGCTCCGGCGAAGAAGGCTCCAGCGAAGAAGGCGGCAAAGAAGAGCGGCGCCAAGAAGGCGGCGAAGAAGGCTCCGGCCAAGAAGGCGGCCAAGAAAAGCGGCGCCAAGAAAGCGCCGAAGAAGAGCGCCAAGAAGGGCGGCGCGAAGAAGGGTGGGGCCAAGAAGGGCAAGAAGCGCCGCTAGCCGCTCGGCGCGTTGTTTCTGAGCGACAGCGGAGCGTTCGCATGCGCGCTCCGCTGTCGTTTTTCAACGACTCTCGACCATGACGGCCACGGACTCCGAGCGACACGAGACGCCGATCACCACACGCACGCTGCATCGCGAGCGCGTGCGCGTGTCGCAGAACGTTGCCGCCGCCATCGCGCAGGAGCTGCACAGCCCCGTGTTCGCGATCGCGTCGGCCGTGCAGCTCCTCCGCTACCGCAACACCGACGACCCGATCATCGAGCGCAACCTCGGCCGCATTCTGCGCGAGACCGAGCGCTTGAACGTGCTCGTCGCCGCGCTGCTCGAGTACGGACGTCCGGCGCCCGTGCAGCTCGCGCCCGGCGACCCCGATGACGTGTGGGCGCACGTGCTCGCCACCCATCGAGGGGTGCTCGAGAGCAAGGCGCTGCTCGTGCATCACACGCCGCCGCGCGACCGGGCGTCGTGCAACATCGACGCGGAACAGCTCGCGCAGGCATTCGGAAACGTGCTCGCGAACGCGATCGACGCCGCGCCGGAAGGCAGCGATCTCACCATTCACTCCATCCTGGATCGCGACCGCGCGTGGCGCTCCGCCATTCACAACGACGGCGCGCCGATTCCGGCCGACATGATGGGCCGTGTATTCGAGCCGCTCGTGACCACCAAGCCGGGACATGCCGGAACCGGTCTCGCGGTGGCGCACCGCATCGTGAGCGAGCATGGGGGCGCCATCAGCATCGACTCCGGCGCCGCCGGCGACGTCGGCATGTCCGGCGGCACCACGGTCACCTTTACGATTCCGATTCACGCGCGGGAGAAGTGAGGTTATTGTTCGGGGCCCCGGTCGTTTCTCTTTTCGCTGTTCATGGCTGAATCCCCGATTGCACTTCTGCGCGCGCACGCGCGCCACGCTCCGTGGAATGCCCGCGGACTCGCGGCGCACGTCACCGCGCTCGTCGACGCCGCCGGCGTGCGTCCCACGAACGCGTCCGCGCGCGCCGCGCCGAGTGCGCGCTCGATTCGCTTCTATGTAGCGAACGGCCTGCTCGAGCGGCCCGAGGGCACCGGCACCGCCGCGACCTACAACTACCGGCACTTTCTCCAGCTGCTCGCCATCAAGATCCGCCAGCGCGAAGGCGTGACGCTCGATGCGATCAAGCAGGAGATGAAGGACATCACCGGCGACTCACTCGAGCGCCGCGTCGCGTCATCGCTCGCGGCCGCGCTGGGGGCAACGGTCGAGACGCGCAAGGCGGCCGCGGACGACGAGACGCCCGCCACCTGGCGCCGCATTCCGGTTGCCGACGGCGTGGAGCTTCACGTCCGCGACGATTCGCCGTCGTCGCGCGACGAAGCGCTCGTCGCCATGCGTGAGGCGGTGAGAGCCGCCCTCGGCCGCGAAGACATCAGGTAATTCCCGCTCCGCGCCCCGCGCTCCGCGCTCCGCTCAGAGCAGTCGCGACAACACCGCGGCGCCCGCCTCGATCATCTTCGACCACACGGATCGCTTCTCGAACTCCGCGAGCTTCACCTCGCGCGCGTACTTGAGATCGTCGAAGTAGACCGAGTCCATCTCCCGGCCGAAGACCGAGTCCAGCACCACGAGCTGCGTCTCGTTGTTGAACGCCATCGACCGATTGTCGAAGTTCATCGACCCCACGGCGCTGAACGCACCGTCCACGACGATGGTCTTGGAGTGGAGCATCGTCGGCTGGTATTCGTAAACCTTGATGCCGTGGCGAAGCAGCTCTTCGTAGTGATGGCGTCCGGCCCACCACGTGGTCTTCACGTCGGTTTTCTTGCTCACGGTGAGCACGCGAACGTCCACGCCGCGGCGCGCCGCGCGCTCGAGCAGATGCCGGAAGTCGTCGTCGGGCACGAAGTACGAGTTGGCGATGTACAGTGATTTTCGCGCGCCGCTGATCGTGAGCGCGAGAAACCGTTCGGCCGGCGTGCTGCCGGTGGTCGGCGCAGTGAAGAGGAGTCCGGCGTCGGTTGGCCCCGCGGGCTGAAAGCCGGAGAGCGGAAAGAACAGCGGACCCGTGAGGAGCTCCCCCGTGGCTTCCGCCCACGCGGACGAGAACGCGGCCTGAAGCTGCATCACCGCCGGCCCCTCGAAGCGCACGTTCGACTCGCGCCACTGCTCGTCGTGATGGCCATCGCCGAGCCAATAGTCGGCAATCCCGAAGCCGCCGGTGTAGCCGATGCGCCCGTCGATCACCACGACGCGCGCGTGCGACCGCGTGGCCGCCTGCGAGATCGTGTACCAATGCAGCGTGCGCAGCTTCGCCACCTCCACACCCGCGTCGCGCAGCGAGCGCAGATAGTCCTTCGCGAGGTGCTGCGATCCGAACGCGTCGATGAGAAAGAGCACGCGCACCTTGGCGCGCGCACGCTCCTTGAGCACCGCCGCCATCGAATCGGCGACCGCTCCCGGAAGCGAGTAGTACATCTGCACCGTGATCGTTCGCTGCGCGGCCCGGAGATCCGCCCAGAGCCTGGGGTAGACGCTGCCGTTGTTGACCGCCTGAACCAGATTGCCCGCGAAGATGTGCGTTCCGGTGAACAGCTCGAACGTGCGCTCGAAGAGCGAGTCGGTCACCGCCGGCGGGCCGGAATCCGCCAAAGTGACGACGTAGCTCACGGGCGTGCCGCGCGTCACCGTGAGACCGCCGATCAGGGCCAGCGCCACCACGATGACCGCCAAGACGATGATTCCCAGGCGTTTGAGCCGTTTCATGCCCTTTGCCCTGACACACTCCGTGCCACGCCCAGCTCGGTTCTGGTCCCGGCCCCGTTCTTGAGCGACCTTAGAGGTCAGTCGAGGTCATCCCGAGCGCAGCGAAGGAGCTTTTGTCTTTTTCCGATTCAACGGTCCTGCTGACCGGCGTCGGCGCCGAAGGACAGGTGGGCGAGGTCGTGGCCAAGGCCTTCGCCGAACTTGGCGCCTCGCTCGTGCTCGTCGACCGCACGCCGGACAACGTGAACGCGCGCGCCGCGGCGCTGACCGCGGCGGGCAAGCAGGCGCGCGCCTATGCCTGCGATCTCTCCGACCCACAGGCCCTCACGGATCTGGCGAACCAGGTGCGCGCCAACCACGGCGATCGGCTGCGCGCGCTCGTGCACATGGCGGGCGGGTTTGCCATGAGCGGCCCGGTCGCCGAAAGCGCCGTCGACGTCTGGCACAAACAGATCGCCATCAATCTCACGACGGCGTTCCTCACCGCGCGCGCGTTTCTGCCCATGCTGCGCGCCGATCGCGGCTCGATCGTGTTCTTCGCGTCCGCCGCGGCGCTGCCCGGCGCGTCCGTGGCCAACACGTCTGCGTATTCGGTCGCGAAGACGGGCGTCGTCACGCTGATGCGCGCCATCGCCGCGGAAGAGAAGAAGGCGAAAACCGGCGTGCGCGCGAACGCCGTTGCGCCCACGTCGATACGCACCGCCACGAACGTGCGCGACATGGGCGACGGCGTGCAGTACGTGGAGCGCGAGCAGGTGGCGGACACGGTCACCTTCCTTTGTTCACCGAAGGCGAGCGCGATCACCGGCTCGGTCGTTCCGCTCGCATGACCGTGACGCCGCCCCGCCGGTCGCACATGCGAGAGATCCTGCTCGACCGATCGCTCGAGGAGTTTCCGCTCTTTCGCCTGAGCGACACCTCGGAGGATCCGTCCATTTCCTATACGACGGACGAGGGCGGACGCTGGCGCGTGCTCGCGAGCCCCGGCGAACGGCTGCCGGGCACCTTCGACCAGGACGTCTACATCGAGTTGATGCGCCGGTACTGCGAGGCCGGCGAGCCCCAGGACGGCGCGATCGGCTTCACGCTGCACAGCTTTCTTCGCTCCATGGGCCGCCAGGTGGACGGCCGCACCTACGAGCAGTTGCGCGGGTCGCTCACGCGTCTCGAGCGCACCACGCTCCAGTCCGAGCGCGGGTACTACGATGCCGTCGTCTGCGGCGCCGTCGACGCGTCGTTCACGCTCCTGACATCCGTGATGATCGAGCGCCGCCGCACGCACGAGCGCGATCAGCTCGCGCTCTTCCCCGTGGTGGTCGCCGCCGAGCCCGGAGAAGCGCGCGTGGTCATTTCGCCGCTGGTGCGCCAGAACATCACCGCGCGACACACGATCTCGCTCAGCGTGCCGAAGTATTTCTCGCTCCCCTCGCCCGTCGCCCGCCGCATCTATCGGCTCATAGAGGTGGCACGCTCCGCCGGTGTCCTAACCTGGCGGGTGTCACTCGATCGGTTGCGCGACCAGCTCCCGCTCGCCCAACGGTACCCGTCGCATTTGCAGCGCGTGCTCCAACCCGCGCACGACATGCTCAAGGACGGCGGAGTGATCCGTGAGGCGGTCGTTCGTCAGCAACAACGAGAGTGGTTCGTTGATTACGTGCTGGCGGGGAAAGCGACGAAGACGGCCTAGACGCCTAACCTCAATCCAGCCAAGGAACTACGCTGTAGACCTTGGGTAGGAACCTTCATGTCGACGAAGCTGCAGAAGACCATTCGCCGCGAGATCGAGATCGACGGCGAGCCCTTTACCATCGCCATCTCGCCGGAAGGCTTTCGCCTGACGAAAAAGCGTTTCCGCTCCGGCGTGGCATTATCCTGGAAGATGTTGTGGGCCAGGCACGGGAACGACGCCGACGCGTCGGCCGGGATGTCCGACGAGCGCTGACCGCGTTCTGGACAACAGCGCCGGTCACCGAGACGTTGTTCTCGAAGGGATTATCGTTCAGAACACCAAACGCTGGACTTGAGGATGTCACGTACTCGTAAGTTTGCGCTCATTGGCGCACTGGTCGCTCCCGTCGCCGTCGGCGGGTTTGTCTGGCAGGCCCGGGAGCACGTGCAGGGCGGACAGCTGCTCTCGCAGGTTCTCGAGCTCGTCAACGACCGGTACGTGGACACGCTGCCGCTTTCCGACGTCTACGAGAAAGCCGCCCGCGGCCTCGTGAAAGAGCTCAACGATCCATACAGCGAGCTGTTCACCCCGCGCGACCTCAAGCAGTTCAACAGCCGCACCGGGGGTCGCTATGGCGGACTCGGCATGCTCATCGAGCAGGATCCGGCGTCCAAGGTCATCCGCATCGTCACCGTCTACCCGAACACGCCCGCGGAAAACGGCGGCGTGCGCGAAGGTGACTTGATCGTGCGCGTGGACACCATGTCCACGCGCGGCTGGACCATCAATCAGGTTTCGGATTCGCTCACCGGCACGCCGGGCACGAAGGTCAAAGTCACCTTCGCGCGGCCGGGCGTCGCCGAGCCGATTCAAGGCACGTTCACGCGCGCGGTCATCAAGGTGCCGGCGGTGCCGTACACGCTCAGCCTCAACGACAAGATCGGCTACATCCCGCTCCAGCAGTTCAACGAAAACGCCTCGGAAAACATGGAGGAGGCGATCAAGCACCTCGAGTCGGCCGGCGCCAAGGGAATCATCCTCGATCTCCGCGGCGATCCGGGCGGCATTCTCCAGGAGAGCCTCGAGATCGCGAACATGTTCCTGCCGCAGGGATCGCTCATCGCGGCGGTCAAGGGACGTGAAGGCGCCACGGAAGTGGACAACGCCAAGGTCGCGCCGATCGCGCCGAGCATTCCGCTCGTCGTCCTCACGGACGACCGCACCGCGTCCGCGTCGGAGATTGTCGCCGGCGCGCTGCAGGATCACGATCGCGCGCTCGTCGTCGGCCAGACCAGCTTCGGCAAGGGCCTCGTGCAGGGCGTGTACAACCTCGACGGCGGCTACGCGCTCAAGATGACCACCGGCAAGTGGTTCACGCCGAGCGGCCGCTCGATTCAGCGCCCGCGCAAGTTCGTGAACGGGCAGTTCGTCGAGGAGACGCCCGACTCCAACGAGACGAACCTCTCGAAGAAGAATCGTCCCGCGTACAAGTCCGACGCGGGCCGCACCGTGTACGGCGGCGGCGGCATCACGCCCGACGTGATCGTGCAGGACGATACGCTCACCACGGCCGAGCAGACCTTCCTCAAGGCCATCGCGCCGAAGAGCCAGGACTTCTTCACCGTGCGCGACGACTACGCGAACGAGCTGGCCAAGACGGTGAAGTCGCCCGTGTACGGCGTGGATCCGAGCTGGGCGAACGAGTTCTACAACCGGCTGCAGGCCAAGGGCGTGACGGTCGATCGCAAGGTGTACGACGGCGCCTCGCGCTACGTCACGCGCATTCTCGACAACCGCGTCGCGCACTACGCGTTCGGCGACTCCACCGCCAAGCGCCGCGATCTGCCGTACGATCGTCCGCTCAACAAGGCGATCGAGCTGCTCCAGCGCGGCGGCACGCAGCGCGAGCTCTTCGCGTCGGCCGGCGAGCCGCTTCCCTCGCGCACTGTCGCCCCGCCGAAGAAACCATAAGTTTTCGGCATGACCAACTCGATCAAAATCACCGCCGCCGCGATCATCCTCGCGGCGGCGGTTTTCTCTTGCGCTCCGCGCTCCGCGGTCCGCGTTCCGCCGGAGCCCGGCGAGGGCCACCTCACCAACATCCGCCAGCTCACGTTCGGCGGCGAGAACGCCGAGGCGTATTTCTCGCACGACGGCAACCGTCTCACGTTTCAGGGGAAAGCGGGGACGCAGCCCTGCGACCAGCAGTACGTCATGAACGTCGACGGTTCGAACAAGCGCCGCATCTCGACCGGCTTCGGCAAAACGACCTGCGGCTACTTCTTCGACGGCGATCGCAAGGTGTTCTTCGGATCCACGCACGGTGCCGACACCGCGTGTCCGCCGAAGCCGGATCCGTCAAAGGGCTACGTGTGGGGATTGGATCCGTACGACATCTACACCGTGAACGCCGACGGCAGCGGAATGAAGCGGCTCACCAGCTACGGCGTGTATACGGCGGAAGGCACGCTGTCGCCCGACGGGCAGACGATCGCGTTCACGTCGCTCAAGGACGGCGATCTCGACATCTACACCATGAGGATCGACGGCTCGAATGTGAAGCGACTGACGACGGCGCCGGGCTACGACGGCGGACCGTTCTGGTCGCACGACGGCAAGCGCATCGTGTATCGCGCGTGGCATCCCACGGACACCGCGCTCACCAACTATCAGGATCTGCTGCGGCAGCGGCTCGTGCGTCCGAATCGGATGGAGCTGTGGGTCATGAACGCCGACGGTTCCAACCAGCACCAGATCACGAACCTCGGCGGCGCGAACTTCGCCCCATTCTTCACGCCCGACGACCGGCGAATCATTTTTTCGTCCAACTACAAGAGCCCGCGCAGTCGCAACTTCGAGCTCTATCTCGTGAACGACGACGGCACGAATCTGGAGCCGGTGACGAACCATCCCGAGTTTGACGGATTTCCCATGTTCAGCCCCGACGGCAGCAAGCTCGTCTGGGCGTCAGGGCGTTCCTCGAAGGACGGCGACTTGAATCTGTTCCTCGCCGATTGGCGGCCGTAAGAGGGATTGGCGGACCCTGCCGTATCCTGACAATATTGTAATGGCGAAACGCCTGTTTTTTATGGAATGGGGGCCGATCTGCTTGTATGTTAACGGCTTCTGACTTCCTCCTTTTGTTTTCGTAGCATCACCCTGTCCGATCCACGGGTTGTTGGCCGACGACGGCCGACCGCGTCCGACGCGTCTCCCCGCTGATCCCGGTAGGTACCGTCCATGTCGCGCAGAATTCGACTCGGCGAATCGCTCGTCGAATCGGGGCTCATCACGGAAAGCCAGCTCGATGAGGCCCTGGAGCGCCGACTCACGACGGGAGAGCGCATTGGTGAAGCGCTCGTCGGCCTCGGCTACATCACCGAGCGCGACCTCCTCAAAACGCTCGCCGCCGACGCGGACATTCCCTATCTCGAGCCGCGCGAGCTTGCCGTCGATCCCACGGTGATCGGCAACGTGTCGGCAGCCGTCGCGCGGTCCCAGCACGTCCTCCCCTTGCGATTCGAGGGAAAGGCGCTGCTCGTCGCCATGGGCAACCCGTTCGACGTCGGCGTGATTCGCTCGCTCGAGCGCTCCACCGGCCGGCACATTCGCGTCTGCGCGGCCGACCCCGCGGAGATCGCCACCATCGTCGAACACGTGTACGGTGGTGCGGGCATCGCCACGGCCACCGCCATCCCCGCCGCGACGACCGAGTACGCCGCGCGCGCGCGGTCCACATGGACGCAAAACGCGCAAGCCGCGGCACCGCCGGCGGTCGCCTCCAAGGCGCGCGCGTCCGTCGGGTCGGTCGAAGGCGGCGACGAAGGCGTCATGACCGCCGCGCAGCTTGCCGACGACATCATCCGCCGCGGCGTGCAGCTCGGGTCCACCGACATTCACATCGAGCCGCTCGAGGACATCGTTCAGGTTCGGTATCGCGTGGACGGCCTGCTCCAGAACGGCCCCGCGTACCCGAAAACGCTGCAGGCGGCGCTCATGAGCCGCATCAAGATTCTGTCGAGCCTCGACATCGCGGAGTCGCGGCTGCCGCAGGACGGACGCGTGCGCACGCGCGTGGACGGCCGGCTCATCGATCTGCGCGTGTCCACGTTCCCCACGGTGCACGGTGAGGACACCGTGCTTCGCGTGCTCGACCGCAGCCGCATCAACCTCAAGCTCGAGGCGCTCGGCATCAACCAGGCGGATCTCGCGCTCCTGCGCGACGCCATGAACAAGCCGTTCGGCTTGCTGCCCGTCACCGGCCCCACCGGCTCCGGGAAAACCACCACGCTGTACTCGGCCCTGCTCGAGATGAACACGGGAGACCGGTGCCTCATCACGCTCGAAGATCCCGTCGAGTACGAGGTGGAGAAGATCCGTCAGTCTCAGATCAACGTGCGCGCCGGACTCACGTTCGCGTCCGGCCTGCGGTCCATGCTTCGCCACGATCCTGACGTCATCCTGGTGGGCGAGATGCGCGACCAGGAGACGGTGCAGATCGCGCTCAGCGCGGCGCTGACCGGCCACTTGGTGCTCACCACCCTGCACACCACCACGGCCGCTGGCGCCATCCCCCGCCTGCTGGACATGGGCGCCGAACCGTTCATCGTGGCGTCGGCGGTCTCTCTGGTCGCCTCTCAGCGCCTGGTTCGAACGCTTTGTCCCGACTGCAAGGTTCCCGGCGAGGTCCCGCCGGCGGTCCGCGAGCGCTTTGGTCTCGGTAGTTCGACCATTTTTCGAGGTGTCGGCTGCAACCTCTGCCGTAACAGTGGGTTCCGCGGACGCATCGGGATCTTCGAGTTTTTGCCAATCACCGAGGAAATCGTCTCCGCCATATATGAGAGGCGCTCGTCGGAGGACATCCGTCGAATGTCGGGTCGCCCAACGCTCTTGGACGATGGCGTTGCAAAGGTTCGGGCCGGCCTGACCACTCTCGACGAAGTGCTCCGAGTAACAGCCTAAGGCGACAAGCACCCGAGGGGTTTCGGTGCCGGATTTTTGGTATAGCGCACTCACGGATTCTGGCGCCGTTCAAGAGGGGTTCATCACCGCCCCGAATGAAACGGTGCTGGAGGATCAGCTCCGTGCCAAGGGCGTGTTCCTCATCCGCACGGAGATTCGCGAGAAAAAGCCGGCGGTCTCGAAGCTCACCGACGGCAAGGTCGAGCGCAAAGAGCTGCTCGCGTTCCTCGAGTATGTCGCCGGCTCGTTCGACGTCGGCATTCCCATTCTCGAGGCGCTCGACGACGTCTCGCGCCGCCTGTCGTCCAAGCGTCTCAGGAAGATCATCCAGGAGATTCGCTACGCCGTGTCCGAGGAGGGGCAGAGTCTCTCCGCCGCCATGGCGCAGCATCCGCTGGCCTTTCCCGAGCTGTGCATCGGAACCATTCGCGCCGGTGAGGCGAGCGGCGAGCTCGGCTTCGCGCTGCGGCAGCTCGTGGAGTACATGGACTGGCAGGAAGGCATCTCGTCGCAGCTCAAGCAGGCGACGATGTACCCGATCGTCGTCGTCGTTGCCGTCACGCTCCTCGTGATCGGCCTCATTGGCTTCGTGTTTCCGCGCATTCTCCCGCTGCTCAACGGCCAGACCGAGCTTCCGCTGCCGACGCGAGTCATTCTCAAGGCCTCGCAGGTCGTTCGCGCCGATTGGCTCGCGGTGTTGATCGCGGTGAACTCGGTCATCCTCCTCGTGTACTTCATCCACCGAACGGAGCGCGGCCGTCTCTGGGTGGATCGCATGATCCTCAAGATGCCGATCTTCGGCTCGGTCGTGCTCGACGTGAACATGGCGCGCGTCGTCACGTATCTCAGCCTGTTCTATCGCACGGGCGTCGAGCTCGTGCTGTCGCTGCAGATCATCGAGCGCATCATCACCAACAAGGCGGTGTCGCTCGCGATCGCCCGTGCGCGGGAGCAGGTGGTGGAAGGCGTGTCCATCGCGGCGGCGCTCGGACAATCGTCGCTCTTTCCGAATGTCGTGCTTCGCTCCGTGGCGCTCGGCGAGGCCACGGGCAATCTGGATTCCGCGCTCGCGCGCACGAAGGACTACTACAGCCGCGAGATTCCGGCGTCCGTGCGCCGCATGATCACCCTGCTCCAGCCGGCGCTCATCGCCGTCATCGGCGGCGTCATCCTCACCGTTGCGCTGGCCATCATTCTGCCAATCCTGAACATCTACTCGCGCATAGGAATCCGGCATTGAGCGCGCGCGACCGTTCGTTCTGCGCGCTCATCGCGCAAGATGCCATCACCCTCGTCGAGTATCGCGCCGAGCGCGGAGGGCTTCGCGTCGTGAACACGTGGACCGACGCGACGCCGTCGGGATCCATTCACGAGGCGTTGTCGCGCCTCGAGTCGCTCCTCTCGAGTGTGGGCGCGAAGCGCCCGCGGCTCGCGCTCACGATCGAGCAGTTCGGCGTGTTCCACCACGTCATGACGCTGCCGCCCGCGGCCGACACGGTCCTGCGACCGGTGATCCTGCGCGAGGTGCAGCGTGTGTTCGGGATCGCGGATCCGATCATCGCGTTTTCGCGCGGCGTCGCGCAGGAGCGGCGCGACCCGCTCCGCGCGGACGAGCGCACGGCGCCGCGCCAGCTGTTCGTTGCCGGCGCCCCGCGCGAGACGATCGCCGCCCTGCGCAGTGAGCTGGCCGGCCACGGCGTTCGCCTCGACATCGCGACCGTCGTTCCAAAGGCGATGCACAGCTTGTACGAGGCCGCGGGTGCCGGCCTGGAGGCGACCGCCGTTCTGGTATGTCTCGAGAGCGGACCACATCTCGCCTTCTTTCTCGACGGCCGCCTCGAGCTCGCCATCGATCCGCCGATCGCCCTCGAGGGCGACCGGCCGACGGTCTCGATGATTCTCGACCAGGTCGAGCGCGGAACCGTCTACTTCCGCCAGCAATTCCGCGGCGCAACGCCGTCGCGCGTGCTCTTGGCGGCCCGCCCCGATGAATTCGCGGAGCTTGCCGCGGCGCTCAAGACGAGGATGAGCGCGCGCGTCGCCCCGCTCTTCGCCGGCGCCGCGTCCCCCGAAGCGGTGATCGCCATGGGTGCCGTGCTGGAGGCGCGGCAATCGCAGCCCCTCGACCTGTATCCGCATCCGCCGACGCTTGCCGACCGCGCCGCGGCGGCGCTCCGCGGACCCAATGGCGTCGTGGCTGCCGCCGCCGCGGCCGCGCTTCTCGCCGTCGCGTGGAGCGCGTCGCAGGTGTTGTCCGTCTCCAGCGCGCGGCACGACACCGACAAGCTTCGCGCGGCCGTGCAGGCGGCGGTTCCCGCCGTGGCGCCGATGCGAGAGATCGCCGAGCGCCGCGAAGGTGTGGTGAAGCAGGTGAGCCTTCTGCGCGACGCGCTCAACGAGCATTCCACCGTCACGGAGACGCTCGCCGCGATCAGCAACACGCTGCCCGAAGGCGCCGTGTTCGACACGCTCTCCGTGAATCGCACGGCCACGGGCTGGTCCACCTACATCGCCGGCGTCGTCGCCGGCCGGTCGGCGGCGCAAGCGGTGCACGGGCTCGAGTCCATCGTCGAGAGCATGCGCGCGCGTCCGACAGTGTCCGCCGTGACTTTCCAGCACATTGGGATCCTAAGCTTAGAATTCCACGTGGACAAGTTGTCGCG
>JADMIO011053091.1_pt1 | contig 49446 bp, 49 predicted proteins | sample 8958161 | NCBI WGS metagenome assembly JADMIO01 (sample SAMN16585339, study PRJNA669376) | soil metagenome | isolation source: Crop rotation soil | place: USA: Cullars Rotation, Alabama | collected 2011
ATGAACAAGCCGTAATTTTGTCCGCTGTAGTGCCAGGGACTCCAGCAAAGGTAGAGCGTGAAAATCCACGGCAACGCTTGCCGGAAAAAATGAGAGAGCAGAAGCGTCAGGAGAACGAGACCTGTGATGTGGACTGTGAAGACACGGTATTTATTGAAATCTTCCTGCGTGTGATAGGCGCGGTAAATCGTCGCCATGTAGTGCGGGTAGTTGAAAACCAAAGCAAGCGCGTAGAACGCGACCGACCACATCGCGACATTGGAGGTTCCCGCGAAGTATCCGAGCAGCAGTAGAGGCGCAGACCAGGCCCCGCACCCCACGATCAGGTCGAGGGTCGGGTTATAAATCCAGAGTGATGAATGAGTTTGCTTGTCCATTCGGACACAGGGCTCCTGGGCGGATTATAGGAGCGTGGAATGCGTACATAACGATTAGATTTCATTGTGGGATAACAGAAGTAACCAGGTCCAGGACAATTTTTGTAGAAATGTGGCTTTGAATAGACCGCCCCATATTTTGTCATTCCGACGAGGAGCGTAGCGACAAGGAGGAATCTGGGTTTCCCGGACATCGTCATGGGGTGCTGTCAAAGAAACCCAGATTCCTCGCGCACAAACCGCGCTCGGAATGACAAAAGTGAGGGCATACATTCAAATTGCGATTTCAAACTTTCCACAAACGCATCCGATTCCTCCGCGTTCTACAATGATTCAGTGAAAACTTGGGACATCATCATCGTTGGCGGTGGGATTATCGGACTGTCGCTGGCTATTTCCCTGCGGAAGCGCGGCGCTTCCGTGCTGGTTCTGGAAAAAGGTGAACCGGGGCGCGAGGCTTCTCATGCAGCAGCCGGGATGTTGGCCGATCATGGAGATGAATTTCCGCCGGCGCTTGCTCCGCTGGCACGGGCCAGTGCGCGGATGTATCCCGAATTTGTGCATGAGATCCAAGATGAGTCTGGAATCAAAGTGGACTTGCGAGATGCGGGGACGATCTTGCTGCATGAAGGCGCACGGGAATCGCACGGCGCCTTGCCTGCTCCTCTTTCTGAGTTGGAGCCTGCTCTAGATTGTGCTGGCCGTTCGGCGTCTTACTTGAAAGAGCGCAGCGTAAATCCACGTTTGCTATTAGGAGCTGCATTGAAGGCCGCCAGGCATCGGGAGGTCGACATCTCCTCCGGCGCTGAGGTCACGGAAGTTCTCGTTGACAACGGCGCGGCCTGCGGCGTTCAGACCACTAAGACCACATATCATGCAAAGGTCGTCGTGAATTGTGCCGGAGCATGGGCTGGGCAATTCCCTCCTATGAGTGTGCCTACCCGTCCGGTGAAAGGGCAGATTCTGTCAGTAATCGGCGGGCCGCCTTTACGCCACGTCGTGCGGACGCCAGAGGTTTATCTTGTCCCTCGGTCCGATGGACCTATTGTCATTGGCGGAACCTTGGAAGAGGCTGGCTACGATAAACATGTGCTTCCCGAGACAATTCAGAGGCTGCTACAACTAGCGACCAGCCTAGTTCCTTCGCTTGCCAAAGCACAGATTCATGAGGCCTGGGCAGGGTTGCGTCCTGACACCGCGGACAAATTGCCCATTCTTGGAGAGACCTTGATTGGTGGCTACTACGCTGCTACTGGGCATTTCCGTGATGGAATCTTGCTGGCTCCAATCACCGCGCAAGTCATGACAGAACTGATTCTAGACAAAGCCTGCTCACAGGATTTGTCTCCGTTCTCTCCTGCAAGATTTTCTACGACTCAGGCCAAGAATTTTCTGCAAGCCGTCTAGTCTCCGGATAAAATCAGTTTCATTTCCGCGTCGGAGTCTGTATGGCAACCGCTGAGCAGGTGCGCGAGCACTATGATTCACTGGCTTTTGTCTACCGCAGCTATTGGGGCGATCACATTCACCATGGATTGTTCGAGCATGGAAACGAGTCCGCCGAAGATGCGCAGGTCAAGATGCTCGACCATTGCGTGCGCTTGCTGAACTTGCGCGGTGGGGAGGCGGTGCTTGATGCCGGATGCGGGCACGGTGGGACGCTCCTTTATTTGGCGCGAACTTTGGGATGTTCGGGAACAGGAATCACGATTAGCCCCAAGCAAGCCCGGTTGGCACAGGAGAATGCAGCAAAGGCTGGGCAGTCGCAGGTGAAATTTGTCGCTGAGGATGTTCACTCATTCGTCTTCCCCGTTGGTGCAATTGATCTGGCTTGGACGATGGAATCAACCGAGCACTTTGAGCGCAAGGCAGAAGTATTTGGCAAGATTTCAGCTGCATTGAAGCCACAGGGGCAGTGGTTACTCGCGGCCTGGACCGGGTCGATGGAGAAGCCGCGTGTGCGGCAAGTGGCCAAAGAATTCTTATGTCCCGAGCTTTGGACGGCAGATCAGTATCGGGAAGTGTTGGAAGCTACGGGGCTCACCATTACTAATGGTGAGGATTTGACTGCGAAGATTATTCGGACTTGGGAAATTTGTCAGGGCCATGCTCGGTTGGCAAGTCCGATTGTGAAGTTGTTGCCGCAGGCGGCGCGGGAATTTGTTGGCGGGATTGATACGATTCTCGACGCTTACCGGTCCGGCGATTTGACTTACACAGTCTTGGTCGGTAGAAAGTGATGCCGTTGCGATTCGCAATCTGAATCCCGCAATCAAACGAGCCCGAAGGGCGGCATTCGGTAGCCCCGAACGGAAGTCCCGGGAAAGTGCGCCATTTGATCGAGTCGCTTTAGCGACGACACAATCAGCGCATAGTACCATCCCTCCTGCATTCGCCTCCGTCATCCACCTTTACTAACTGCGATATATACTGACCTGTTTTGGAAAGGAACTTCTGAAATGGCCTCTCCGGCAGTCAGCTACGCTCGCAGCAATCAAGCGCGATTTCTTAACGAACTGAAAGATCTTCTTCGTATTCCTAGTGTTAGCACTCTTACAGAACATAAAGGGGACGTTCAAAAGGCTGCTGAGTTTGTCGCCTCCGATCTGCGGCGTATTGGGATGGAGAATGTTCAGATCATCCCGACCAAGGGTCATCCGCTGGTTTATGCCGATTGGCTGCATGCTTCGGGTAAACCGACTGTTCTGATGTATGCGCACTACGACGTGCAGCCGCCTGATCCATTAAATGAATGGATTACCCCGCCGTTTGAGCCGACGGAGCGCAATAATAATCTCTATGCCCGCGGAGCGGTGGATGACAAAGGACAGCTCTGGATGGAAGTAAAAGCGCTGGAATCGTTGATGCAGTCAGGCGGCGGGAAACTGCCGATCAACGTGAAAGTGTTGATTGAAGGTGAAGAAGAAGTTGGCGGCGAGGCGATTGCTGAATATGTCCGCAAAGAGAAGACCAAACTGAAAGCTGATTTTGCCTTGGTCTGCGACACGGAGTTGTTTGCTCCCGATCTGCCAACTTTGTGTGTAGGTCTTCGCGGGCTGGTTTATACCGAGATTGAAGCCATTGGAGCGAAAGTCGATTTGCACTCGGGCATGTACGGAGGCGCTGCTCCCAATCCTTTCTTTGCATTGATCGAGATCATCAGCAAACTAAAAGACTCTAAGGGCAAAGTTCTTATTCCCGGGTTCTACAGCAAGGTAAAGGCCCCAACCAAAGATGAATTGAAGGCCTGGAAGCGGCTTCCCTTTAATGAAGAGCACTATCGCAAGACTGAAGTCGGTTCGACTGTGCTGACGGGCGAGCCGGGCTATTCTGTTCTGTACCGCACATGGGCTCGGCCTACGTTGGAAGTCCATGGTATGCCCGGCGGCTTCACTGCACCTGGCGCAAAGACTGTAATTCCAGCAAAAGCTGCTGCGAAGGTTTCGATGCGGCTGGTGCCGAATCAGGATCCAGATGACATCCTCAAGCGTTACAAGGACTACATCAAAAAATTAACGCCGAAAGGGATTCAGACGTCAGTCAAAGTTTGGAGCAAAGGGCCAGCAGCAGTGATTGGCACCGACAACAAGTACATCAAAGCAGCTACCGAAGCTCTGCATGATGTGTTCAAGAAGCAGACAGTGTTTATCCGCTCGGGCGGGTCCATTCCTATCGTTACTGACTTTCAGGATGTGCTGAAGACGCCCAGCGTCATGATGGGATTCGGGCTTCCCGATGATAATCTCCATGCTCCCAACGAGAAGTTTCATATTCCTAATTTCTATCGTGGAATTGAATCGATTTGCGTGTTCTTTGAAAAGCTGGGTGGGAAATAAGCGGGTCGAATGTTCAGTTCTCAGTTCCCGGTTTTCAGTTCTCAGTTGCAGGGGCGGTTCGATGGCCGATTTCGACCCACACGAACCGCCCTTGCCTCGACTTCTGATGTCTATATCGGCTTGCGCTGGCTGATCATTTGAAACTTCGCCTTCGATACTCTCCGGCAAATGCTCCAGCCGGACTCCCGGTTGGATTGCTTCATATGCAGCAATCGCCCGTAGATTTTCCGGCTGGAGATGCCGTGTGAAACTATCCCCATGGGCCGCTGGACGCGGGCCACTTCCACTGAGCGTGACTGTGTCTTGAAGCCTTGCCGAGTCCGAATCCTCCAGATGACGCACCGCTTGGTTTTGCGGTGAACCTTGCAGCCTCGCTTCCTGCTTGGCTTGCTCCTGGCCCGAAATTACGCCGACTCTGGCAATCCTGCGATCGTCATACCGCCCTCCGAAAGTCATGCTAGCAACGAATACGCGAATTGCATCCCCAGTGGCCAATCCTCGGTAAGAAATCGGCGTTACCGCCTGATCAAAATTTTTTCAACTTCAGGCGCAAGCTGCGATGTACAAACCACTTCTTGCATGAGGTTTAATTCTGAGCTAGGGTTAATGTGCTCTCGCGGTTCTCCCCTCCTCACTCATTCCCACCTCTACGAACGCGCATTTGTTGCATTGTGTGTGCAAGTTAAAGCGGTTATGCACAGGGCCATACCAGATATGGTGTTTTACTTCTTGACCCCGGCATAATTTCGCCAGTAAAGTAGCTCAGGTCTGTGCCTTACCCCACCCAGCCTTGGGGCGGCGTAGTCGGAGCATAAAGCCGAGGAATCAAATCAGTTACTATTCCTCGCCCCGCTGCCTAAGGAGTATGCGTTGCTCAAACTGAAGAAGCTGCAGATTCTCGGGTTCAAGTCTTTTTGTGACCGCACCGAACTCAAGTTCCACGGAGACGGTGTGGCCGCCATCATCGGTCCCAACGGTTGCGGAAAGTCGAATATTGCGGATGCCATCTCCTGGGTGCTCGGCGAGCAGTCGGCCAAGACCCTGCGCGGATCGCGCATGGAGGATGTCATCTTTGCCGGGACTCGTGACCGCAAACCGACCGGGATGGCGGAAGTGTCCCTGACGCTGATTGACCCTGAGGAATATGACGGCGGCGATGCCTCCGACCCGACGCAGATCGAGATTAAAGACGACATGCCCGCCGATGACTGGGATGAGGCGGAAATCCGGGCAAAGGCAGCGGAAGAGGTTGAACAGCTTACCGAAGAAGCGCAGCCGGGCCGGACTGAGGATGCTGATCTTCCCCAAAGTGAAGGCAGCGTATTGGCAGAAGTTTATCCGGATGATGAGCCGCGCTTTGCTTCGAATGTCATTCCTATTGATTCGGCCGCAGTAAAGAGGAATCCGGATGAGGTAGTGCTGAAGATCCGGCGCCGTAAGTTTGGCACGCAGAAGTTTCATGCAGGAGAGATTTCCGTTACCCGGCGGCTGTTCCGCTCGGGCGATAGCGAATATCTGCTGAATGGCAAGCTGTGCCGCCTGCGCGATATTCAAGAACTGTTCATGGGAACCGGTCTTGGGCCGGAGTCTTATGCCCTGATTGAGCAGGGGCGTATTGGACAGATTCTGAGCAGCCGTCCTACAGATCGCCGAGCCATTCTCGAAGAAGCGGCTGGTATTACCAAGTTCAAAACTAAAAAGCGCTTGGCTGAAGCGCGGCTGGAAGATGCCAAGCAGAACCTGTCCCGCGTAAATGACATCTTCGAAGAAGTCACGCGGCAGATGAATTCCTTGAAGCGTCAGGCTTCCAAGGCTGAGCGCTATGCCAAGCTGCGTGATGAAATGCGGACTAAGCTGCGCCTGGTGCTGGCCAGTAAGTTTACGGCGATGGAGTTGGAGCACACTTCTCTGGAAGAGCAGATTGCTGCGGTTTCCGAAGAGATGCGCTTGCAGGCTGAGTCTGTTGGGCAGCTGGAGGCTGAGAGCAACGAACGCACCCAACGCGGATACACCATCGAGACGGAGATTCGCGAGAACCGCGACCGTCTAAACCAGATCAAGATGGATATGGATCGGGCGCAGGCGCGGCGTCGGCATAACGAAGAACGCTGCAATGATCTGGTAGAGCGTTCCAGTGCCGCTGGTGTGCAGTTGGCGCAAGCGCGCGAGCGTTTGGAAGCTTTGGAAGCTGAGCGCAATGCGAATCAGTTGGTTCTTGATTCCGCGGCAGATGAGTTGGCAGCAGCGCAACGGCTGATGGAGCAATACAAACAGGAAGCTGCCGATGCTGTGAATGCATTGTCTGGACTCGAGCAGGAACAGGAAGTGACCCGTGCAGCCATTATGGAAACCGTGGCCGCCGCTTCCAACTTGCGCAATCAGTTGGCACAAGCAGCTGAACGGTTGGCGGCGATGGATCGCGAGAGCCAACGGTTGCACGCGGAGATGTCCACAGCGGATGCCCAGTTTCAAACCTTCGGTGGACAGCGTGGACAGCAGGCCCTGGAATTTGAAACCGTCTCACAGCGCGTAGCTGCCCTGACGCAGGAAATCTCTGAAGTAAGGTTGCTGCTGGATTCCAAACGCCATGCTGAAGCTGAGGGCAAAATTCGGCTCGATGGATTGCGGGCCGAATATGCTACTGCTATCGGCAAAAAGGGATCGCTGGAAGCCGTTATCGCCGAGCATGGATATTCCACCGAGTCCGTTCGGCGGTTATTCCAATCAGGCGCGATGCAGGGCGGCTTGGCTCCGGCTGGCGTGCTGGCGGATTTTTTGGAAGTTGAGCCGCGCTATGAAGCTGTGGTCGAAGATTTTCTGCGCGATGAACTGAACTACATCGTGGTGAAGTCTTGGGATGCGGCGGATGAGGGGATGCGCTTGCTCCGCTCCGACGTAGATGGACGGGCTACGTTCCTGGTTCACCCTGAAGATTCGCAGGCCAAATTCTCTTTCAGCGTGGATGACGCCGCGCGGCAGGATCCGCCGGGAGCGATCACGCCTTTAAAGAATGCCATCCGCGTGCTAGATGGGTTTGGACGGTCGTTAGAAGTCATTCTCCCCAAGTTGCGCGATGGATATCTTGTTCCCGATCCCGGCTTTGCCAAGTCGCTGGCCTTGGAAAACCCCGATGCGTTTTTCCTATCTCATTCCGGTGAATGCTTCCACAACGTTACCGTAACCGGAGGCAGGCAGCGCAGCGAAGGCCCGCTTTCGATGAAGCGCGAGTTGCGTGATGTATTGCGGCTGCTTGGAGAATTAGAGCAGGCGTTGCGCAATGATGAAATGAAAGTGCTCACGTTGGGTCGAGAAATCAAAGACCACGCTGCCCTGCTCGACCGTTTGGAGCACGAAAAGCGCGAGGCGGAAAATCAGGCGATGTCTTCAGGGCATTTATTGAAGCAGCTTGATGCCGAACTGGCGAGGGTGAGTGAACGTGCTCAGACCTGTCGTATGGAAATTGCGCGTTTGGCTTCAGAACGTATCGCGCAAGAAGAAACGATTGCCGGGCCGCAGAGTGAGTTGGCTGTCGTTTCGCAAAAGCAATACGACCTGGAGCAGTCTGTTGCCGCAGCCCAGGTCGAATTGGGCGAACTGCGCAATCGTCGCGATCTGGCTGCCCAGAATGCTTCGCAACACATCGCTCAAGTGGCGACTTTGGAAGAACGTCACCGGGCGGCCGCAGCAACGTTACAACGTTTTGATTCACTTGTCAGCGAGATGCGTGAGCGGCTGGTGGTGCTCCATACACAGCTCGAAACTGGATTCGCTGAGTTATTACAACGTGCCCACGAAAACCAATTGCTGGCGCAACAGCTAATTGATTTTGAAGCCGAGAAGAATGCCAGCGAAACCCGTGATGGCCTCCTGCAATCGGAGATGGAGCAGGTTCGGGCGCGCATCACGGAAATCAATCAGACACTGCACGAAGCCCGTGAATTGCTTGATGCAGCTCGCACATGTCGTGAAGAGTTCAGCGCCGCTTTAGCCAAGCTGCAATCTGATTTGCAGCACATGGCTGAGACGTGTCTGAACGATCTTGGGCTGCCGCGCGAAGAACTGGTAGCCGATACAACCATCGAAATTGTCTCCGGCGAGCAGTTGGCCAGTGAAGATCAGGCTTACCGCGATATGAGGGCACGCCTCGATGCTATGGGTCCGGTCAACATGATGGCTCTCGAAGAGTACAAAGAGACCGCCGAGCGTCATGGATTCCTTGAGACTCAGCGGAAGGACTTACTCGAATCCATCGAGAATACGCAGGCTGTAATCAAAGAGATCGATACCTTCTCCCGGCAGAAGTTCGAGGAAGCGTTCCATAAGATCAACGAGAACTTCCAGACGACCTTCAAGAAACTCTTCGGCGGTGGCCATGCCTTCATGCGCCTGACCGACGAAGAAAACAGCGCGGAGAGCGGCATTGACGTGGTCGCATCGCCTCCGGGCAAGAAGCTTCAGAATGTGCTGTTACTCTCCGGTGGTGAAAAGGCCCTGACAGCGCTGTCACTGTTAGTTGGAATCTTCCAGTATCAGCCGAGTCCGTTCTGCATCCTGGACGAAGTCGATGCTCCTCTCGATGAAGCTAACGTTGGACGGTTTACCGAGCTGGTCAAAGAGATGAGCGTGCAGACCCAGTTTGTGCTCATTACGCACAGCAAGAAGACCATGGGAATTGCTCCGACTCTGTACGGTGTGACCATGCAGGAGCCTGGAGTTTCCAAACTAGTTTCGGTTCGCTTCGGCGAAACCGCCTAACCCATGTCATCCTGAGTGGAGTGGCTGCTTCGCGAATGCGGAGCAGCTACGGAGCGAAGGATCTCTGTAGTCCTCAAACACAATCGAGAAGTTCAGGTGTTACCTGCATACGCACTGTATACTGGCACTGTCTGCAAATCCATAGGTCCTTCGCTGCGTAGCCGCTTCGCGGACGGCTACTTCGCTCAGGATGACATCGTCGTGGTGAGATTTTTCCTCGCTCGTCCTCAGTTTTTCCACATCAATCAATCGTTGAATCCCTTGCCCATCGGTACTTTCAGCGATCGGCGTAAACTGTCAATACTTCTACAGTAGACAGCCTCCAGCGCCCCTCCCTACCCCGTTGACAAAAAATTCTGGCGGGATAGAATACGCGACGTTTTTTACATGTAAAATTTGTTTATGGTACCCCAAGTCCTCGACCCCGTCCTCCTACAGACTGATTTCCCGGATCTCGCGCTGCACGCCAGCGGAAAGGTGCGGGATGTTTACACCCTTGACAACGAAAGCCTGCTGTTTGTGGCCACCGACCGCATCTCTGCGTTCGACTATGTGCTGGCGACCGGCATTCCCCACAAAGGCAGAGTGCTCACACAGATTTCTCTGTTCTGGTTCGAATTCCTGAAGAACATCGTCCCCAACCACCTCATCACCGCCGATGTCGGTGCCTTTCCCAAGCCTGTGCAAAAATATGCAGATCAGCTTCAGGGACGCTCCATGCAGGTCAAGCGCGCGGATATGTTCCCCGTTGAGTGCGTGGTTCGCGGATACATCTCCGGATCGGCGTGGAAGGAATACAAGTCCTCGAGCAAAGTCTGCGGAATTGATCTGCCGTCCGGGCTAAGGGAATCCGACAAGCTGCCTGAGCCGATTTTTACTCCGGCTACGAAAGCAACTACCGGGCATGATGAAAATATTTCCTTCGCCGCCATGTCATCTTTGGTGGGTTCCGACCTCGCGACCAAGCTGCGCGACATCAGTCTGAAAATTTATACAACCGCCGCAGATTACGCTCGCACTAAGGGAATCATCATCGCCGACACCAAGTTCGAGTTCGGCAAGACGTCGGCCGGCATCACTTTGGCTGATGAAGTGCTCACACCAGATTCCTCCCGCTTCTGGCCAGCGGACAAATACCAACCTGGACAGACGCAAGAGTCGTTCGACAAGCAATACGTTCGTGATTACCTTGAGGAAATACGCTGGAACAAGCAACCCCCTGCCCCTGCATTGCCGGCTGAAGTGGCCCGCAAGACCAGTGAAAAGTATCTTGAGGCATATGAGCAGCTCACAGGCCGCAAACTGAGTGTGTAAGCGTTAGCCAGGAGACCAGCATGACAAATATCGATTGGTTGATCCTGGGCATTGTCGCCTTCGCCATCATCACGGCATCGCGCCACGGTTTTTTTCGCGAAGCCTTTGGCATTGGCGGATTAATTGTGGGATACTTGCTGGCCGCCTGGCAGTATGCGTACGTGGCAACCTGGTTTACTCCTTATACGAAGTCAGAGTGGACAGCAGAGATCGTCGCTTATGTGGTAATTTTTGTGGCCGTCCTGATCATCGCCGGGCTTATCGGCAAACTGTGCCAATGGTTGATGAAAGAAGTTGGCCTTAGTTGGTTTGACCGGGTCATGGGCGGGGCTTTGGGTTTACTGAAAGGTAGTTTGAGCGTGGCCGTCCTTCTGGTGGCCACCACGTCGTTTGCGCCCACCGCGAAGTGGGTATCAGATTCAGCTTTAGCGCCGTATTTCCTGGTAGTGGGCCGGGCCGCGATCTGGATTGCGCCTTCCGACCTGCGGGCACGCTTCTACCAGGGGTTGGAGATGTTGCACCGTGGTCAGCAGTCGGCCAACGTGTTGTCGGGCACGCAGTAGCCGCACAATCCAAAAATATCAGGCAGCTTACGAAAGAGAGATATCGTGAAGGATCAGCTGGAAGCTCTCATCATGCAGATGTACAAGAGCAATATTCTGTACTCTGAAGCCGTCCGCGAATTCAAGAAACGTTTCATTCTCACCGTGCTGCAAGAGAACAAAGGCAATCAGTGCCGCGCGGCGCGGCAGTTGGAAATGCACCGCAACACGCTCAGCCGCACTATTGCGGAGCTGAAGATTGACGTGCGCCAGTTGCGCGATGGGCAGAAGCGTCCACCTCGCAGTGCGCGGCCTATGGGATACGAGAAGAAGGCCATGCGCTAGAAGTTCTGGTTCTTTCGGCAAAATAGAAGGCAGCCTGTGGCAGGCTGCCTTTTTTGTGCAAACTTTCAGTTTAGCGATGAACCGGACGCCTCGTGGCTCCCGCTGGTTTTCTGGGAGCTGGTTTTGCCGGCGTCGGGGTCGCGGCCTTCAGCAAGCCACCATCAATCATGGTGATTACAAACGGATCGGGCGTGTAGGAATCGGGAGTGCCGGCGACCTGAATCTGCGTTCCTTCTTTGAGTCCAGCCAAAAGCTTCGCCGGAATTTCGGCCCGCATGGTGAGTTCGACGTCTTTCTTCTTGGCGTCAATGTCATCGAGGCTGGCTGCCAGATCCAAACTGTTGGCAGAGGCTTTCAGTAACAGTGCCTGGAATTGCAGTGACTTGCCTTTGATCGCGTTCCAAACAACATTGGCGTCTTCCTGGCTGCCTTTGGTAAGTACAAGCTGCCATTCAGCGAAGTCCATCTCCTCGGGTTTCTTGGTAGTGACCAGATTGTGTGCTTGCTCGGCCGGTGTGGGAGCAGGTTTGATCGCAAGTCCACCGGCTGGAGGAGTCGTACCAGCTTTGATCTGAGTCAGTATCTCCGCCCAGCCATCATCACCGCCGTGGTATTTCACGTATTGCGCTTTGGCGTACTTTTCAATGGACGCCTGATATTGAGTTGGCGCGATCGCCGCCGCACGACCGGCATACCAGATACCGTTTAGCAAATCTGGCGGCGTGCTCTGGGTGAAAGCGAGGGCTGTGGGATAGACCAAACTGAAATCGGTTGGGCTGGCGTCTGCCGCAATTTTAAGCGACTTCGCCGCATTGGCGTAATCTCTGTCCTGCAAAGCCGCGAGTCCAACCGCAGCGTTAAAGATTGAGGACATCTGGTCCTTCAACTTGGCAAAATCCGCATCTGACACGCCGTCGGGCTTGGCGTAATTCGGGAGCGCCTGTAAGCCCTGCGCGCCATACTTCTTCATAAGAGGAAGATTGGTTGCCACATCCTGATTTCCCTGGACCTTCATCCTGGTGGTGTACGCCATCAACGCAAGAGCCCGCATGTTGTTCTGGTCCACCTGAAGCAACTTGTCGGCGGTCTCACCAGTTTTTGCCGAATTTCCGACTTGCTGGTAGGCACCCATCAAAACTTCCAACGCGTCTTTCTTGACCACGCTATTTGGATACTGGGTGATGAAAGCTTCCAGTCCGCTGATCTTGGCGTTCGGGTCCTGCTGCTGCACTGCTCCCACGTAAGCGTTGTATTCGGCAGGATCCTTAATCACTGGCCCTTGCGTGCTCGATCCTTGAGCGGGCGCGCCAGATGTTGCCGGCTGTTGCGCAGCGGCCAGGCAAGCCAAGCTCAGCACAACGGCGATCAGACTGGTTTTCATTCGTTCGGCTCCTTAAAACTTTTGGGAAATTTTGGCGGCTGGCTCCCAGACCAATGGGGGTTCCTCCGCTCACTCAGACGTCCTTCGGAAAAGCTTTACCCGCTCTAAACCCTTGTGCGGCTTGAGCAATCCGGTGCCCGGATTATAAGGACGTGCTCTGCCTAAACGCAAGGACTGCTTTAGTACAGGTCTTGCAATGGTACCGAAGGTGTCATCCTCCACTATTTTGTATGATGCAGTTAGCGCATCTTGCGTACGTTGCCGGGGCGCAGGAGACAGGAAGTGAAACACAATTTGGACGATAAAATTGCTGTCGTGACCGGAGGCGGAAGGGGTATCGGCGCTGCTATCGCCCGTAGACTTGCGGGGTTAGGAGCTACTGTCGTGGTCTGCGGACGCTCCCGGCGGCCGCTTCAGAACACGGTCGACGAAATTGTAAAAAGTGGATTCAAAGCACAGGCTGTCGAATGCGATGTGATGGACTTGGGTTCGGTCGAGTCTCTGGCACGCCAGGTCGAGAGCAACTTTGGCCGGCTGGACGTGTTAATAAACAATTCTGGAATCGGCAGTTTTAAGAACCCTCTCCACACTTTGCCGCCCGAAGAATGGGACAGAGTTCTCAACACAAATTTGCGCGGCGTCTACTACTGCATAAGCAGTTTCGCGCCTTTGATGATTCGCGGTGGTGGCGGGCATATCGTGAACATCTCCTCTCTCGCCGGGAAAAATCCTTTGCCAAACGGGGCTGTCTATGCGGCTTCCAAATGGGGACTAAACGGATTGAGCTATTCCATCGCGGAAGAGCTGCGAGTGCATAATATTCGGGTTTCGGTAGTTTGTCCGGGATCAACCAATACCGATTTGAGCCCGCATGAGGGCAAGAACACGGCAAAGATGTTACAGCCTGACGACGTGGCACACGCCGTTGAAATGCTGGTGACACAGGAGGCGCAGAGCTTTATCAGCGAAGTGCTGATACGCCCGACCTCCAAGCCGTAATTGATTCCTGAGGAGCTTCCGCTACAATTTCTCCCCATGCGTTTTCGTAGGCTTGGTTATCTGGTCTTGTCCGTCTTGCTCTGCCTCTCTGCCATTGCGCAGAGAAAGCCTGTTCCTCGCAAAGCTCCCGCTGCCGTCAGCGATCTGAGGTGGAAGCTGGCTTCGGTCAAGGTCACTGGCAGCCAACGCTACACGAACGATGAAATTCTGTCGGCTACGGGACTCCAGATTGGAAAACCAGTGAATGAGGACGATTTCAAAAAGGCCACGGAACGACTCGGTCAGACTGGACTCTTCAGCAATGCCGCCTACTCCTACACCTATTCCTCGGAGGGGGCCAAACTTGCCCTGGACCTAGCTGACAACGACCAGTTGGTTCCCGCCAAGTTCGACAACTTTGTGTGGCTGTCCGATAAAGAGCTAATGGAGCAACTGCATGGGCGGGTTCCGCTCTTTAAAGGGCTTCTTCCTCTAGGCGGTGACATGGCAGACCAGGTCTCTGACGCGTTGCAGGCGCTGACCATTGAACACAAAATCCGGGGCAAGGCCGATTACATTCGCTTTGGCAAGAACAATGGGCCAATCGAATCTTTTCTGTACACCATCGGTGGCCACAATGTTCGGGTGCACGGAGTGTCGTTCACAAATGCCGGAGCCGAATTACCGCTCCTTCAGGAAGTTGCCAAACGTCTGGTAAACGGCGAGTATACCCGCACCTTCATCGAAAACGAGGAGCGCCTTGGGTTCCGGCCGATTTACCTGCAACGCGGACACCTGAAGGCAAGCTTTGAGGAAGCGCCGGTCAAGATCGCAACGGAAAACGACGAAGAAACCGCTGTGGACGTCACCATGGCGGTCACGCCAGGTCTCCAGTACAAACTCACCGATATTAGCTGGACCGGGAACGAAATGTTCCCTGCTCCGCAATTACAAGCTCTCATTCGCCTGAAGGCCGGGGAACCTGCCGACGCCATAGAGTTAGAGAAAGACCTGACCCAAGTGGCCCGGCTTTACGGTACTAAGGGTTATATGGCGCCGGCCATCACGCCATCTCCTGTGATGGACGACTCGGCCTCTACGGTCCACTACGACATTCAGGTTCACGAGGGGGACCTCTACAAAATGGGAGAGCTGGAAATCCGCGGCATGGACGAGAAAACCAAGAAACGATTGGTGTTCGACTGGAAGCTTGAGGAGGGGCAAGTCTACGACGCCAGCTACGTCGCAGGATTTCTCCAGGAAAGCGCCAAAGACCTACCCACCGGCACGAAGTGGAACACTACCGTGCATGAGGCCTTAAACGACGATAAGACGGTGGATGTGACTCTCACTTACGAAGCCAAAGCGCTGCCATCCAACTGAGCTTGTAACCTCTGCCGCACCAGGCCGTCTAGCATAAGAGGTGCCGGTTTCCGGCATCTAAAATATGGTAGGTTCTATTAGAGGAGAAAATCTGCATGCGATCTGGTCTTTTGAAGTTAGGAGCGGTGGCGGTTCTGGGAGCGGGGCTGGTTATATCTGCATTTGCCGCGAAGGCGGAAACCTTCACCGGCGAGGTGGGCGACTCCATGTGTGGCGCCAAGCACGAAATGGGCGGCAGCAAAGCGGACTGTACACGCGATTGCGTAAAGCAAGGTTCGAAGTATGCTCTGATCGTCGGCGATAAGGTCTATACCCTCGAAACCAAGGACAAAGCTGCGTTGGACCAGTTGGACAAGCTGTCCGGCATGCAGGCCAAGATCACAGGCAGTGCGGAGAAGGACGTGATCCAGGTTTCCTCAGTCGCCCCGGCGAAGTAAGGGCGGCTAAAAAATCGGCTCGAGAGCGGGAGCCGTCCGGCTTCCGCTTTTTTCTGCCGGTCATCAACTTTTCATATTCCCCAGCCTGTTGATTGTGTTAGATTAACGCGTTCTACATCCATTTCCACAGCTGGCGGAGGAAACACGAATTGGGCAAAAACATGGTTCCCAAGCGGATCTTTTTTACGAAAGGGGTCGGCAAACACCGGGAACGCCTAACCTCCTTTGAATTGGCGCTGCGCGATGCAGGCATCGCGGCACAGAATCTGGTTCGCGTCTCGTCTATTTTTCCACCACAATGCAAGCTACTCTCGCGCGCCGAGGGTGTGAAGTATCTCAGCCCGGGCGAAGTTGTATTTGCAGTTGTGGCTGAGAACTCCACGCGTGAGCCGCATCGCCTGCTGGCGTCGAGCATTGGCGTGGCGATCCCCGCGGACCGCAACACCTACGGCTACCTGAGCGAACACCACTCCTACGGCGAAACCGAAGATGCGGCCGGCGACTACGCGGAAGAATTGGCGGCCGAGATGTTGGCCACCACTTTGAACGTCGAGTTTGATCCTGACCGGTCTTGGGACGAGAAGAAGGAAATCTACCGTATCTCCAACAAGATCGTCCGCACCGCGAATGTCACGCAGTCTGCGGTGGGCGATAAACGCGGGTTGTGGACGACTGTTATTGCGTCCGCCGTGCTGATCTTCGATTAGCAACAGATATCGCAGCACCCATGCTCTTTCTCTTTCTTGAGAAAGAGCATTATTTTTCTGAAGAGTTGGTATCCTGAGCTTTGCATTAAGGAGTGGTACAAACTTGCCCGCGGACAAATTCAAAGTCGGATTGATCCAGATGTCCTGCACGCCCGAGCCTGCGGAAAACTTGCAGCGTGCGACGGACCGTGCGCGCGAGGCGGCATCCAAGGGCGCGCAGGTGATCTGCCTGCCGGAGCTTTTTCAGACCCAGTATTTCTGCCAGCGGGAAGATGCAGCTTTGTTTGATCTGGCCGAGCCGATCCCCGGACCGACTACACAGAAACTTTCTGCCTTGGCAAAAGAGTTGAAGATTGTGTTGGTGGCTTCCCTGTTCGAGCGGCGCGCCGCCGGCGTGTATCACAACACCGCAGTCACTTTCGACAGCGACGGAAGCCAGCGGGACATTTATCGCAAAATGCATATCCCGGATGACCCGCTCTACTACGAAAAGTATTACTTCACGCCGGGAGACTTAGGCTTTAAGGCGGTCACGACAAGCGCCGGCCGCGTGGGGACTTTGGTCTGTTGGGACCAGTGGTATCCCGAGGGAGCGCGCCTAACCGCCTTGCAGGGCGCGAGTATTTTGTTTTACCCAACCGCCATTGGATGGCATCCTGCCGAGAAAGCTCAGTTTGGTGTGGCCCAGCACGATGCCTGGCGGACCATTCAGCGCGCCCATGCCATTGCCAACGGCGTGTACGTGGGCGTAGTAAACCGCGTGGGTTTTGAGACCGGCAACATCCGTGGGAATCAGGCCTCCGGAGATGGCCTGGAATTTTGGGGTGGGTCTTTCCTGTGCGACCCATTCGGGCGGATTCTCGCTGAAGCATCACACAACAAAGAGGAAATTTTGATTGGCGAAGTTGACCTCAAGGCAATGGAAGAAACCCGCCGGAATTGGCCCTTTCTGCGCGACCGACGCATTGACAGCTACTCTGCAATCACCAGCCGGGTGATTGATTAATTTGCCTACATGAAAGCACTTTCGAGCGATATCTCAAATAAATCTTCACAATATCGGATGCCGGCGGAGTGGGAACCTCACGCCGCTACCTGGATCGCCTGGCCCCATTTTCACGGCGATTGGCCAGGGAAATTTGAGCCGATTCCATGGGTCTATGCCGAGATTGTTCGTCATTTAGCTCGGCACGAACAAGTTGAAATCATCGTCAACAACGCAGCATCCGAGAAGCGCGCCCGCAAAGTTCTGAAGCTGGCCAACGTGACTGACGAGAACATTCGATTCCATCGCTGGCCAACCAATCGTGTGTGGACCCGGGATTCCGGTTGCACCTACGTCACTGGAGATTCCGGCCTTCATTCCGTCAAGTGGCGCTTTAATGCCTGGGCCAAGTACTCCAACTGGCAGCGTGACGAAAAAATCGGCAGCCTAATGGCGAAGGCTTCAGGGGTTGAGGAAGTTCGGGCCATGTTCGGCAAGGACCGGGTAGTACTCGAGGGTGGCTCTATCGATGTAAACGGCAAGGGCACCTTGCTAACTACCGAAGAATGTCTTCTCAGTAAAGTTCAGCAGCGCAATCCCAAGATGAAGCGCAAAGACTATGAAAAAGTCTTTGCTCAGTATTTAGGGATTAAGAATGTGATCTGGCTGGGTTCGGGCATCGCAGGGGATGACACTCACGGCCACGTGGACGACCTGACGCGCTTTGTTGGTGAAGACACGGTAGTCACGGCGGTTGAATCCGATCCTAAGGATTCGAACTACGAGCCACTACGCGATAACATCCGCCGCCTGCGCGAGGCGACGGACCAGGATGGCAGGCAACTGTCCATCATTGAGCTTCCACTTCCCTCTCCCGTTTGGTTTAACGGTGTGCGTTTGCCGGCGAGCTATGGCAATTTCTATATCGCCAACGGACTGGTTCTGGTGCCGGTATTCAATGATCCCAACGACCGTATCGCCCTCGATATCCTGGCCGACCTTTTTCCTGATCGCGAGATCGTTGGCATTTACAGCGGCGATCTGGTCTGGGGTTTTGGGACCCTGCACTGCATGACGCAGCAACAGCCTCTATTTGCCGGTTAAGCCCGGACTGGTTTTGCCCACTTGATCGTTGACATTGCCCCATTCTCAGGGCAAACTTTGTGAACGCCCCGCTTCGCCCGTCCAGAGCGGCGTTTGCCGTCCGGATGGAATCTCAACTTTGGGTGTAAACGATGGCCTCCCCTTCTTCCGATATGTCGCCTTGGCCTGGCGTGAAGGAACCGATCTCCTTCCCTGCGCCGTTGCCGGTAGTCCACCCTACGGAAAACATTACCGATTCTGAATTGATTCTTACCCGTCTGCGGGAACAAATCGCGACCGGCACACAGGATCCGGAAGCTCTACTAGGCGCGATCGCTATCGCCGCTCAAGCTATCACCGATGCCACCGGCGCAGCCTTGGGGATGCGGCGCGATGGCACGGTCGTCTGTGTGGGCCGCAGCGGGGAGACCGCTCCGGCGCTCGGGGCACGGCTCAGCGAAAGTTCTGGAATCTCCGGCGAATGCCTGCGTAGCGGCCGGAGCCAGCGTTGCGACGATACCGAAAACGACTCCAGAGTGGATGAAGAAGTTTGCCGCCATTTAGGATTGCGCTCCATTGCGGCAGTCCCGGTGTGTTCGCGCCTCGAAACAGTGGGGATTCTGGAGGTATTTTCCACTTCCCCTCAAGCCTTTACAGAAGAGCATGTGGGCCAGCTCTCCAGTCTGGCGGAACTTGCGGATGTAGCGAACTCCTCCGGGAATAAAAACGCCGTGGAGCCGGACAACAGCATAGGAACGGATCCTATTCCACGGCCCGACCTGCCTATCCTTCAATCCCCCTGGGCTTACACTGAAACGCGGGGTAAGCCATTGTGGTGGTATTTGGCGGGTGCGGGCGGAGTTCTGGTCCTTGGCCTGTTCCTGTTTGCCAGTTGGGCAATGTGGGGCGAACTCAAGAGCAGAAACGCTACACAACCCACTGCCGCGCAGCCTCCGGCTACCACGACAGCCGCTACGCCCCCAGTTATACCGTTATCAGCGAACGCTCTATCTAAGCCCACCCCTGAGGTAATCGCCTCTGCGCAATCCACGAACAACAGTTCGAAGAAAAGCCGGGGAGTGGTTCCAGCGGCAGACTTCGAATCGGAACCGGATGATGGCTTAATAAGAAATATTCCCGCCGACTCGCCCGTTGGAGCCAAGACCGAAAACACCGCCAGTCAGCCCAGCAAAGCCGAGCCCTTGGTCGAGGCGCCACCCCAAGTCGCGATGGTCACCTCAACCGCAGATCCCCTGCCGGGGATTCCGACGGCAGCAACGTCACTTCCCCAGCTGGCCGTTCGCCAGTCGGAAGGTGTGACCCCAGTCGTTCTGGAACGTAAAGTGATGCCGCCTTATCCGCATGAAGCAATGGCCATGCGGCTGGAAGGGCCTGTCGTGATGCGGGCGACCATTACCGAGAAAGGGCAGATATCGCAAGTGAAGCTGGTAAGCGGAGATCCCGTTCTCGGCAGGGCGGCGATGAATGCAGTCCGTCAATGGCACTATCGCCCGGCGCTGTTAAATGGAAAGGCGACACAGTCGGAAACCGATATCACGTTGAACTTTAAACTTCCGTAGCGATTTGTCTTGACCCGGCGAACAGCAGATACAAAATTGTTTTTAGCTTCGGTATTGGGTTGGCTGCGGGCCTTTTTCCAGCATCTCGCGGTTCCAGATCGCGCCTTCACGAGTGTAGTTCGCCAGCTCGAAATCCTGGGTAAGCTCCAGAGCATCGGTTGGGCAGGCGTCTTCACATAAGCCACAGAACATGCAGCGGCTTAGATCGTAGGTAAAGGTAGTGAGTTCTTTGCGGCGGGTCTTTTCATTGCGTTCGCTTGAAACCATGATCAGGTGCTCAGGGCAAGCCAGCGCGCACAGGTCACAGGCGATGCACATGGTTTCGTTTGTATCTGGATTGACGTTGAGCCTTGGCGCTCCCCGATAACGCTCCGCCACCTGCGGCCGCTCCAGCGGATATTGCTCGGTATAAATCTCCCGCGGGTCCTGATAGCGGAAGGTGACCTTCATACCTTGAAGCAGGTCAAGCAGAAGGATTTTACGGATCAGCTTGGGGATCGTCATGACGCGGTTAGCATACCACCAAGTGGCCCGTCAGAAAAATGTCTTACGCGAATGGATTTTCTATGCGGAGTTGGTCTATCTTCAGGCCGTGCTGCAAATCTTCGCTATAGAGAATTTGACATTGTCCTTCGAGTGCGGCGGCGACAATGAGCGCGTCATACCAGGACAAACGGTTCTTACCATACAGTCGTAGGGCCTCCCCGTAAATAGATTGCGAGGAATGAACCGTCAGCAATGGGCGAAAGACAGTTGCCAAGTACTGTTCCGCCTCTGCCACTGCCATTGGTTTGGCGAAACGGCGAAGAGCAACATTGAAAAATTCTTGCACTACCTGATAGCTGATCATCCCTTTCTGCGTGCCGATCGCTTGATGAATAAGCTGCGTGGCACGGCGCGCCTTCGGGGCGTCGTCATGCACAAAGGAATAGACAAAAATGTTGGTATCGAGAAAGAAGCTACCGCTCATTCATTTCGTCGCGACTAAAGCGGCGGCCAGCCTGCACATGGCGCAGCCGCTTCATCAATGACTCCACTTCGTTTACACCGCCGGAACGGGCCGTATAGTGCTCCAACCATTCGCGGAAAGCAGCATTCAGCGTCTTTCGTTGCGAACGGGCCACCTGCCGCGCCTGTTCAATCAAATGCTCGTCGGCGCTCAAGGTCACGTTCTTCATTGAGCCAGTATACACGAAAACAGTGTACACAGCAATAGTGTTCCTAGGCGGCTTTGTCGATCTGGACTGGGACGAGTACCGCAACCGGTTTTACAAACGCCGCTACCACCAGCCCAACCACCATGAACCCAATCAGCTTGTCCACAACTGATGCCATCGTGTACGAGGACGGAAATCCATACCAGTTCCAGTACTCGATGTTGGTAGCGATGGCGCTCAGAATTCCCAGCACAAACACGAAGCCGACCCGCTGCGGATAGCGCGTCAATTTTGCAACCGCAAAGGACAAAAGATAGGCAGCGATCAATGCCTGAACAATGTTCAGAATGGTTTCGTTGATCAGCTGTCCAGTCATGGAGGCGCCGGCTCCGGTTGGTTTATAGATCACAATACCGGTGGGACCGCCTTTGAATTCATCTTTGACGTTGCCCTTTCCGTCCGTCTCCGGAAAAAAGTAGAAGCCGTGTTGCGGAATTGTGGTTTTCATTGACTCATAGACGGGTCGTTGAATGTTCTGGATGCCGACTTCACCCAGACCGATCGCCATGTGCGACGCCGCGCCCCACATAAACAAGGCCAGGCCGCCGAGAACTCCTGCTAATAGAACTTTTGCCATGGATTCCTCCCATTGGCGGCATATTATGCACAAAAGGTGGTGAAATGGAAACTACTTCCTTTTTGAGTAATGGTGCCATTCGATCAAACGGCACCATTACCCTTTTTGTCATTCCAACAAGGAGCGGAGCGACGAGGAGGAATCTGGGTTTCCCGGACGGCGTTAGTGGTGCTGTCCCAGAAACCCAGATTCCTCGCGCACAAACCGCGCTCGGAATGACAAGGGCTAGATAGGAATCGTTACAATATCGCAACGTGTTTGACGCCCAATTCAATGACGAGTTGTGGATGGAAGACGCTCTTCGCGCCGCGCAACGTGCTCTTGAGATGGGCGAAGTGCCGGTTGGCGCGGTTGTTGTTTGTGACGGAGAAGTGATTGGTCGCGGGTGGAACCGCAACATTACCGATAAGGACCCCAGCGGTCATGCGGAGATTCTTGCGCTGCGCGAAGCTGGCAAGAACGTCGGTAACCATCGCCTGAGCGACTGCGAACTGTTTGTTACAATTGAGCCGTGCGCGATGTGCGCTGGAGCGCTGGTGCATGCGCGGATCAAGCGGCTGGTTTATGGGGCGGATGATCCCAAAGCTGGCGCGGTGCGGTCAGTTTTGCAGGTGCTGAATCACCCGCAGTTGAACCATCAGATGGAGGTCCGCAGCGGGGTGCTGGCCGGTCGTTCGGCAGATTTGCTGCAAACGTTCTTTAAGAGCCGTCGCTAGCCGCTGGTCGCTGGTCGTTAGCCAAAGGCCAACGGCAAACGACCAACGACTGCTTTCCGGAGAGGTGCGTGAGTGGTTGAAACGATCCGCCTCGAAAGCGGACATACCTGAAAGGGTATCGGGGGTTCAAATCCCTCCCTCTCCGCCAGATTCTTCAAGCAAGTGAAAAAATCATTCTGTAGTCTCGCCCTTCTTCTACTGGGAATGTCCCTACACATTCAGGCCCAGAGCTTGTCAGGCCTAAGACTTGGCGACGATGCTTCTCGACTCGCCACTTTAGGTTCACCCGTTGCCACAGACAAGTACAAGGCATACGTCGTCCGGAAGTGGAGCCTCGCAAATGGCAATGAACTTTCAGTTACAACGGACAATGCAGACGGGATCGTGTACATGGAATCCGATTGGGGCCGTGGGAGCAGTGAGTCAACAGGGTGCGACGTTCAAGACCTCAAGTTTGGGGTAACAACCTTGAGCGCGGTTCGCAAACGGTTCGGAAGCAATGGATTCGCCTTTAAGAAGACGGGAGGCGTGCTTACCGTGCCGGATGGTGTTGTCATGATCAACTCGTTCGAATTTGGCCACAGCGTGGTTACGTTTTTCACGGCAGTCAGGGACAAGGACGGGCTGGCAGAAGGCAATCTTCTCGTAGCAGACCGCGCCAAGCTAGATGCCATTTCCATCGCAACTGAAGAGTACGCCAAGAGTGAATGGGGAGAACGTACCTACGACTCTCAATACCGGAAAGCCGAATGGAAGTAGCTGTCTCGCCCGCTAGAACTTTTCCACAGCGTCCTTCTCGCCCTTTCTGCATCCAATCCTTAAGCAACGTTTCTTTGACCTAGGTTTCGCTAGTTGTCGTGCGCTTATTCATTTTTGGCTTAGTCCGTTAGTCAAGGAGGAAGTGCCGATGAGAACGATTCCCATCCAGTTCAACATCACCTGTCACATCTGCAATCACTATCTTGATCCTGGGACCGCTGTTCTCGATGAGTCCAGCCAGGCCGTGCACGAGGACTGTTACATGCAACGGATCAATGAGCCAGAGACCTGCTCGCAAGACTGGGTCACGGCAGCTTAGTCCGCCATCAGGCCGCGGCGGTGCCGCATTCACAGCAGAAGTTCGCTCCCGGCTCGATTTCCGTTTTGCACTGCGTGCAGGTTTTTACTTTAGGAGGATCCGCAACAACCACTGGCTTGGTCACTGCGCTCGCCTCCGGCAGAACATTCGCCGGTGCGCTCAGCGTGACAGGAGCAGGGGTCACCGATTTAGGCGCTCGCAGCTTTTTAATGAGCCAGACACCGCCGTACAGAGCAACTCCAGCCAGCAAGACCCAGCCAGCCAAAGAAATCCAATCGTTGGCGTTCCAGTCCGGATGCTGCATGGCGATCGAGGCAATCTTCACCAACAGAAACGCCCCGACCACCAGCACCGAACCCCATGCGGATTCTTTTTTCATACCAGTCCTTGGTTACGAAAGCGGCGCGCCGCACTCGGCACAGAAATTCGCCACTTCGGTGGTTGCTTTGCATTTCGCACAGACTACTGTTGCCGGTTTCACCAGGACCGGTTCCGCAGGCTTGTTTTCCTTGCTGACCGTTATCACTGGTGTCGTTTGTGGCATCAAGACATTTTGCGGCGCGGATTCTTTATTCATCTTCTCTGCCAGATTTTTCGCCATCACCGCCGAACCGACCAATACTCCAATGCCTACCGGAGAAGCGGCGTCGGGAAAGGTAAAGGCAAGGACAACTCCAATTGCAATGGCTGTGAGCAAATTTAATGCTGCCCATCCCCACTTCCCCAGATAGGCAAGGCCCGCACCCGTCAACAGAATACTCAGCAGGAATGCCACCCAAGGCTTTTTCGGTGCAGTTGCCACGTCGTCCCCTTCCACTAGATAAGCGGCGTTCTCACCGCAAAATGCGCACACATTCTAGCCCAGGTTTGGTTTTCGTGGATGGCACTATCGTGCGGCGCGGGCTTCCAGGGCGCGGAAGTCCCAGGTCATGCCCCAGGCGTAAAAGGCGATGATGACCAGGATATCCAGCGGCATTCCAAAAACGATGTAGAGCACGGGCATGAAAAGTACCGTTTTTTGCAGGATCAACCCTTGCAGGAGAATTTGCAGTGGCATGAACAGGACTAGATGCCCCATGGTCATGATGGTCAGCAACACTTTCTGCGGCATGCTGAACTGAAAAATGAAAAATGTCAGGCCGAATAACAGCGGGAGAATTGAAATCAGCGCCAGGCCGGAGGCTAAAAGGCCTTCCAGATAACTATCCGGTGTGTGGGGAAACTCGGCGGGAATCAGCGCGAAATAGACCAAGGCTGTGGCCTGGACGAACAGGATCCCACGCAATAGATAGGTCACCGGAATCCATTGCGACGGCAGGAAGAACGTTCCTACAAATATTGCCAACGTCACCAGCCCGGTGGCGCGCCACACTTGCGCATCCGGCAGAATTGGTTCCACCGAAGGAAACGGAACTCGGAAGCGCAAGAACGATGTAATGTGATGCACCGTGATATGAAGCTGTCCGTGGAACGGCAGGTTGTGAATGCCGTAGTCCATCATGTACACCCACAACTCACAGACGGCGGGCACCGCAAGAACCCAGATCAATGTAATCAAGACAACCATCAGCACGGCGGTAATCAAGTCAGCGGGGCTCATCACATAATGAGCCAACGCGCGGTGCATGGCGATCACACCTCCGCGATGGCCGCGGAAGCGGACGCGATCTTGCCAGCTGAGCTGTTTTCTTGCTGCCATTCGCTATCGCTTAGAAATCTTTGAACACGCCGATCAAGCTGCCGCCCTTGCTGTAGAACGGACTGTGATAGAAATCGCCGATGATGTTCACGCCCCAACTCTTGTAGACCCACTTGCGCCAGGTCACGGTGAAAGTTTGACTGGTGAAGTCATTGATGCTGGCCGTCGGGCCTACCAACTGATACGCCTCTTCCCCGAAGCCTGTGCGCACCGTCAGGAAGTAATGCTTATCGCGGCCGTGGGTCACGGCAACAAATCCTGAAGGAGAGTACACGCTGCCGGGATTGCTGATGTTGAAGTGGACGCCTTCCTCCAGTATCCACGGCTTGGAGAAGTAATACGTGCTGCCTACATAGAAACTGTTATCGCGGTGAACGTCCTTCGACTTGTAGTAACCGAATCCCGCGGTGGTGATGAATTGGCGGCGTTCGAACCACTTTTTGTTGATGAACCCGTCGGCGCGGAAGCGGGGCCAGAAGAATCCCCCAATACTGCTGCCTACAGTGAGCGATCCATACCAATCGTGATTGATGGTGTAGGTATCGCCGGCGGCAATGTAGGTGCCGGCGTCGGCAAACTCATGTTGCCCGTTGATTTCGCCGAACCAGACATTCCTTCCCTGAGTGACCGAGGCCCGTGCATAGCCGCCACTCACGTGGCCGAATTTGTCGGTCATGGGCAGGTAGCTGCCACCGACTTCCACATAGTTAGTGAGGATATGCATCGGCTGAGCTTCCGGCTGGTTGCTGACGGTAAGTTCTTGAGTTGAGGTTTGGTCTGCATGAGCAGTGACAACATTCTCCTGTGCCCATGCGCCAGGCGCTAACATCAACCCGACGATCAGTAGTCCGTAATATTTGTGTTTCATAGTCATTGACCTGCGATTCCAGTTTCGATTTCCAACGTTTTCGTAGCGCCGGCGATCACCAGCCAGCCATCATCGTTCTTCGTGACCTTTCCACTTCCTCCGCTCACTTTTGGTTCGGTAAAGCGGCTTGCCGGGAAAAACCAGGTTTGGTGCTCCAGGCTGGTTGGGTGTTTGGCCTTAATTTCTAATCGGCCGTCGTGCCGGGAAACTTTCCACTCCACTTGCTTCCGGGCGTTCAGGAATGTCGCCAAATCGCTCATGGTGTACCAGCGGAATTGGCCGGAGGACCGCAGCGCCCCGGTCATGCTCATCCACTGGCGAATGATGGGGCGGTATTCCAATATTCCCGGCGGATGAAAATAGAGGAGCCGCGCAGAACGGTGGCTGACAGTAAAGGTGGTCACCGCTTCCAGCCAGTGCTGGATTTCATCCGCGGTGTAACTATCGTCCCTGAATTCCTCGAAGGCCGCAGCCTGATTTAGGTGCAGCATGGGAAATGCCCAGATGTTTTGCCCTTCGCGCTGACCGTCTCGATAGCCCTGGGTGGGCGCCATGCCGGTGTTGCCGGTGAAGTAGTAAGCGACGAAGCCGTGGGCCTCAAGCCAACTTGTAACCCACTGCGGTTGATTGCCGTCGGGCGCGGAGTATTCGATCACCGGTTTGCCAGTGACGCGCTCCAGTGAATCCTTGTTCCACTGAAGATATTTCTCCAAATCTTTGGGATCGCCCTTGTCCACGTGAGAAGCAAAATAGTTGTGGATCCAGCCGCCGTGGCTTCCGATTGTGTAGCCCAACTTTTCATATTGATGAATCACATCCTGGCCGAAAGGATTGTTGTCCACATTGAATCCCCTCTTATCACCGAACTCCATGGCATCCGGCCCGGCGGTGATGTGGACTGAATAAGGGCCTTGCTCGAGAATTCTCCAGTCTTCCATCTCTCGTAGTGGCTTAACGGTGGCGTTGGAGTCTAAGTGCCAATTGAGGGTGATGCCTCCAATGCCATCGGGGACTGGAAGCAGACGGGGAAGCGCCAATGTGCGCTCAGCGAAATATTGCAGGAATCCGTGCAGAGGAAGACCGTCGGTGTTGCCTTTCAGGTAGCCGAGCGGAAGGTTGACGAAGAGCACTGAGCCGTTTTGGTATTTGCGTTCGCCTGCAACTATGCCCGCGTCGGAGTGCAACAAAACGTGCCCGTCGTAGTTGCCTGACGTGACCAGGCTTGGGTACTGAAGGTCGCCATACATGTAGCGGCGCAATTCAACTTCCGCGGTGGACTCGCCGCTATCGGCCTTGTTCTTGGAATAAAACGGATAGTATTTGCCCGGAGGCACGCCGATTTGATCGAAGGCCTGCGTGCTCCCTTTGATCTCGCTCCATTGCGTTGTTTTATCGCGCAATGAATCGTAGAGAGCGTATTTCACTCCGGCGAGATCAGAAAACCGCGACTGGCCCTGGGCATAACGGCCTGTCAAGGAAAGTGTCCCAGCGTCGTACACCAGCATGAGGCTTCCGCCTTCCGCTACGAAACGGCGCACGGCTGTAACCAGTCCGTCGCTGGCTTCCTTGTGAATCGAGTCTGGGAGGATCACGCCGGAGAAATCTGACTTCTGCAGGAACGGACGCAGAAACTCCGAGTCGTGCATCGGTACTACATGCAGCCCTTCCTCGCTCCCTGCATCGGTCCACATGGTGACCCTGGGATCGGTAAACTTCATTCCATCCGGGACTAGCAAAAGCAGGCGATCGGCACTCGAACTGGCAAGCCTGTGCGCGGCTACCAGTCCGATGATCAGTGCGGCCAGCAGAATGCAGACGATCAGCTTGGTGTTCTTGAAGTACTTCACAAGTTCACCACCACGCGCCCATAGTCCCGCGCCCACAGCGTGCCGAAGACGACCACGCCTTCTTCAATGTCAATGCGAGGAGAGCTGATGGTGGTCGGCTGAGTGCTGGTCCCGCAGCGGGTACCCGCGGCAATTGACATTTGCCGCTCAGCAATGACCGGACCGTGGACCAGGCAGTTGTTTCCGATGACCATCTTGCTGGCGCTAATGAGGCTGCCATCCACGATGACGTCCGGCTCGAGAATCATGTCGTGGTGGCTTTTCACGCTGCCGTGAATCTTGGCTCCCGAGCGGATCAGCAGCCTTCCCCGCGATACCACGCTGCCGGTGACAACTTCTCCCGGGCCAATTTCGTGATCTCCATCCACCAGAAGGCGGTGCACGATTCTTGCCTGAGTGTCGGTAAAGATCGAGGAGTCGTTGTTGTCGCGGTCATCCACTACCGCCAACGCCCCAAGCTCAATCCGCGGTGCGTTCACGCGCAGGAATTGTGTGTTAACTCCCAGGTGGATGGAGCGATCCGACGATACGCGGGCAAACAGATCGCAATGGTGGTCGGTGCTGAAGGTCCCTAAGGCGTGCACCCAGCGCATGACCATGCTGCCGGGCGCGAGGCGTATGTTCTTTTCTCCCAAAATTGCGCGGTAGGTGCAGTTCTCCCCGCCGATAAGGTCTTCGCCGGCGTAGATTTCGTGCACAAAAGTTGTGTTGTCAGGAGTTTTCAGCAGGGTCCCGGCCAGAACCACCAGTTCGCAAACCGGTTGTTTGTCCCGGATTTTCATCTCCGCAAAGTTGGTTGTCTTGCCGAGAATCAAGTATTCGCAGCCGTCCGGCAGAACACCATGAGCGGTGGTTGCCGTAGCAACACATTGCTGCAATGCCGGACGCAATCGGGAGATGTAGTTACGGAACCCCGAGGCGAAGTGGCGGATTTCTCCCGCGTGCTCCTGGATCACCCCGAGCGGTTTGGCGTCGGCCTGATTGCGCAATTCGCTGATGGATGGAATCAGAGGCACAGCAAGCATCCCTGCCACCATCAGAACCAGAGCGGCGACGGCGAGTGCACTCACGCAGCCTTCCGGAAACGTTCAGTTTTGTCCCAATGGAACTCGGCTTTGGTGATGAGGCCGGTCAACTGGGACCACGCGGCACGAGAGACGGCAAAAATACTTACCGAAAAACCTAAAACCAGAAATGGGAGAAGAGAAATGCGTTGACGGTTTCCATCCAGGCGGACGGCAGCGGCGATCTCGAAAAAAGCCGCTAGGTTCCCTACCGATGCGTAAGCCGTGATGCCGAACAACGCAACCAGCCCATGAAGTGGCGCGACCCCCTGGTAGAACACTCCCAGCGCCAGAATCCAACCGACCATGGTGATCGGCGCCATGGCGTAGACACCCAGCAACAAAGTTCCATCAATTCGCTCGCGGAATGTGGCACGGTGCCTTCCGAGCAGCAGGCGGATGGCGTAAGTCACCATCGCCTGGTTGTGGCCCTTGGCCCAGCGCATGATTTGCTTGATGCGGACCGTCCAGGTTTCGGGCACTTCTTCGTAACATTCGGAGCGATTCTGGTATGCCGTCTTCCAGCCATGCAGCAGCAGGCGGTAGGTGAGGTCTGTGTCCTCGGTGAGGGTTGAATCATCCCATCCGCCGATTTCCCGGAGAGCACTTAAGCGAACTCCAGCTACGGTTCCACCGTGCTGTGGAACGAGGCGCAGATTCATGCGGGCTTGCTGGTCCACCTGATACCCGCCCGAGCGCTCGAGATCAAGCAAGCGTGTGAGAAGATTTGCGCCGCAATTCATGGGGACAACGCGGCCCATCACCCCGCCAACTTCTGGATCAAAGAATGGCGCGACGAGTTGCTTCACCAGTCCAGCGCCCGGAATATAGTCAGCGTCGAATATCAGAATGACTTCGGTCTTAACCAACTCCATCGCGTCTTTCAGCGCGGCGGCTTTACCGCCCTTCCCCTCTTTGCGATGAAAGGGCTGAATGCGCCCGGGAAAACGTTCCACGAACTCGTCAATAATTTCCCGCGTGCGGTCGGTGGAGCGGTCATTCACGGGAATGACCAGCATTTTGTCTTCGGGATACTTCACCGTCATCAGCGCACCGAGGATATTGGCGACAACCTTTTCCTCGTTGTGCGCGGCGACAAGAATGGTTACCGGCGGCCACTCGGCGGTGTCGGTGTCAATGTAGGGATGGCGTTGAAACCCAAACAGCCGGTTCAGGGTGAACCAATAATGGCGAAAGGTGTAGATGCAGATGATCAGTACGATTGTGTAGAGAGGATAGATCACGTCTGCAATCTCCGCGGGCGGTCACAAGCCCGTTATTCCTTTCCCGCCTTAGCGGCTTTGGCTTGCACATCGGTTGCGCGGCGGCGTGGTGTTGGGCGCGGCGGCAACTTGAATTCTTTTTCAGCTTCGAGAAGCGGTGCCTTCTTCTGGTGCCAGCGCCAGATGGCTTCCACAATCCGCTCGGAGCCGTGCCCGTCACCGTACGGGTTCTCACCGCTTGACATGTCGAGATAGGCATCCGAATCGGTGAGCAATTTGTCGGATTCCTTCACGATGTTTTCGCGTTCCATACCGATGATTTTCGCCAACCCAAACTGCGAAGCTTCTGGGCGCTCAGTCACTTTGCGCAGGACCAGCACAGGCTTTTTGAATGTGGGGGCCTCTTCCTGAATGCCGCCCGAGTCAGTGAGCACCAGGTGGCACTTTTGCAGCAGGCTCACGAAAGTCGAGTAATCCAATGGCTCAACCAGGTGAATGCGTTCCGCCCCTTGCAATAGGCGGTTTACGGTACTGCGCACATTCGGATTCATGTGCACCGGGTAAACCACGCGGATGTCTTTGTGCTTGGTGACCAGATCTTTCAGAGCCAGGCACATGTTTTCCTGATCTTTGCCGATTGATTCGCGCCGGTGCGACGTCACCAGCACCAGGCGTGTGTTGTCTTGCGGGATTTCCTCTAGCGGCGTGCCCTTCCAGGAATGCTCCAGCTTGCCAAGAGCGCGAAGCGTGTCAATGACCGTGTTTCCGGTGACAACGATCTTGCTGGCAGGAACTCCCTCAGCCAGCAAGTTGTCGCGCGAGCCGGCGGTTGGCGCGAAGTGGATATCAGTGACTGTGCCGACCAACTTTCGGTTGGCTTCTTCAGGAAAAGGATTGTAAAGATCGTGGCTGCGCAGTCCAGCTTCGACGTGAGCGACCGCGATCTTGCAGTAGTAGGCCGCCAGGGCTGAGGCAAACGCAGTAGTCGTGTCGCCCTGCACCAGGATGATGTTCGGTTGAAAGCGATTGCAGGCGTTCTCGACAGTATCCAACACCCGCGAAGTCAGTGAGCTAAGCGTCTGGTTGGGACGCATGACGTCGAGGTCAAAATCAGGTTTGATCTTGAAGTGCTGAAGAACATGGTCAAGCATGGTGCGGTGTTGGCCGGTATGGACAACGGCAACATCGAACTCCTCAGCGCGACGCTTGAGTTCGTGAATCACGACAGCCATCTTGATGGCTTCCGGTCTGGTTCCCAGTACTGCGATGGCTCGGCATTTCATGTTTAGACACACCTATGGACAGCAGCATTCCGGCACACTTGCCCCGGTGTGGTGTTCGACTCTTGGTCGCGTCGGAAAATGAGGGTTGAATTAGTGCTAAGTGCCTCAATCCGCAAGTGCTAACACCGACTCAGCGTCAATTAGATTTGAGGGTGAAGGTTACGTAAAGATTACCGTCGTCATCAAAAAAAGCGGCTTTTCATTAACGTTACGGCTTGAGGGTGCCCCATTCTAGTCGCGTATTTTGCGACTAGGGTGGGGCTTTTGAAGTAAAGAATTTCAGACGAAACAATCTTGTGTGCGTGCGGCACGCTCACACCCGCTCTGCGATACCTCAGTGGCGAAGAATGTACAAGTAAACTAACCCACCGAGAGCACCCACCGCCAGGGCAAAGCGAACGATCATCCAACCGCGATTGCTCTCCGGAGTGATGGGATCGTTGCTAGGCTGAATCAATCCAACTGTAGATCCCGCTGAGTTGAATTTCGTTCCACGAGAATTTATTTTGAAGCTGGCCTTGCGCTTCACAAAGACCTTGATATCTCCGGAATTGCCTTGCGCCGCCAGCGCCTGGCCCAACTCGGGTACAAGATGTTTTCCCACAAATCCCAACAATTTTTCCGCGAACTTACTCTCGATTTCTTCGTGGCTTGAGGCATCAATGACCGGTGCGCTGGGGTCGTAGGAATGAATGGCCAAGCTCCCATCAATTTTGCGTTCGATATGAAAGGCCAGTTTGGACTCGTGGCCATTGGGCGGAATGTTTGACTGGGGAAACTCCGCCGCTAAGGCAGCCGAAATATTGACCTGGATCTTCCGTTGCAGTTCCTCGCGCGTTGGGGCCTCCAGCGGAGGCAGCGCGGGGTCGGTTGCATGCGCCACAAATCCGCCACCAGGCTTGGCCTCGATGCGATAAGTGAAATGCGAAATCAGCCGCTTGAAGTCCATTTAGGCCCGATTGTAGCCCGATTCTCCCGGCATGCCTGATTACGTCAGTACCAGCCGGCAAATGTGGGTTCATGGGCCAAGGAAAATCTGCCGCCACCGCTTGACATCGGCGTCCATCCCTCGCAATATGCCTTGCATGAAATTTTGCCTGAAGCTGGTTCCTTCCCTGATTGTGGTGGTGGCCGTTGTGGCGTCCTCCTCCGCAGCTGACATGCCCAAACGTCCTCCGATTACCGGCGTCGCCTGGATTGGTCTGCGCACCGCTGACATGGATGCCACGCGCAAGTTCTATACCGGATATCTTGGTATGCCGGAGCAAGCCGGAGTCAAAGATGCCGAGCACGGTGGGCTCACTCGTGCCGTGTTCAAGGTAGACGAGCACCAGTTCGTTCAGGTGCTACCCGAATTGAAAGATCCAAAGCAGAACCGGCTGATTGATATGGCATTTGAAACTACCAATGCTGAACAACTCCGCGCTTATTTGGCCAGCAAGGACGTGAAAGTTCCAGACAAAATCACCGACATGGGAATGGGAACAAAAGGATTCGCCATCACCGATGCGGAGAATCATGTGGTGAAGTTCGTGCAATTCACCGCAAAATCCAAAGCGAAAACAGGTTCCGCTGACAACCGCGTCTCCACCCACATGATTCATACGGGATTCATCGTGCACAACCGCGAAGCAGCCGATCATTTGTTCAAGGACATCCTTGGCTTCACCGAAACGTGGCACGGCGGCATGACCGACGACAAGGTTTCCTGGATTGATATGCGGGTTCCCGATGGCAAAGACTGGCTGGAATACATGATGGATTATGACGATAACGATGTGAGGATTTCCGGGATCATGAACCACATGGCCTTGGGCGTGCCCAGCGTGGCAGTGGGTTATGACACCGTGGTTAAGCGGGGAATGAATCCAGAAAAACCAAAGATCGGACGCGATGGCAAGTGGCAGCTGAACCTCTACGGACCGGACTTAACCCGCGTGGAACTCATGGAACCGAAGCCGGTAGAAAAGCCTTGCTGCTCACCGATGATCCAGTAGGGGTTTCGCAGTTCGCGTAATAGCTCAACTGTTCTCTTTGCGTCCTTGGTCTTCTTAGCGTTCTTTGCGTTTTCAGATTTTGTACTCGGACAGGAGAAAGCAAAAATCTTAAACCGCAAAGAACGCAAAGAACTGCCGCAAAGATCGCCAAGAAACCCAAACCCCAAAATACCCAAAAAATAAGAAGCGTCCCAAGATCCTTTCGAATCTTGAGACGCCCGAACAGCCCTCCCCCGAAGTCTGCTCACAGACAACATACGAAAAAAGCAATATGCGGTAAATCCCACGAAAGTGCCAGTACCCTGGCACTAGGGGGCTAGGGCGCACACATTCCACCCACAACCCCCATTTGTCGTTCCTAACCGCCTTTTCTCTTATCGAGTTAGATTCTTAGGGTCTCGGGAATCCCATGATTACGCTCGTAACCCGAGTAATACGGATAGCGATTGACCCTCCCCGCAAACCTCCTTAAATTTCAGGAATGGGGGTCGTAAATGAAGGATATTTTTGAGGTAATTCGCACCAAGCAGGCGCAGCAGGCCAAAATTGCCAAGGAAATCGAACTCTTGCAGGAGGCCGCCAACAAACTCCGCGAGGTGGCGCACTTAATGGGAGACGCCGCCGAAGATGATGGCAGCGTGCTGGGAGAGGTAGATGAGGCCCCTGATGCCATGGCCGCCAAAGCTTCCGCCCAAGGTGGAGCAAAACCTGGGAAGTCAGCCCCCCGCTGGCCCTGATCCCAGTAGAAAGACCAATCCCCTGCCCGGGATTTTATGAGTTTTCAAGCACTCTTAGTTGTCACCAAAGACGATGCTACGGTAGCGCCGCTCAAGCAGGTCTTGACGGGCTTTGGTCTCAGTGTGCAGCTTTGCACACATTCCAGTGCATTGGCACGTTTGCAGGGGCAAAAGTTCGACGCGGTGGTGGTGGATTTCGACGACCCAGCCTCCGCTACCCTGATTCTTCAGCAGGCTTATAAGGCTTCTTCCGGATCGAGCGCGATTACCGCAGCCCTGCTCAGCGACAAGACCAAGGTTCGAATCGCCTTCCGTGCGGGGGCGAATTTTGTTTTGTACAAGCCCATCAGCGCCGAACAGGCGGAGATCAGTTTGCGAGCGGCTGTCGCCATCATGAAACGGGAACGGCGGCGGTCGTTGCGCGTGCCGGTGCAGGCGCCCGCCTGGTTGAAGACCGACGATGGCCAGGAGATCGAAGGCATCATGCTCATGCTGAGCGAAAACGGCATGGAGGTCATGGCCTCACAGGCGCAGCAGCAAGGAGCACAGTTCAATTTCCGCTTCAGCCTGCCCGAGGGCGGGTCGGAAATTCACGGGCGCTGCGAGATTGCCTGGGCGAACCCCAATGGACAATCAGGAGTTCGATTTATTGATCTGGCGGAAGAGTTTCGCGTGGGCGTGAAAAAGTGGATCGCCGCCAGTGCGCAGAAAACGCCGCATGAGGCGCAGGAAGCTGTTTCCCATTGCAAGCTAACCGACCTTAGCCTGGGTGGTTGCTACGTGGAAACCCGGTCTCCGTTCCCCGAGCGCGTGGGCGTGGTGCTATGCCTGAAACTCTCGAATATGGAAGTGCAGTGCGAAGGCGTAGTGCGGGTCATGCATCCGGGACTGGGAATGGGAATCGTCTTCGCCTCGCATACCCAGGCGCAACGCGATCAGGTACACCGGTTCATTGATTTCCTCAGCAGCCGTCCGGGGACCGCGCCGGAGTTGCAGGTGTTGCCTGGCACATCAGGTATCGTGGCACTCACAGATGAGATGGTGGGTACGGTGTCCGGTGAGTTTGAAGATCCCTTGTTGGAATTGCTGAACAATCACGAAAACTTAAACCAGGAAGAGTTTCTGGATGAGCTGCGCCACCAGCGGCGGAGTGCGGCTGGGGTTTCCTAGGTACCTCAGGGGCTAAAAGCCCGGAAAAACTTTGTCACACTCTAGCGGCACGGCTTGAAGCCATGCCCTTCCCTAAAGACTAAGGACCCGCACCCCGTCTCAAGTGCGAGCCCCCAGCGCCCTAACGGGCTTTGTCCCACCTCGTGATGAACGAACTTTAGCAAATGGTCTTCTGGCGTAGGTTTCAAGTTTGTTAATTCTTGAAAGGACATTTCCACAAGCCTTGTAAAACTTTACGGTATGCTCATGCCAGGACATGACCTCCGTCCAACCTAAACCCAATTCTTCCTGCACAAGTTTGGCAGTACTGCTTTTTGCCCTCGCCAGCTTTGCCGTTGTTGCTCCTTTCCTATTTCTCGGAATCCCCTCGGGACACGACTTTGAGTTCCACATGAATTCGTGGATGGAAGTCCATCAACAATGGCAGCAAGGCATTTTCTATCCGCGCTGGGCGGATTCCGCTCATTTCGGATACGGCGAGGCCCGCTTTCTCTTCTATCCGCCGGCATCATGGATGTTGGGGGCCTTCCTGGGTTCGTTTTTGCCGTGGAAACTTGTGCCCGCGGCCTACATCTGGATCGCGCTCGCGCTATCCGCGCTCTCCATGTTCTGGCTTGCCCGGTGTTGGCTGAAGTGGACTGACGCAGCTTTCGCCGGCGTGATGTACGCGGTGAATCCTTACTACCTGGTGATTGTGTATTGGAGGAGTGCCTTCGCTGAGCTGCTGGCCGGCGCTTTGCTTCCACTGCTGTTGCTATGGATTTTGCGGTTGGAAGAACGCAGGTGGCGAGCCGCGATCCCCCTCGGATTGGTGGTGGCAGCCGCATGGCTGACCAACGCTCCCTCGGCCGTGATGGTGAACTATTCCCTGGGGTTGCTGGTGGTTGCGCTGGCGGTCCGGCAGAAGTCCGCACGCCCTCTTTTCCTTGGAGCCGCCGCGGCTGCAACTGGAATCGCTCTCGCAGCGTTTTACGTGCTGCCTGCGGCTTACGAAGAAAAGTGGGTGAACATTTCCCAGGTTCTTTCGCCGGGGGTGCAGCCTTCCGACAACTTTCTGTTCACCGTTCTCAGTGACGCCGACCACAACCGCTTCAACCGGTTGGTGTCTTTCGTTGCCGTTGGTGAAATGATATGGCTTGCTCTAACAATCTGGTTTAGCAGAAAAAGCGCGCGCACTCCGGAGCTCTGGAGAACCTTAACCACATGGGGAACGGCAACCGCACTTGTCATGTTTCCCGTCACTTCCCTTTTCTGGACTCATCTCCCGCAGCTTAAATATGTCCAGCTTCCCTGGCGATGGCTCCTATGTCTAAATGTGTCCCTTGCTGTGTTGACCGTTATTGCATTCAAGGGTTGGTGGACGCGCTTGCTGGGCTATGCGGCGCTAGTGGCTGTGCTCGTCTTTGTGTGGCATCGCGTGCAACCGCCGTGGTGGGACCATGCTTCAGATGTCGAAAAGATGCACATGGCAATGTTGTCCGGTGACGGCTATGAAGGCACGGATGAATACGTACCCATCAACGCGGATGCATATGAGATTGATAAAACCGCTCGCAAGGCGACTCTGGATGGACCGGGCCGTGCGCACATCCGCATTCAAAAATGGGATGCCGAAGACAAGGAATTCTCGGCAGAGGTAACGGAGCCAACGAGGCTGGCGCTCCGGCTGTTTAACTATCCGGCGTGGCAAGTTAGGGTCAACGGCCACTTGGTTGAAACTGAGACCCGTGACGCAACCGGGCAGACGATCGTGCCCGTGCAAGCCGGCGCAAACGAAGTGACACTCCATCTTATTCGCACATGGGATCGGACTACAGGTGGATGGGTTTCTATCTTCACCGTCGCGATTGTTTTTGCAGCATGGTTGGCGATACAAAGATTGACTCCTTCTAATGTTCTTTCATCATGAAAAGAGTCCTGATCGCTACTTCAAACCCCGGCAAGCTGCGCGACTTCGCGGGTGCGGCAAAGACTTTTGGAATTGAGATTGCCTCCCTTCCAAATTTTTCCTCCCTTGCTCCGGTAGTTGAAGACGGGCTGACATTTGAAGCCAACGCCCGCAAGAAGGCCGAGTTCTACAGCTTGCATGCTGCCGGACAAATGGTTTTGGCCGACGACTCCGGGTTGGAAGTGGATGCGCTGGGCGGTGCGCCTGGAGTGCATTCGGCGCGCTATGCGGCCGAGGAACCTCACAAAGCCGAGAGCAATACCGACGATGAGGCCAACAACGCGCGTGTAATTCGTGAGCTGGCGAAGGTTCCGCCGGAGAGGCGTACGGGGCGCTTTGTTTGCGTAATTGCCGCCGCTCGCGATGGAAAGACGCTGTCAGTCTTTCATGGGAGAGCTGAAGGCGTGATTCTCGATCGTCCGCGCGGATCAAACGGTTTCGGCTATGATCCACTTTTCTATTTTCCGCAAATTCAGAAAACATTCGCGGAATTGACGGCGGAAGAGAAAGCGCAGTACAGCCATCGTGGCGCGGCCTTCCGGCAGTTCCTGGAGTGGGCTTCTAAGTACGAATTGCGTTGATGTAATTGAAACAGGCCGATTCCGATCAACATTTCGCTCGCCCGCACGTTCTCCAAGAAGTGACCCGAATCACATGCACTAGTGATTCCGGGACTCGCATAACATCCCATACAGCATCATGCTTGGTTTGCGTGACGGATCTTAACGTCGCATGCAATTCGTCACGCCGCGTCCAGGAGGTGACCTATGACAGCCTCGACGCTTATTGTTCTCTCCGTTTTAGCCATCACACTCGGACTTCTGGTGTTTTTCTCCGTGCCTGCCTTGCGCGCATATTTCACGTTTCGTGGCAAGCGGCTGATCACCTGTCCGGAAACACGCAAACCAGCCGCGGTTGAAGTCGCCGCGGGCAAAGCCGCGCGGACTGCGTTTCTTGGCGGTCCCACACTTCGTCTCAATCAGTGCTCACGCTGGCCGGAGCGGCAAGGCTGTGGCCAGGAATGCCTGCAACAAGTGGAGACCGACCCGGAGAATTGTCTGGTCTGGAATATCGTCTCCAATTGGTATGACGGCAAGAAATGTGTCTTTTGTCAAAAGCGGTTTGCCTCGATGCACCATCTCGACCGCGCGCCCGCCCTGTTGGCGCCCGACGGTACAACGGCAGAGTGGAAAGATTTCCGGCCGGAACAATTGCCTGATGTTCTTTCCTCCTTCGAGCCCGTGTGCTGGGATTGTCACATCACGCAAACTTTCCGCCGTGTCCATTCGGAGTTGGTGGTGGACCGGGATTGGCAACATGCACCGCGATAACTGTGGTTGCAGTTCGACTTATGCACGCTCAGGAGGCCGACTATGAGCATCGCACCAGTGATCTCCATCTCCTCCGAGGCGCCCGAGACGACTTATGCGCTTGAGCGCTATCGGCTGGCATACAGAGCTGTAAGAGACGGCGCCAGGTTCGCCGAGAACATCCGCTACGGAGGGCTGTTCGTCGCAGGCATCCTCATGGTGGCCGCACTGTTTGTTTATCAGGGCCTGCCCTCAGAACGGTTCGAAAGACCTCTATTTTCCGCTTCGCTGATGGCGGCGGCGGTTATCGCCGCAGTGGTCTGCCAGATCTGGGGAACCATCCTCAGCGGTCAATTCCAATTGTTGGAAACCGCGATTGATACTGCGGTCCATACCTCTCCCTTTTTGACCGATGACCAGCGCGCTACCCTCATGTTCTTCGAGGGGGCGGCAAAGAAGCTCGGGGTAGAAATTGGCCCTTCGATGCATACGGCTGCGTAAAACTCAATTCTGCGTTGGTTCGCTGGCGCTTACCCACTCAGGTCAGCCGCTTGAGTGGGTAACCCAGTCGGGACTCTTAGCTCAAGGGCCAAGGAACACCATCTAACTCATTGATAAAAAGCAACTAATGGTCGCAGTCAAACCCCAGGAACAACCTGTTCCTATTGGACTTCGGTAAGTTTCCGCCCTGCAATCCGCACGGTAAATTGGATGGATATCCACTTCATGGGAGTTCCCTGCTTGAGAATCGAACGAATTTGGCTGGCAGTTTTGGTTGTGGTTGCGATGGGCGCATCTTTGGCTGCTCAAGACACGGCCGCCCCCTCAGACAACGCAATCATTACGGGTACGGTGACCGATACGAATGGTGACACGCTGGCCGGCGCCACCGTGGCTTTGCAAACCCCGGACCACAAAGAGCTGCGCACCATGCCGTCGCAAGACAACGGCTCTTTCCAATTCGGCCAAATGCCCGCTGGTACCTATTCCGTCGCCATCACTGCTCAGGGATTCTCCACCTGGAACTCGGCGGATTTCAGCCTGGCCCCCGGCCAGTACTTCATTCTTACGGGCAGTCAGCTCCGCATCTCTACGGCAACAACATCAGTGAACGTCAGCGATTCTTCGGTGGAAGTCGCCACTGAGCAGGTCCAGATCGAGGAAACGCAGCGTGCGTTTGGGATCATCCCCAACTTCTACGTCGTGTACGAGCCGAGCCCCGCGCCGCTGACAACCAAACTGAAGTTCCACCTTGCCATGAAAACTTCCAGTGACGCGGTCACCATCCTCGGCGTCGCCGCACTCGCCGGAATCAATCAGGCAGGCAACACGCCTGACTACCCACAAGGTTGGAATGGGTACGGCAAACGAGTGGGTGCAGTCGCAGCAAATGGATTATCAGACATCATGATCGGCGGAGCGATTCTGCCGTCTATTCTTCATCAGGATCCCCGCTACTACTATCAGGGAACTGGAACCACGAAATCGCGCATGCTGCATGCGCTATCGAGCCCATTCGTCTGCCGCGGAGACAACGGTAAACTCCAAACCAACTACTCCAGCCTCGGAGGCGATATAGGCTCCGCCGCGCTTTCCAACCTTTACTATCCACAGTCCAATCGTGGGGCGGGACTGGTGTTCTCCAATTTCTTCCTCACCACCGGCGAACGCATGCTGAGCAGTGTCTTGCAGGAGTTCGTCATCGGCCGCATCACAAAATCCAAAATGAAAAACTAACACGGCCGGTAACTTACGTCCGGACTGAAGCAATCGGGTGCCCCATTCCAAATTTCGCGCTCTTTGCGAAAATTTAAAGCCTGCCTGAGCCTGCCAAAGGGGTGTGGGGGCCGTCGACTTCCAGTTGCGAAACGGAAGGCCGGCCCGTCCTTTGCGTTTTCAGCGGGCCTAACAGCCCACCCCGCCCGGCCCTAACTACGGGTTCGAGACAATCTGCACCGCCACTGTTTTCTTGATGCTTGTTCCATCCGCTTCCTTCGCAACCATCGTGACCTTGTGCGTGCCGTTGGCTAGATAGACGTAATTGTTCATCAACTTCTGAGTGCTTGTGCCAGCTTCATGCTCGGTAAAATACTTCACCCCATCTACCCAGACCTGAAGCCAGCTTACCCCAACCGAACTTCGACCTACCGCTGCCACGCGCAACGGCGAGGTCGTGACTTCTCCGTCTAAAGGAACGCAGAAATTAAGCGACCGGTCCGACGATGGAGACGCACACGGCAGCTGCGCCGACTGACGAAATGAAACAGACTTTTGAAATGTACCTTTGGCGTCTGTCACGACAATGGTGAATGTATGGAGCTTGTCGTCAAAGCCCTGCCCGGTAATGCCGTTAAAGATGTCCGGCGGCCCGGTATAAAATTTCCCATCGAAATATTCTTTCGCGGTATGCGGCAATGAATCTTTGATCCATCCCCATTCAAGGACGCCGAAGGCGCCGAACGTGGCATTGTCAATCGGATAACACCACGTAATCGTCCGGTCTTGCGCTAACGGTTTGCAGGGTGGTGGGCTATTTTGCGCAACCGCAATGTTGACGAGAACAAAAATGAATGCTGTAGCAGCGGTACAGCGAATCACCGACGACTTCAAGTGTAAGCACGATTTACTCATTTTTGAAACGCTCCTCCGGCTAGGGAGTGCGTTTGATTATCGTTTCAACAAACGAGTTGTACGCCACCCCGGATAGATTGCCCTTATATCTTTCGATTCTCGTTCAAGAACTCCATGCGCAAACAAATCTGTCATCTCGACCGGAGCAGATCGTCGCGAAGCGAGGATTTGCGGAGTGGAGAGACCCGCTTGTTTTGTCCTCAGCACACACGCGTCAGCACGCGACCATGTATCATCCAAAGCTGGAAAAGCAGCCATCGCCTGGCGGCTCACTTCCGCGTCAAACGCTAACTCTCGAAACGAAGGGTTAATTTCCATGAGACGCATAATTGTCATAGCCCTACTCCTCACGACGGTCTCTGTCGCTCAAACACCGCAGGCGAAGTCGGAGCAAAAAAGAAGCCTTGAGCAGGTCATAAGGCAACTGGACCATGAACGCATTCAGGCGCAGATCAATGCTGATGTGGCGGCCCTTGACCGTATCTATGCCGCTGATTTTATCGGCGTAGGACCCAGCGGAGCCGTCAGAACCAAGCGGCAGGTGCTTTCAGATTTTAAGTCCCATGAATTGAAATTTCAGTCTATTACCACCGACGAGGTTCAGGTACGCATCTACGGAAACACGGCGGTGGAGACTGGACTCTCCACCATAAATGGCCAAGACAAAGGCAAGGCTGTCCCCCGTGACAACCGTTTTACGAGAGTGTGGGTAAAGCGGCAGGGGCACTGGCAATTGGTTCTCAACCATTACTCGCCTTTGATTATTCAGCAATAACGTGGACTGATCGCCCCGGACACAACGGACGCATGGGCCAGCCCACTTCACCATTTCTCGAACTGTTTCGCGGTAATATAGCGGCTTCACAAATTATGCGCACACGAAATCAGTTACTACTCTCGTTGGCTGTTCTTTTCCTGATTTGCCATTCAAACGCCGCAGAGCTTCCGAAACAGAAATGGAAAATGATGAAAGATCCGGCCAAGCATGGCTGGTCTACAGAAAAACTGAAAGCAGCGCTCGATTTTGCCAAGGCGTCCCATTCATCCGCGATTCAGGTCGTGCAGGACGGTCTGGTTGTTGGTCAATTCGGCGATGTGGACAAGAAAATCAGTTCTTATTCGATTCGCAAAAGTTTTATCAGTGCGCTGTACGGGATTTATTCGGCGGAAGGTGTCATTGACATCAATCAGACACTGGCGCAACTCGGTATTGATGACAATCCTCCGGCACTCACAAAAAATGAAAAACAAGCCAGGATCGTGGACATCCTGCGCGCGCGGTCAGGTGTCTACCACCCAGTCGATTTCGAAACTCAGTACATGATCAACATCCGCCCGCAGCGTGGCAGCCATGCGCCCGGGACCTTCTGGTATCACAACAATTGGGACTTTAATGTTCTAGGAACAATTTTCGAAAAGAAAACCGGACTCTCGATTGGTGAAGCATTCTACCGGCGCATTGCGGTTCCCCTCGGTATGCAGGATTTCAAACCGGAGGATGTTTATTACATAGAGGGGCCGATCTCAATGCATCGGGCCTATCACTTTGAGATTACTGCACGCGATATGGCGCGTTTCGGTTTGCTCTATTTAAGAAACGGGCGTTGGGGAAATAAACAGATCATTCCAGAAGCTTGGGTCGAGAAAAATACTCGTGCCGATGAGATGATCCGTTGGCACGATGCTGATGCGGGCGGATATGAAAATTTGTGGTGGTTGGAATATCACGGTTCCAGTCTTTACGGACCCGGGCTACCCGTCGGAACTTATATAGCCAGTGGAGCAGGAGTACACATCATCATGGTGATCCCTTCGCTCAATCTGGTAATTGTCAATCGCGTAGACAACGACCCACCTAGTAAGGATGCTCATACTGTCATTGCTGCGGCCGAACACACGATTGTGCCGACTACCAAAATGGGAGAGATTGTAAGGATGATTCTGGCGGCACGGACGGGGCGGGGTGGCCCATTCAAGCCCGGTTTTGGCTTGAGTGGGGATTTTGAGATGGATCGCACGGTACGAAAACGAAAGAACCTCCAAGTCCCCACACAACGAAAACCATGTTGTGTGAACCACTCGTTCGGGATGAAGGTCTTGGAGGAGAAGGCGAGTAGGAATTAGAGTTCTCGCCATAAGAAGGAGTCGATCTCCCGTCTTTTAAGGGCGTCAGTAAAGCCGCCACCAGCTTTAAAATAGATTCCACCTAGCCCGGTCTGCTTGAGGTTAATTTCAACCTTGTGGGCTTCGGCTAAATCGCCCGCAACGATAATTACTCTATTTAATGGAAGGATCACATGTTGCCCAAGGAGTTTGAGGAAATGTTGCTCCGTACCACGCCAACCAACCGTAAGGATTTTTGTCACTTTGGGGATCACTTCGATTAATGTGTCAAGATGCGTCTGCGGACATTCGAAGGATACTTTCTGCGTCACTGGAATAGCAATCGCGGGAAACATGCCTATTAGCGAACCGGGATATATACTTTCAAACGCGACACCAGGGTTAACCATCATCAGAAATCGATCACTAACTTCTAGTGTCTCGGCATGTTCGATCATGTATTGAATCATGTCCGCATGGGAAAACTTTTGGTGAGGATCACGAGTTGGTTCCTTAAGTTGCCTTGTCCAGTTAACAGAACCGTGAACCTTAATCACCTTGTAGCTCGTTTGGTTGATATAGTCTTCTAGCTTTTTACAGCTTCTCCCGACAATTGGAAGCGCCTCTTCTAACATTGTGTCGTAATTGAAGGTAACAAAAAGTATCTCCTCCTTAGTTTGAAGCCGCCAACGCTCAAGATCGTCGAGCAAAGTTTTGTAGTTAGTGACCTCACCGTGGACCGCTCTCCACTCAAGAGCTGTCTCGTGGATGATTCGTCGAAGATAAAATCGAATGGCGGCAAGTTGCTGGTGCCTAGCGGGGTATCTATCCCCTTCAATGAGTAGCGCGTCTAGTTGGGTTTCAATGGAAGGCTCTGGATTGCTTAGTCGCGTAACAAGTGGCAGGCACTGACGAAAGTTCTTAAGCGCCGCTCTAAAAATCGGTCGATTCTCAAAGAGTTGATTTGCCAAAGGTGGTCGGCTCTCGAATGCATTGCGGTGATCCGAGGACGGGGAATAATCTGGTGCTGAATCGAACGAGGCACCGGCACCGAAAACGACTAGCAACATTCGTGTCAATCTAGCACAAACTTGGCTTAGAAAAATTAGGAATCCGGCAACGTTAAGTTAAGCAACTCCCATCCTTCGAGCCACTTGTAATTGTCCTTTGACTTAACCCTCCGAAATCATACCTAATTGAACTGTAGTGGGGGCTGGCACACCCTTTGATTTTGCTTGCCTTCACTATAACGATGGTTGCCCCACCTTTTGCGGTTTCAAAAGGTGGGAGATACAACACTCACCCGCATAAGTTTTTCATTTTATACTGGGGGAACTAGGGACGGAACGTTTTCCGATTTCGATTTTTAAATTCTGAGCCCAACAACCCGTTTCTTTCCAATCACTCACAATTTTCCTTTGACTTAGACCTCCAAAATCATCCCTAATTGAACTGTAGTGACTAATCCATCTCTCAAACCCGAGATCCCCCATAACTTACATGACCGCATTCCTAACAACCGAATCTCTTTCACTCTCTAACCCCGAACTCTTCACCCTGCAAAGCCTGCGCTGTAGCCCACGAGCGTCAGGGAGAAGCCACAGAAGCCGCCTTCATGGCCAAAGCTTCCAACCTCGGCTTCGCCGTTCCCAAGCCCTGGGGACGCGAGCGCTACGACTTCATCCTCGACTCCGGCGGGAGGTCAAAAGCTTAACCACAGAGGAGCACGGAGGTTTTCACAGAGTCTCACAGAGAAAGCCATATCCGGCGGATGAAGATGGGCCACCCAGCAATGCTTCGCTTGCCACTATTCCGTTTCCACGCTCACATCGCCAAACTTTCGATAGTCCTGATCAAACGTGGCGACGGGCAAGTCCTTGGCCGCAGCCGTAGCGGCGATCCCACAATCAACAAAGTGGGCCCTTGTCTCTTTGTAGCGCTTCAGGCCGTCTAGGTGAATTGCCACCTCATCCATCTCGACGCCAGGGCTGGAGATCAAGCGCGCCAGTGCGGAGGCAATGTCAGCGCGCGCATGCCTGTAAAAAGAGTCGAGCACAAACACGCACTCTGCCAGAACTACCGGCAACACCACAATGACCACCTCGCCCCGATCGCAGGCATCGAACAGCTTGCCGGCCGCCCGGGCATGCTTCTCGTGGTCTTGCACCAGATATCGGACAATCAGGTTGGTATCAACGAGCCGTTGTTTGCTCACTGGCCTTTCTCGTGACGCGCCGTCTCGGCAGCGGCCTCGCGTATTTTCGCGAAGGACATCCCTTTCCCTTTATCGCTGGCCAGCGCCCCCTTGAGCGACCGAATGCCCGGATGCACGCGAATCGTGGCCCGGTCTCCTTCTACTTCGTACTCCAACTTGTCCCCCGGCTCGATTCGCAAGGCCCTACGAATCTTCTCGGGAATGGTGGTTTGGCCCTTACTTGTTACGGTGGAATGAAACATGTCGTCTTCCTTACTATACAATTATAGCATTACAATACAGTTTATCCTTACCTACTTACTTTGCCAATGACATTCCTCTCACCCCAGTCCTGTAAAAAAAGGTTTTGGGTAGGGCACGAGTTCTACTCGCCGATAAATCTTGGAATAGATTTGCGCTTTAGCGCCTGAGGTAGGCGACGTACCAACTCATTCACGCTTGGCCCAAGGTTCTGCTCTTTTGCAGGCGGGCGCCATGAGAAAATATCGTCTCCGCATGCCTAAAAACACCATTGGTGTCTTCGACTCCGGCTTCGGCGGCCTGACCGTCCTTAAAGCTTTACTTGAGGTTCTTCCTGGAGCCGACTTTCACTATTTCGGCGACACCGCCCGCCTTCCCTACGGCTCGAAATCCGCGGAAACGGTCGCCCGGTACGCAGTCGAAGCAGCACACTTCCTCGAAAGCCAAGGCATCGAAATGCTGGTGGTGGCGTGCAATACGGCCACGGCCTTGGCGTTAGATCAGATAACAAAAGCGTCGCGTGTTCCAGTGGTTGGAGTGGTCGAACCCGGCGCTGAGCGGGCATCCTCGGCTACGAAGAACAAGAAAGTGGTGGTGGTCGGTACGGAGGCAACCGTCAACAGCCATGCCTATCTGAAGGCCCTTGAGTCACGAGGAATTCAGGCGCGGGAAAAGGCTTGTCCCCTGCTGGTCCCTTTGATTGAAGAAGGATGGATCGAGCATCCGGTCACAGAGCAGGTGGCGCGCATTTACCTCACGGAGGCGTTCAGCGATGGATTTCAGTCTGCGGATGTTTTGGTTCTGGGATGTACTCACTATCCCCTGCTAAAAGACTTGCTGCGCAGAGCGGCGCCAGGACATGTCAGGATTGTGGATTCTGCCCAGTCCACCGCCCACGTAGTAGCGGAGCGGTTGGGAGCTTCACCCGACAACCAATCTTCGCAGCTCAGTTTCTTCGCTACCGATTCAGTAGAGAAGTTCCGGCGACTAGGCAGCAAATTTCTTGGACGACCGATTGCTGACGTCCGCCACGTGGACTTAAAAGAGTAACTTGTCATCCTGAGGCAGCGGAGTTCCGCAGCGAAGCGCGGAACTTTCAACGAAGGATCTATGCATTCCTGCGGGCTGCACAGATGCTGCCGGCAAAATGCATAGGTCCTTCGTCGGCAAAGAACGCCTCCTCAGGAGGACAAGGGGGAAAAAAGAAACGGCCACCGATTGCTGACGTCCGCCACGTGGACTTAAAAGAGTAACTTGTCATCCTGAGGCAGCGGAGTTCCGCAGCGAAGCGCGGAACTTTCAACGAAGGATCTATGCATTCCTGCGGGCTGCACAGATGCTGCCGGCAAAATGCATAGGTCCTTCGTCGGCAAAGAACGCCTCCTCAGGAGGACAAGGGGGAAAAAAGAAACGGCCACCGATTGCTGACGTCCGCCACGTGGACTTAAAAGAGTAACTTGTCATCCTGAGGCAGCGGAGTTCCGCAGCGAAGCGCGGAACTCCCAACGAAGGATCTATGCATTCCTGCTGGCTGCATAGATGCTGCCGGCAAGATGCATAGTCCTTCGTCGGCAAAGAACGCCTCCTCAGGAGGACAAGAGGGAAAAAAGAAACGGCCACCTTGCGGTGGCCGTTTCCAAAATCGTAGAACCGTTAATACAACCGGAATTCCACTTCCACGCTGATCTGCACCGCCACAGGTTTGCCGTCTTTCATGGCTGGCTCAAACTTCCAGGTCTTCACTGCCTCGATGGCTTTTTCATCCAAGCCCAAGCCAACGCTGCGAGTGACCTTTACTTCGCGTGGACGTCCGTCAGCTCCAACAACCAGCCAAAGAACGCAGGTTCCCGTGTACTTGGCTTTGCGCGCTTCTTCCGAGTACTCGGGGTCGGGCTGATAAATCGGACGCGGGGCGCTTACGCCGCCACCCACTCGAAATACGCCACCGCCTGTACCTCCGCCTCGTCCAGGACCTACGCCAGCACCTTCGCCGGAACCAACTCCAGTTCCAACTCCTGAGCCGATACCGCCGCCGTAGCCGACTCCATTCGAAGGAGGTCCTTGCACAACGCGCGAGGTCGGATCACCCAGGTTCGGCATATTGCTGGCCATTTGTACTTGAGGAGGCACGATCACTGTCGGCTCGGCTGTCAGCTTCGGATGTTCGTTGCGCACAATCACCGAGGGTGGTGTGATTTGCTCCATCGCGAACTTGGGAGGCTTCCCTTTTAACGCCTGCAGCTTGTCACGATCGCCACCGCCGCCACCGCCACCGACCTGAGTTTTGGCAGGGGCCAAGGCTGGTGTTTCGTCAGGCGCGATCAGGGTCACAACCTGTTTCGGAGTGGTAATGGTCTTGACCAAACTCCTTGCCAAAATCGTGCCACCGATGATCGCCGCCAGGGCTACCACGTGCAAAACGGTTGAGCCTAATACCCCATTCTTCTTGTAATCGTAGAATCCCCAGATATCGCGGACTGGAATAGGCTTCGATTGCAGTTGCAGCGGGGGCAGCTTCTTGGGGAAAAAGAAATCGTCGAGGTTCTGGAACAAGGACCTGATAAGCCCCGTGTCACTGCCCTTAGGCATCAGGAGATTGAGTTCCGGCGCGGGATTGGTTCCAGGATTCAAATTTGCCGTGGCCATTTTGCCTTTAGGGTCAATCCTTACATAGACTTGATGTGATTGATCGAGGCCAAGTTGCCTTTCCTGAGTATCTTCCAGACTTCCTTGGTCGGCATCTCGTAGGGCGTTTCTCACCCCCGGTTAGATGCCGGTTCCTCAGAAAGGTTCATCTGACCGAAATTGTACACGTATTTTTATCATTTCCAACACCGCTTTTCCGTTTGTTCACCAATGGTAATGAGAAGTTCATGGCAACTTGGTTACCGTTTCTGCTGCGCCAATGGACGGTTCCCGCCGCGCTTCCCTATAATGAAAAAAATCAACTATTTGGGGAGAAATTAGCCGAGTGCCGCTCGACCTGAAGTCCACCATCAATCTGCCTAAAACCGACTTTCCCATGAAGGCCAACCTGCCCCAGAATGAGCCCAAAATTCTGGAAAAATGGGAGCAGACGGGCATCTACGAGCAAATCCGCAAAGCCCGTAAAGGCAATCCCCTCTACGTCCTTCACGATGGCCCACCCTATGCGAACGGGCCGATTCATTTGGGCACCGCCTTGAATAAGAGCCTCAAAGATTTTGTGGTGAAGTCGAAAACCATGGCGGGATTTGATGCTCCTTACGTGCCGGGATGGGACTGCCACGGGCTGCCGATTGAGATCAAAGTGGATAAGGAATTGGGCGGCAAGAAGCTTCAGATGAAGCCCAACGATGTGCGCCTGGAGTGCCGCAAATATGCAGAAAAGTATCTAGATTTGCAGCGGTCGCAGTTCAAACGGATTGGAGTTTTTGGGCGCTGGGACAAGCCTTACTCGACGATGACACCGGGCTATGAGGCCACTGTGCTCGATACCTTCTATGCGTTTTATGAGAAGGGGTTCGTATACAAGGGGCTCCGCGCGGTTTATTGGTGTATGCATGACAAGACCGCTTTGGCCGAGGCGGAAGTCGAATACGAGAACAAGACCAGCCCCACGATTTGGGTTCGATATGCGTTGTTGGATGATCCGGCGAAGATTGACTCTGCGTTGAAGGGAAAGAAGGTCTACACCATCATTTACACAACCACTCCGTGGACCATGCCGGCTTCGATGGCGGTGGCGTTTCATCCTGCGGAAGAGTATGTTGCGGTGCCGGACAGCCTTTCCAGCACATTGGGATCCTAAGCTTAGAATTCCACGTGGACAAGTTGTCGC
>JADMIO011095981.1_pt1 | contig 49446 bp, 25 predicted proteins | sample 8958161 | NCBI WGS metagenome assembly JADMIO01 (sample SAMN16585339, study PRJNA669376) | soil metagenome | isolation source: Crop rotation soil | place: USA: Cullars Rotation, Alabama | collected 2011
GCCGCGACTTCAAGTCACGTGAATTCCAAGCTTCGGATCCCACTGTGCTGGAAAGGAATAGTTGACTCTTTTTTCAATCACCAAATGGAAAAGCGAAGGAAGGAAGTTGACGTGATCGTGAGGAACACACACAACTTTTTCGTGTTGTCAGGTTGCGAGAAAAGCTGGAGTCAAGGATCTCTTCCCCAAAAATCAGATATGGAAGGGAAGAGACAGACAAAATCTTGGGTGTAACGAGATAGACGACTTGAGAGAAGAGAACACAAGAAAGCATCATCAGAGATCATCATCATCATCGGGCTCTTGAAACGGAGATGACAAGGAGACAAGAGCGTCAAGAAAGAGCATCGTGTGCGTGTTTCTTTGAGATGCCTCACATTTCACTCTTCTTACGTAAGTTTCAACTATTTCAAGTGTTCCCTCTCTTTCAGAGTAAGAAGGGAAGATGACACACACGGGTAATGATTACCTGAGTTCTTTTTTGAGTGAATAAACTTCCGGCGACAACTGGAACAACAAGCGTAAGGAAAGCAAACTCCTTGTGAGAAGTTTTTGTGAATGAGAGTTGACTCTGCAACCATTCACGAATTGTTATTCCTGTCTATATGCCCATCATGCTTTATGTTTGACCACAACCGACAAAGTCTCAAAAGCTTGGGGACACGTGCAATGCGTAAGAAAGAGAGAAGAAAATCGTTTGTGACTCCCACAGTTTTTCCTTCTTTCTCAAAAGGTATCATCAGTATCATTCAAAGTTTGGCGACTAATGACGGACTTTTGACTTCTAAGATTAACATCCTGGTAATGGATTATGAACACACACAACTGCCGAAAAGAGAGAAAGAAGAACACACAATGAGTATGTTTCAAGAAGATGATACTCTATTGCTTAAACGTTTGTCTGTGTGTTGTTTTGGATATCCCACCCAAGGAATCCCTCTTTCCACCTAACCGATCATTAAAGTGTCAAGAAGAAAGAAGGAAGGAAAGAATATTGTAGCGGACCATTTCTCTGTTTGGGTGTTCTGTGCCTGTCTTTCTCTCTTCTTTCTGTCTCATCCTTAGTCCCATTCTGTCAAGAAGAGATCAAACGATGTGGATGCAAAGAACCCCAAATTCTCATAGATACACATACACAGAAAACAAGGAGAAGGCCACAAACACTTATGCCTCTGTCATCTCCACTTGGAGAGAGGGAAAGAACTCGATTACTAGGAACCTAACCTAGGAGCAAGGGGAAACAGACAGACTTCCTTTTTCGGTGTTTATTACTTCCCATCCTTGGAAGAGCGAAGGATAGAAACCGAGCGAGAGAGAATGAAAACTTCCGTCACGATTGGTTGACCATGCATGTCCATTTCTCTCTCATGTCTACGAAAGCGCGATGGTCGCGTGGATAGGATCCACTCAGTTGTTGTTTTTATGGGTTCCTCTCCAGTCAGTGTAATTAAGTGAGTGTCTTTTGACTCCTCGTTTCACGAAAGCATGAGATGGCCATCATCAAGTCATCAAGGTTCTAATCAAATTTAAGTGAATTACAGGATCTTCCTCTCCTTCCTTAATCAAGATGAACTTTGTAGTCTTCTCTCGCTTTCGAGATAACTCTATTTCGGTGTTGCAGAAGGATGAGGAGATCATCTTAATTCGACTACTCGGCATTCATTCAAACTTTTCGTTCTTTCTCGTTTTGATGACTCGCAAGATCTTTCTCTTTCGCTATTTCAGATTGTTTCAGTTGTTTCTTTCAAGTTTTCGGACAATGAAAAGGAGATCGTTTGATCCATCACTTTTCTTGCGAAGGGAAAACGTGATGGATGAGTCTTTTATTCTCTCTTTCTCCTTCTCAGACTACTCGTCCATCAAATTTGGGAGACAAGCAACAAGCAAGAAAACAAGGTGACATGACCTCTCTCTTTCTGAAAAAATTCATTGCAGGTTAACAACTTTCTCTCCTTTCCAAATATGTATACCAATCTGACCATTACCACCTTTCTGACATTACCTTACTGATCCATTCGAGAAAACTAGGAACAAATGTGTAGAGTCCTGGTTGCATCTTTCCTCCGCAAACGTCACTTCCATAGGAGATGATTCCTGTCAGATTATAACGTTGGTTCTTTGCATCCCAAGTCATAAAGGGTCCCCCCGAATCCCCTTCACAAGTATCGTCTCCTCCGTCCTTGTATCCTGCACAGAGCATGGTGTCATCGATGGTTGGTCCTCCGGATTCTGCCAACCATTGTCGGCATAAGTCATTTGGAATGACGGGAAGTCTCGCTTGCTTTAGAACAAGATCAAATCCTGTTCCCTGAACAGATCCCCATCCAGTGACAATTCCAGTTAGTTCTGGATTTTCTTGCCTACTAGTTTGTGGAGAATTGTTCAAAAAATCTTCTCTTGGAAGGCAAATAGGCTTGATGAAATTATTGTTTACCGGTAAAGGTGCATTAACCCTAATGAGTGCAATGTCATTTGCAATTGAACCATCATCCTCGTCAACTACAAAGGATGGATGCGGAATGATCTCGTTCACATACCTCAAATGTTCAACCCGATTGTCTCGAAGGAGAAGGTTAAACTTTCCAAGATGTAAAGTGTAATGTTTCATGTCCATGTCATTGATGATACAGTGAGCAGCAGTGACAACCCACCAACGGTTGATGAGCACTCCTCCACAAATATGTCTGTCGGGACCATCCAGCATGTCGTATGTAATGGACACCTGCCAAGGCCAACTTCCGGGACGAGACTTGATTCCTCCTTTGATTTTAGGATTGGAGAATCGAAGAAGAGGAGGGATAACTTGCTTCCCGCATGAATCAAAGTCTTCTTGCTCATTATCTAGTTTACAATTCTCTTCATCAGTTCCGTCACCGCAATCGTCTACTCCATCACACATTTGATTGACGGCGTAACACTTGACAGGCAAATCAGGGGTCTCTGTTCTATTTCTTTGATTATGTCGACAATGTAACAATCCTTTTGACAAACATTCTTCTGGTTTTCTGACCATCTGAAACCAGAGAGAAAACTTTGACCAGGAAAAGTTGTTTTTAGTGTCAATCCCGCTGTAATAGATATGGAGAACGTTGTTGGATGACATCACCGGTGACGGCTGGGATTGTCCAGTTGCTCTCTCGATGCGAGTGGCAGCATCATTCACTCCATCAAAGATCGAAAGTGACCCCAGTCTTGCTGGATCAAGATAAAACTTGTCAAATTGAATTAAAATTGTGTAACCACTAGGTGCAATGATTGTCCAAGAACAGTTTACATCTCGAGGAGAACCAACGGGCAGTTTTGAGAATCCAGGAGATACGATTTTTCCTAACTTATGTCGTATGGGATCTCGAAGAATGAGAGGCTGACTCCTGTCACACGCTTGCATATCATCGATCATCAGTTCTCGGTAGTTATTCACTTGATAGGGTAGTTCGTTTTCTGAAAGTGACAATGGTCCATAGTGAGCAGAGGCTAGGAAGGGATGGATGGGAGAACATGACGTCCATCGTGCGATGGTGAGAAGAGTGGTTAGCCCGACAATAGAATACACGTACGATGACATCCTGCGTTGACTGCTGCCGTGCTGTGTATGTTATTGTTATTCTCAATAGGAGAACCAATGCAAAAAAGAAACAATAGAAATGAGGAATTCCAATCCATGTATGTCATACACCGATGCATTAGGAGGACCTTTCTTTGTTCGATAAAGAGACTCACATAATGTTATCGAACATTGATTAACGTTATTATTTGTCAATGAGATGAAGGGTTGCATGGCAACGGCGATCCTCCCAATCATCTCAGCCACTCAAAATTTCGTAACAAACAGGAAATTTCCGAAGGCAACGGTATCTTATCACTCTACTGATTAGGAAATTGATTAAAGACTTAATCACCGAAGGCGTTTCCTGTCATTTTCAGTCATTCTCTTCCAGATTAGGTGAATTATCGATAATTGTTCCCTCATCATAACCATTCACGTGATCAACATGTTACCGATAGTTGGGCTAGAGATAGCTGGAAATTATTGCCTCTCTCATTTTGAAGGACAAGTTGTTTATCCTCCTCTCCTAATTGTGGAAATGATGGGACTATTATGACTGGCATAGGCATGTGATTTGACTTTTACAACCATTCACCATTTCTTTTCTCAGGGTAACTGGTACATCATATCATCTTTTATTTCTCTGACAAACAACTATCCTCATCTCGTCGTATAGTTATGACATCACAAGGAGGATATGTCAAGTGCTTTCTCCATCATCTTCCAATGGTGATAAACAGAGTGACTTTCTCAAGTGATTCCAGATAAGGGAGTGTATAATGATGATGAGGTTGATGAGAAGATGCGAAATGTAACGGATATGTAATGATGGCACGACAAGTTCGAGAAAGGAAAATGAAGGCGAATGCATAATGATTGTACTTCTTGTTTGTGTAATTGTGTGTGTGAATTACACCACAAATTCGGTTTTGCTGATAGTGTTGTCCAACTCCATGCATTGTTGTTGTGACTGTTGCTGAAACTTATTCTGATCATCAAAGGACATTGTCCCAGATGATGATGACATCGACGAGGGAGAGTTCTCAAAAGTGTATCCTGCTACCGAACAGTCCAGTGGTTCGGTCTTCATTTTGAAACCTCCAAATGAGTCAAACTCATTGAGGAATTCATTTGTGATGAGAGGAGGTCGGTTACAGTTTAAAGCGGAAAGAGGAGTCGAAAGTGAAGTGGTTGTTGAATTAACCATTGGATTGTTTTCAATCAGTGATACCTCCCTTGAGATACCTCCACGGCGGGACTAAACAAAACATGTGAGAATTGTGAAAAGAAAAAGACATTAGTGAGAATCACATGTCCACTTCAAATTCCAAACTCAAGTGGCCACACCGACAGATCAGGTGGTCACATGATTTCACGACAATTGTCGAGAAGACAATCATATCACCAATATCGGATACACACCCTTCTTCTTCCCGCTCCTCTTCTGGGATGTCCTTCTTGTCCCGGAGGAAGCTCCTGATGATGTTTGCTGTGCTTTCGGAGGGAAGAGGGATCAGTGTACTTCTTCCCACATCCAGGGCTGGGACAAGCATATGGTTTACTGTCCACATGAGTCCTTTGATGTTTAGCACGATCGGAAGAGTTACTGAATGCCTTCTTACATCCTTCAAAAGTACAGGTGTAAGGTCTCTCTCCGGTGTGAGAGCGCATGTGGATTTTCAGGTTTTCCAATCGGGAGAATGCCTTGTCGCAGGATTCGAACTGTAAGAGAAAAGGGAAGTTAGGAGATGTTGCAATGATTTAAATTTTGCAACCCACCGTACACTTGTTGGGTTTTTCTCCGGAATGGACTCTCATGTGAATGAGAAGTTTGTAGCGAGCATTAAAGGGACGGCCCCTTCTTGGACACCCATCCCACTGGCAAATGAAGGAGTCATTTCCTTGACCACTTCCTGCTTGGCCATTCGATTGTTGTGCTGGTGTCTGTAACTGTGACACCTGTGACCTGTGATGATGTGGATGATGTCCACCCAACCTCTGATCGACATGACACTTTTGAATGTGTGCAACGAGTGATTCTTGTGATTCAGTTGTCACCTGACATCCTTTCCATCGGCAGACAACTGGATCCTGAGAAAATCCCATCATGAGTCCGCAATTGGGAAGGAACCAGTTGTCGAAATCAGTCATAAAGTTTCCATAGGTGGAAACGTTATTGTTATCGTCAGGAGACGAGACTCCAGTTGAGAGCATGCACTCATCGATGATGTCTCCAAGAATTTGATCGGTTGTGGCAGCTGACTGTTCAGTATGCTGATCAGAAACGGGAGTCTGTTGCTGCCCCTCGTTGATATCGCAATCAAAATTTATGTCAGAACAGGGATTCATTGAGAAAGACGGAAAAGAAGGGTACATCGTCTCTTGCATTTGGGAATTGATTTGTAGGTTGTTACCAGCTTCTTCCGCTTCTTCCTTAATTCGTGGTAAAGAGGTAGTCGTTGATGTTGGCTCGAAGAAAGACTGACCAAAACGGTAGTCGTTGTTGACCGTTGTTGCTGTTGCTGTTGCAGAAGCAGAATACTGCCCACCTCCTTCCTCTCCCATTGACATCGGCATGGACATTGTTGATGCGCCGAAATTATTATTGACGATGTCCATCTCAGTTTGTCCATCATATCCTGTAATTGATGTCGAATACTGTTCCTCATTATAATTTTTACAGGTGGGAGTCCAATGGAAGAAGGAAGAGGAATTTGGATCATCTAGTTCTCGAGTTCGATAAGTCTCATCCGATGAGAGAAAGGACAACGAGTTCACAGGAGCATCTTGGAAGTTGAAGAAGGGAGCATCAACGTAGTCCCTCATACTTCGAATTGTGAATAATTGATGAAAGTTAATTGACACGCTTTCACACTGCCACCTCGCCAATTAATGAAAAAGTGGAGATTGTATCGCTCTCAGTCTTGTCTCCAAGAGGAATTGGTAGAAATGGAGATGGAAGCAGAACAAACAAGATGAAGAGATGAGAGAAAGAGACTACGACATTCCTCTTGACGACTGGCATGACTGACGACAGCCAATCGGGGAATAGTGGTCAAAGTCCACTGGAGAGAAAGAGAGAAAATCGTAAGTAGTCATGGTACTTCTGTGGTGATAAACGGTAAATTCTCTCTTTCTCTTTCCATTGATAAGAAGGGAAGAAAGGGACTTCACCTACACCATTTTGTGCCATCCATGTCGTGAGAGTCGGTGATGACGGTGCTGACTTCTCTCTTACTCGTAAACAACGATCTAGATTTGATTCTCTCGTAGTTTCTCTGTCCCTCGTGATATTTTCTTTCACCCTACTCCATCAAGTAAATCTTGTTTTATTGACTGATAATGTCTGTTTCTCTCTTCCTCATCTTTACAACCATTTTACCTATGTGTAATACACATGAAAAGAGATGGGCAAACGTGTGATTTCCCCTAAATTGATCATGTAGTGCGATGTTTGTGTAGAAGGAATCTTCATCTTTCTTTCGCGAAAAACAATCATCCAAAAATGGAATGAGATGGATGGAGGAAGCTGTAACTTGTAATCACACCCGATTATGAGCTGACCTATGAACTTTGAGTCTCAAGTGTATTAATTATCCCGCTTTCCCATCCTTTCTTTCTCCTGAGACTTTGGAAAGGACACGAGACACTTCAAGTTTCTTTTTCTTATTTCTCTTGTCTGCCAGCCTTTGTACTTCTACCACTTGATTGGAAGAGTGACGAAATCACGAATGGATTGATATGTCATACTCTCACAATGTGTTGTATGTCGCACAAACTCTCACTCTTGTTGGATACGCAAGAGAAATGAGAGGAGAGTAGTGACAAAATTAGAGAGAATTTGCGGAACATGTCAGTTCTGCCTGTTCATGTAATCAGATTCTTATTCAGAACAATAATAATCTCGTTAGCTATTCCTAGATATAATGAGTGTTCTGGACTTCGCATAATTTATGTTTCTGCATAATTAGGCAATTTGGTTGTTCTTATACTAATTTATGCATTGTCTCGTGTTCTTGAGCGATGGCAAACTCAAGATTATCAATTGAAAGAAAGAAGATAGCTAGACGATTTTCACCGCACTGCGTCTCCACTGGTCGGCTCAGCTGGGAATGAAGCAGCAGTTTTCCAACTCGAGTCCATATTCCTTGCCGATCACATCTTGACCATTTGACACAATTCTTCAACACATCCTTCAACGACAATGACTACTGGACCAACTGTGGTTGATCCAGCGAGGGAGAAAGCCCTTGCAGACTATCGGAAGAAGCTGCTGGAACACCGAGAAATTGAAGCAAGACTGAGGGAAGGTGAGTTGATTTTTTTTACATCTGTTGTCTATTTTACTAGCCATTTCCATTCCTTGTAGTTCGCCAACAACTGAAGGAACTCAACAAGCAGTTTGAAAAAAGTGAAAATGACCTCAAAGCTCTTCAATCAGTTGGGCAAATTGTGGGAGAAGTCCTCAAGCAGTTGACAGAAGACAAGTTTATCGTCAAGGCAACCAACGGTCCTAGGTACGTTGTCGGTTGCCGAAGACAATTGGATAAGAATCGTCTCAAGCCAGGGACTCGAGTGGCTCTTGATATGACTACCCTAACCATTATGAGGTACCTACCACGAGAAGTTGATCCACTTGTTTACAACATGAGTCACGAAGATCCTGGAAATGTCAACTATTCGAGTATTGGAGGACTTGCCGAACAGATTCGTGAACTACGAGAAGTTATTGAGTTGCCACTTCTGAATCCAGAGCTATTTCAACGCGTTGGAATTACTCCTCCGAAGGGATGCCTCCTTTATGGTCCTCCTGGAACTGGAAAAACTCTACTTGCCCGAGCGGTTGCCTCACAAATTGAAGCTAACTTCCTCAAAGTTGTATCATCCGCAATCGTTGACAAGTACATTGGAGAATCTGCTCGGCTCATTCGAGAAATGTTTAACTACGCCCGAGATCATCAACCCTGTGTCATTTTTATGGATGAAATTGATGCTATCGGAGGACGACGATTTAGTGAAGGAACCTCAGCCGATCGAGAAATCCAGCGTACTCTTATGGAGTTGCTCAATCAAATGGATGGATTTGACTCCCTTGGCAGAGTCAAGATTATCATGGCCACTAACCGTCCTGATACCTTGGATCCTGCTCTCCTTCGTCCTGGACGACTGGATCGAAAGATTGAAATTCCCCTTCCAAATGAACAAGGAAGACTTGAAGTTCTGAAAATCCATGCAAAACCAATTGCCAAGCATGGAGACATTGATTGGGAAGCCGTTGTCAAGTTGAGTGACGGATTCAACGGTGCTGACTTGAGAAACGTGTGCACCGAGGCAGGCTTGTTTGCTATTCGAGCAGATAGAGAATACTGCATTGAAGAAGATTTCATGAAGGCAGTCAGAAAGTTGGCTGACGCTAAGAAACTTGAAACTAAGCTCGACTACAAACCAGTCTAATTAGCGACATGAACAATGTTTTATTTCGAATTACAGATTGAAAAACCATCACTTCCAAAACACATCTAGACAATCTTCTCCAACTCAATGGCATAACCAACGGTTTGAGCCATGAGCTGGAGGGATGGAACCCTTTCAGGAATCTTGTTGTCCTTTGCCTTCTTGTCTTGCGAATTGAATAAAAGGTGATTTCCTACGATCTGCCAGTTCTTCTGGTGAGCTTGAATGAAGGAAGAGATCTCCGCTACGGAACTCAAATACAGCATCCGAGCAGCTTCCTGGACTGTCACTTTCTCGTAAGCCACTTCAATGCATGCTGCAATCTCAGCTCGTATTGTATTGAGAAGAGAGTCGAGGAAGAAGTTGTAGGACTCAGCGGGAACGTTTCCCTTGGAAAGAAAGACCTTGTTGTACCTTCCCTCCATGATATACTGCTCCAAGGCAACCGGATGACTGATGTAAATCTGATTTTGGATTTCAGTTGGGGTCAATAGTTCTAACTCAGTGTGGAATTCAGCCAGACGGTTTTGAGACAATAATCGTAGGAGATTCAATCCTAGAACTTGGTACATGAAAGCAGATTGGGGTAACTCATCTTTGAAGTCAAAGTAATAAGTCTTGAGTTGAGCGACGGATCTTTCAAAAGAAGGGATGTCCCTCTTGACGACGGCATACAAACAACCGATCTCCAATACATCTCGAGCCAGGATTAAGTCTGCTTTCAGGGCGGCCGCATCAACTCCTTCAATCGTAGTCGGGAGGAAATTCAGTTGAGTCAGTGCAATCTTGAGTTCCACCAACATCCTCCCAACGGCATCAACGTTCATCTTGACTCCCTTATCCCACTCCTTCCTAAGGGCAGCATACTTTTGGCTTATGTCCTTCCTGACAGGATCCATTGGTGATAGTTGATTGATTGGTTCGAGAGACGCTGGTTGGTCAACAACGACAACTGGATTATCTTCTCCTTTTAAGGTGTCTGCTCTCTGTGGTAAGTTGATTAATCTCCTTCTTTCTCCTTGACTAGGATTTCTCCTATTCTGTTCTCTCCTTTGTTGACAATGATGACCTGGTGGTGAAGGAGAGGGTGATGTCCACTTGTCCCAGGAGTGAGTGAGGTAGTTGGAGAAAGAGGAGAGAAGGGGAAGGCAAGAGTGAAACAGCAGTTTTGTTTGCGATGACAGGGGTCGTCTTTCAATTTATCAGGCAAAGGTAGTCTTTGGCTTCAATGCGATTTGGAGGGATTGGCAAGTAAGGTTCAAGAGATCATCTCGATAATGGTTACGATTGAGATGAGAGATTCTAACCACGATTATATAGTGGACATGCTTACGTTTCCTACTCACGCATCTCTTACGAATCCGAGAATCGTCATGCAACGATGACAATGAGCGAAGAAGAATGAGAGAGACTCTCCTGTCAGCGAGGGAGGAGAGAGAGACAAGTTTTGGGAGAGCGAGAGAAGGATATTCATTATGTACGATGTATTCGCGTATCCTGACGAGTACCTGGCGATAGGAATACTCTTTTTTCAAGTATCGTGTAACATGATGCCTCTTAAGAGACCTAACATCCATACCCGAAAACTGGAAAGTCGGGGGAGAGAAAGCAGGTTTCCTGTTTCAGGTGTACCTGCTCGTCTTCTCTCCTTTTCTTTCTCCTTTCCTGTTGGTGTTGGTTGGTTGTTGGCATTACCTTACACCTGATACTTCTCTACCTGCTTCTCTTTAACCTGTTGCTATCTCTTGCTGTTGTGTGTTGTGGACCTAAAGGGAGAACCACACAACCACCTTACCCAACAAGAGAGCGTAACCAGCTAGCTAGACGTCACCATCGTCAACATCCTTTCCTCTTTTTTCCTTTTCTCCTTTTCCATTCCATTCCTCTCCTCTTTCCATTCAGTCTTGCGGACTCTTTTTCGTCTACACGCCGTGGTTGTGGAGGCTATCCATTCTTCTCTTTCTCTCGTCTATTCTTCTCACACTACCACCATACCATCCATTCACCTGCCATTCTCCTTCGTTCCTTCCCTAGCCATTCGACAGACTTGTATCTTTCTTTCATTTTTTGCAAATGGAGGTGATGTTGGTTTCAGCTATCTCAAGTTGTGCGTGTGGTTGAGATGACGGAGAAAATGATGATGCTGGTTTATCGATAGCCTTGTTGTCAAGTTGAAGATAGAAGAGAAAAGAAAGAGATCCCATCCTCCTACCAGCAGGAGTTATCGACAAACTGACTACTGACCGTTTATCATCATCACGACTGACAATATTTCATCAACTTGACACCTGTCTGAGTGTGTGTATGATGTGATCAACTTCTTGTTGTCGTCGTCATCACATCATCGTCATCTACCTCGATCAAACATTTGACAGGAGTCATAAGTAGGAAAGACTTCAATTTTCAAAGTCAAGAGAAACAGCAACCCATCGACTTAAAAGATGTCAACAGCAACCGCCAACAACAACTCGACTACTTCAACAGGAGCCAAGATTGTCACCTCAACCAAGAGGTTCGGCTCAACATCTTATGAAACAAAGTGTCACAGGTGTGGAAAGACAGTCTATCAAGTTGATAAGGTTGGACCACTGAAAGACTTTACCTTCTTCCACCGAGGATGCCTCAAGTGTCGCGTCTGTGGAACCAAGTTAACTCTTAAGACCTATTTCAACAATCAAGAAGACAGTGAGGATAGGGAGGTGAGTTTCCTTCCCCAATGTGTTAACAAGTTGTCAGTTAATGATGGAGGAGGAAGGGCCTCTCTCCATCCATCCTTCATTCACTAGACTAACAGACAGAATTGTCATTCATCTGATTGTCAGTCTGTCTCTCATCGCTCATTCACCTGATTGTTCGATGAAAGAGACGGGAAGATGGACAATTGAATTCTCTCTCTCTCATCTGAATTGAGACTGGGAGAAATGAATCAAGAGCAACAACAACAAAAACCGACGTCCGACACACACAACTCGTCAGTTTATGCCTTTGTTTTGTGTCACTATCTTCTCTCTCCCTGTGTTACACCTAGCTAGAATGGTGAGAGTTTGAAGGAGTAACAGGTTGTGTGTTCATCTCTTAGACCACCTACGACATGATAAAGAATTCTCGAAAGAGAAGAAGGAGAGAGAAAGAGGGATTAAGAAATCTCCGACACAACATTTGTACATACATACTTTCTCTTTCATTCACATTTTCTCCAACATTGAAGAATGGTTGTAACATTCTTCCTTACCGTTTTGGTGTTGTGGAGAAGGAGGGAAAGAGAGACCATGCCATGACGATGCCCATTGGACGAGAGAGCTAGAAAGTAGATTGCGGCGTAGGATGTTTGTGAGTTGGGTGGAATCTCTCTTGACAGAAAGTTTAAGGTAAAATCGTTATCTCGTGTAGGCGACACACTCTCACAAAACGGAAAAGAAGGAAAGGACTTTCAGTCCATTCATGGTAGTCGTGCCTTCAGTCTTCATCACTGTCGTCTTTCTCGTCTCTCATTTGCAGCTTGCGTGTTGTTCACACATTAACATTTTCTGTTACGCTCATCTCACTCATTCTGTTTCTCTCACAATTAGTTGTGAAGAGTTCTTACCCTCTTCTTGACCATCTGTTATGTTTTCCTAATTTCTTTCATCTTGATCATTACATCATCATTAGATCTACTGCCAATCCCATGTACCCAAAACGCGAACTCCTAAATTAGACAACCAAGCAGTGGGGATCAAGGCCGCTCTCAACGTTCCTCGAACCAACCACCTAGTAAACGATCAAATTAGAGGAACCGGAGAGAGGGGAACGTTTGACGCTGACGCCCTAGTCATCAAGTCAGCTCTTTCCACTCCCAAACCTCATAGTGAGTCCGACTGCCAGAGAAATAGGGACCACTCCGTCAACATGGCCGGAACATTTGACGCCTCCGCCCTTCACATCCAACATGGTATCAAGGCAACCCAACTCCAGAGAGGGTATCGTGGAGAGGCGAGGAAAATCCATGACTTCCTGGTATGTTGAACTCTCTTTCCCTCCTTTCCTTTTCTTTTTCGTCTATCTGAAAGTTTGCCATCTGTCTTGTTTGTGGTTATCCAATGCTCATTCAATCGAAAAATTGGAGGAGCCGAAGAGGTGAACTTGAAAAAAAGAATGCTTTTCATTCTCCAACTGGGATGATAAACCCGTTTTGTCTCCCTCTTCGAGTTGACTATGTCGACAAGGGATGGAGAGAGAAATCAGGAAGAGGACATGAGTTTTTCTTCTTCCTCGTTTCATCCGCATCCGATTTTGAAAAATCTTGTGTGATTTCCAGTTTTCTGTTCTTCATCTCTTCGGTTTATCACAAGTTAATATCTCTCCAGGATGCCGCGCAATCTTTGTGACTTGATTTAGGGAAGCAAATATTTGCCTAGTCATTAATCACCTCACTTGATTCAGACAAAATTCATTTTTCTCTTAAAATGCGCATATTTCCTCTACTACATCACTTACTGACTTTATCTCCATGCCATCTCTTACAGGACCAAAATGACCAAATCCAACTGGAGATGAGGCACCGAGAAGAAGAAGACGCCCTTTACCGTCAATTCGCAAAGAAGAGAGCTGAAGAGGAAACGTGCATCAGTCAACAGATTCAGGAAGAGTGGGAATTAGAATTGGAAAGGTTAACACAGAGGTTCCAGCAGGAACTGTCAACCAAGAAGGCTTCTAAGGATGCCCTTACCGTCAAACTTCAAAAAGAGAAGGCAGAGATTGAGAAAAACATGACCATCAAACTGGACAAGAAAAAGGGATCAATTACCAAAAAGTTACTTGAACAAGAAAGACAAGCAACTGCTGAACTGGTGGATAAGCACAGTCGGGAGATGATGACACTCATTAATGAAAAGTTAGAAGAGTTTCAGACGGCGACAGGAACAGGCGATCACAAAGGGAGAAATGGACATACAGAAGATATTCTTCCTTATCCAAGTCACCCACCTCCTCCCTCTCCTCCATCTGTCTCAAAGATGGACATCTACTCTGATCCTTCGGTCTTTTCTGAAGTAGATCAAGTTGCCATTTCTGTTGCGAGAGAGGATCAACAGACCTTCACCGATCTTGTTCGCCTCCTCACCATTCGTTGCACCTCTGACGTCGAAAAGGCGAGAGCAATCTTTCGCTGGATTACAGTTAAAAATCTGAACACGATGACTTTTGACGACGACTTGACTGCTGATACTCCTATGGGAATTTTGAGGGGAATCAAACAAGGAACTGAAAGTTACCATGTTCTCTTTAAGAGACTGTGTTCTTATGCTGGATTACATTGTGTCGTCGTTAAAGGATTTTCCAAATCAGCCGGATACCAGCCAGGAGTGCGATTTGAAGACAACCGATTCAGAAACAGTTGGAATGCCGTATATGTCGCAGGAGGATGGAGGTTTGTTCAGTGTAACTGGGGAGCCAGGCACCTTGTCAATGCAAAGGAAGTACCCAAACCGGGAAATCGATCCAAGTCAGACAGTTTGAGATACGAATACGACGATCACTACTTCCTCACCGATCCCAAGGAGTTTATTTACGAATTCTTCCCTCTTCAACACGAATGGCAACTACTCAAAAATCCCATCACCTTGAGAGAATTTGAGCAACTTCCTTTTGTTCGTTCACTCTTTTTCCGATACGGACTCTGTTTCCCCGATGAAGACACGAAAGCAGTTCTGGTGACGGACAGTTCAGGGGCAGCAACTGTCAGGATAGCAATGCCGACGACTCTCGCTCCTAATCTGATCTTCCATTACAATCTCAAGTTTTACGATAGAGATGTTGACCATCATGAAGGTGTATCTCTCAAGAGATTTGTCATGCAATCTGTTGCAGGAAATGTCGTCTCCTTCCGAGTTCACGCCCCTACTTCTGGATGGTTCATCATGGATATCTTTGCCAATGCAACAACTCCCCGAGAGTATGTCACCGGAGAACCGATGAAGTTTAAGAGTGTCTCAAAGTTTAAGATTGTCTGCGAGGATCTTCAAACAGTGATGGTTCCTCTTCCTGACTGTGCAAGTGGAGAGTGGGGACCGATGAAGGCAACCAGGTTATTCGGGCTCATTCCTTTAACTCATGAAGATGCCCTGGTATTTTCTGGAAGAGAACTAGACATGCAGTTTAGGATGACTCGACCTCTTACAGACTTTATGGCTTCCCTCCACCGGAATGGATTCGAAGAAAAACGTCTGACCAAATATGTCTCCTGCTTAATTGAAGGAGATGTCATCTCCTTTTTCATCAAGTTCCCTGAAGAGGGGCAGTATGGACTAGATATCTACACTCGGGAAGTTAACACAGAACTTTATTCTGGAGACAAGCAACTCTTGACCCACTGTTGTAAGTATCTCATCAATGTGGGAACCAAGAAGCCGTAAATTTCAAGAGAATAATGACAATTAACCATTAATCAACAAGAAAATCTACGCCTGACAAAGAACACCTGAAATAATCAACTAGAACAAAGAGAAAACCACATGTGCAACTGATTTCTCGTTAATTATGAGAAACTAATGGAATACGATGGAAATTGTGTGACTCATAGGAGATCACGAGAGATCACCTACCCCTGCTGTTTAATCAAAGTCACTAGACTTTTGGTAACTCAGACTCCCCTAATGGTAACTGTGACATGAATGAGCACCTGTTCCTTCTTTCCTCCTCACCTGACGATGATGATCAAAAGAATTGTTATTATTGACACGTGTGTTTGTGTTCAAACGAGGAAGAGTTGTGTGTAGACTCGTGTAGAACTCTTTTTTTCCCGTTGTTCTGTATCTCTATTCTCTTTACCCCTTTGTTACAAAGTCACATGAGGAAACAACGTTTACAATCCCTCACTTATGGATTTGTCAATTTACAATTGACACATGATGATACATATGCAGACTCATGACATGACATAACATCAGAGTTATTGATAGGCACATTTGAAAAAATTATTATTTTTTGCTGCTGACACGGTGACTCACTCTTTCTCTCTTTCGTCGTTTCATCGAAAAATAATCAGACAATGCACTTCTCTTCCCTTCAATTGTTGATTTCATCACACTGCTATCATTCTTCACCTACTCTTTTCCTTTACACCATTACATCTTGTTCTCCCTTAATCTTGTCTCTTTCTCCTTGTTCTGAATCACCACCCCACTGACATCATGGAGATTTCCACATAGCACCCATCACAACTCATCACTCATGTACTCATTTTGTCAGACAAATGATAAAGAGAGTTTTTAATTGCAATTTTGCATCTAACTATTAAAACAATAACGAAAGTTATTCTTGACATGACCCTCAATCTGCTCCGCTTTTGTTCTAGAACTTTCGCAATACATTCCTGTTTTTTCTCTTCCTCTTTCCTCTTTCTTTCTTTCTCTCTCTCTTCTTACACATTCCATCCCTTCTCATGTTATCGTTGTGTTCGGTTCTATCTCATGTTGTCACGTAATTCTCCTGTGAATTCTCATGCCATTCATTTCTGCGGTTCATGCCGCTTACTCTTGCCACTCTCTGTTCCACAGACACACATAATGTTCATTCCCGCCGGCCGGAAAGAGTGTTGCTATTTTTACCCCCAAAAGAAAACAACATCATCAATTGAGAGTGAGAGTGAGGGAGGCCCGGGAAAAAAGCTGTCCTAACAAGAAATCCGGAGAGTGGAGCGAATAACTCTCACGTAATAGAGAGGAAAATGAGCGAGAGAGATCCTCGTTAACGAGAAAGTGAGAAATCAGCAGTTGTATCAACAAACAAACAAAAGAAAAAAAATCTCTCACAATCTTATCAATGGAGTTATGCATTCATTGTTTTCTCTTTGCTTAACGTCAACATGGTTTCCCTCCCCCTTTCGAAAGTCACAAGATCCTTCCTAATTTCCTGCAGGGTGAAATCGAAGGACACACAAAAAAATGTCCCTCTCCCTCTCTGTCACCGATGCAATTCCTACGTGGTTGTTGCGAACACCATAGAACTTATTCGGAGCAATGGGGAGGAGTATGAAACTTCTCAAAGCTCATAACTAGTTCTCTACCGATGATGTGTTGTGTATCAGTTGGTTCAAACTCCAAAAAACCTCTCCTTGCCTTCATGACGACTTGTAGAACCAGAAAAGGGGGATGGAACAGCCTTCCTTTCCTTCTTCGAGACGGGAAAAGAGGGGGAGAAACTCGACCTACGTGACTGCCTTCACACAGACAAAGGAAAGGGGGACAACGGTAAGGAGGAGGGAATGGATCATTCCTCCTCTCCTTCAACAGTTCGAGGAAGGAGAGTAGAGGGTGGGATCGCGAGTAATAACTGTTGAAGGAGGAGAGGGAGGAGATGTCCTTGTTTACATCAAATTGCGATTGGTCAAGAAAAAAGGGGAAGGAAAACATCACATGACGTGACGTTTGGGGAGAGCAGTTGCTGTCGATTGCCGCTCTGGCAACAGGAGATGAGGGAAGAGAAGGCAGCCTCTTTTTTTGTTGTTTTCGCGAGAGGAGAGCTTTTTCTCTCCACTCCATCATTAAAGGGAACGTAAAGAGAAAGGCAGGAGAGAGAAAAGAGTCAGCTAGGTTCAATCCCCATTCCCCCACAATTAAGTGAACGAGAGGAGAGTCAAGCCATCGTCAGGATAGTCAAGAGTGTGTCAGTGGTCGAGACGACTTATTGGAGATATTGGAAGTCTCAACAGCCAGATTGGGGAAGAGAGAAGAATTTGTCGTCCGATGGTGATCACCTCCAAGAGGAAAACTTGTGATATTATTGATTCAACGATAGCCTGACACCCTTTCTAGACCATCTAGCTAGATTTCAAGACGGACGAAGCAAGAATTGTGTCTCCCAGCTTATGGTATTGGAAAGAAGCAAGGCTGTCTATTGTCTCCTGTGAAAACCACCTTGGACCTGATCATCACCTCGTCTGCTGTTGTATGCAAGATATCCTTAATTCTCTGGAGTTCCAACGTTGTCAGTTATCTGACTGCAAGGCCAAAATCGTCTCACTTCCTCCAGGAGACTACGCGCAACTCTACGCTTCTCGACCTCACTAAGACATTGTCTCCGCTTATCTGTCATCCTCGCATTGGAGAATTGTTGTATCGTCATCCTTGTATCATTGTGATCTTCCAAAGAGAACACCCTAGCCTCCTTTTGCTGCGAAAGAAATCTTAACTTTAGTAAGTCGTTGGTCAGTCGTGGCTATTATCACCTACTCGAGTCCATTGTCACGAAGGCATCACCAGCCCTTAAGTAACATTGGTCTCACAACTCCCCGGTCTACACGGTCCATCTCACTCACCTCCAACGCCAAGACACGCCAGCCACTAAAACTACACGAGCCACGATTGCATTCTACTATTAAGCAAAACAAAATATTTTGATGTGATTGTAGTATATTATAAGAAATATTTACACACAAACATCTTTTTGGAAGTTGGATTTCAAGGATTTCGATCGATTGACATACAAAACTGACGCAAGAAAAACGCACTAACTCATCATCCCATCCACCCTTCCACCCCACGGCACATCACTCCGACAGCCAACCACCTACCTGGTACAATAGAGAGAAGTGTGAAGAAGACAGGTTAAAGGAAAAGAGGCAAGATGCTCACTATGAGGTACAACGAGGTACCAACTCCTGTCGCTGGACAACCGAGAGCATGTAAGTATTCCATCAAAAAGTAATTCCCTTGTCAGTTGGATGATGATTGTTCTTTTTGTTTATGACCATGATGAAAGTGTGACATGACGACACTATTTCGTATCACTAGTGGTGATTCCTCATAATTGTGACGTTTGCACTGTTTACTAATTGATTGTTAATTGTCTTCCTGTTTTTCTTTTTTTTTAATTCTTACAGTCGCTCGATGTAATGAGGAGAGTTTGAAAGAGCAGTCAGTTGCAGGAGTTACTGAAGAGAAGGACGAAATGAGGATGTCTACCTCGGAAGACTCCTCCGAATCAGTTGACTCTGGAGTCGGAATGATTGGCATCCCTATTCCTGAAGTAACCTCTCGACGACCGAGGCGAAAACCACAACGAAAGAAGTCTGGAATGAATCCTGCCGCTGCTGGTTTTTCTGATGTCTATGATTTGACTGATGAAATCTTGGGAGAAGGAGCCTATGCATCGGTTAGAAAGTGCCGACGAAAGACAACTGGACAGGAGTTTGCTGTGAAGGTTGTTGAAAAGAGAACTGGACTCAATCGAAGTCGTGTCTTTCGAGAAGTTGAGATCTTTTATCATTGTCAAGGACACAGGAACATCATTCAATTGGTTGAGTTTTTCGAAGAGATGGACCGTTTCCTTCTGGTCTTTGAAATTGTTAAAGGTGGACCTCTCCTGGCACACATTCAAAAGAGGGTCCACTTTACGGAGAATGAAGCATCTCTCATCATTCGAGACATTGCGAATGCTCTCAAGTTCCTGCACCACAAAGGAATTGCTCATCGGGACCTCAAGCCTGAAAACATTCTCTGTTCTTCGGAGACTTCTCTGTGCCCTGTCAAGATCTGCGACTTTGACTTGGGTTCAGGACTGGTAATCTCAGAATCCAGTCCGATCTCAACTCCCGAGTTACTGACTCCAGTAGGGTCTGCAGAGTTTATGGCTCCCGAAGTGGTTGAAGCCTTTACTGGAGAGGCAACTACCTATGACAAGAGATGTGACCTCTGGTCTCTGGGAGTCATCATGTACATACTCCTTTGTGGATATCCTCCATTCTATGGATGCTGTGGATCAGACTGTGGATGGGAGAGAGGAGAATTTTGCCAAGCATGCCAGGATCAACTGTTTACCTGTATCCAGGATGGAACCTATGATTTTCCTGAAAAGGATTGGCAGTATGTGTCTGAAGAAGCAAAAGACCTTATTCGCCACCTTCTCGTGAAGGATGCAAGCCAGCGATGGACTGCCGAGATGGTACTTCAACATCCTTGGGTATCAAGAGGAGGATCAAATACGATCTTGGAAACTCCTCGAGTCATTCGAAGGAACAACAGCGCAAAGGATCTGGCTGCTTTTGCCGAGTCGGCCAATGCCATGAAGAGACTGGTTATTCGACATCAGACTTATTCAGGAGACTTTACTGGTTCGACTTCGATGACATCCTCAACGATATCTGTTACAAGAAGACTATCCAGTCACCGTGAAGAGCATGATGAGTTTTTGATGGTAAATGGAAATCATCACAACGGATGGGTTGTCGTCCCACCAGGAACAACTTCTTCCGATTCAGGGATGGGAACATCGGATGAAACCTCGTCCACCAGTCCATCCCCTCCTTTTCGAAATAGTCACCTAACGGATGATGGAGGTGACTCTTCTTGGAATGCTCTGGGCTTTGAACCAGTTCCAAGAGGTTTGAATGGCCAACAACGCAACAACAATAACGTCATTCGAAAGAGCAACAACATCAATGTTCGTCGAAACAGCAACAGTCGACGAAGTAACGGAGGAGGCGCTCGCCAATCAATGGGAAACAGCAACTTTGACCCTTTCTTTTCAGAGTCGTAGTTGACCGTGTCCTTTATCGACAACAAAATTCCTATTCATTCTTTTCGTCTTTTGTCTCCTTTTCGTCCTTTTCGTGTCCTCTTTGAATAACAACCAATCTCAACAACTACAACAACAGAAAAAAGTGAAAACTACAAAAACAGATATCAGAGAATTAAGGAGCCTTAATTACACAATAAGGAGAAAGGGAAAGTATGACACGCGACCTCATCTCCCCCTCAATTGATAAAGATGACTGATGATGTTCTTTTTCGATATCGTAATTGATATAATTGATCTCTATACACCTCTCTTTTTCTCTTCTTCCTTGTTCTTTCGAGACAAACACCAGAAAAATAATTTTTCATATTTTGTGTTGACCACTTTTGCGGAGAGAGAAGCTTTCGAAAACATTTGAACGAGACTCGAGACATTTTTGGAAACGATTTTTTCATGATTGAAAACGATCATTCATGAGTTCAATTTTTTTTTCTCACACAAAGACATATGCAGCATGCTTAAATCACAAAGCAGACCTAGAATCCCACCTTTCTCATGCCACCAACTCCCACAAATAAGAGAAATCATCACCGCGTCATCCTCATCTCCAAATACCAACAACAAAAAGCCATAAAAAAGATATGAAGTGTGATTGTCAGATTCATTGTCCATCATCCCGTCATCATCACCCTCCGCTTAACAGAAAATCATCCATCCCTCAAGCTACCAACAAGAAAAACCTCTAACCCATCTCACCACCACTAATCAATCCTTAAAGACAAATCCTTTATCTCTCCAACCATCTCTCAACCGTCAGATCGCGAGAAAGAAGCGTGAGAATTGAGAGAGAGAGGAAGGAAATGTCCTTGTCTTTCCTTGTATGTGACTGAAGAAGTCGAGTGACTGAGAATTCGAGACAAGGACGTCAAGTGTATGCATGTATGTGACACTGGACAAAGAATGCGACACTTTTCCAGTGACTGGACACGAGTACGAGAGAAACGAGCTGTTAATTTTTGAAACAAAGTTTAAGACAACAACATTCAACCAACAATACACATGGAAACACAAACAACAAAGCAACCGAGAGTTACTCGACATGAAGAACATCAGATTAATTAATTAACGATTGGTTAATTGATTTGATTACTGAGAAGAAAGTATCTTTGTAAGAGATGAAGAGGGGGAACACGAAAACAACACACAAACCTCAATACAATCCCTTTTTTCTAAACAACATTTCCTGGTGCCATGAATGAACTCTCCTTCGTTTTGCAGAACATTTCAGTACAACTCATTGTCATACACAGGGAAGAAGCAAAATGATACCAAAAATTGACCTTTGATTCTCTCACACAAGGGTTTGTGTTTTTCCTTTTCCTGTTCCCCTTCCTCACACGATTTCATACCCAACGACTTGATAAGACTGGAATGACTACGGGTTTCACAAGAGATGGAAAAATGAATGGAATGTCAGACTACTTGCCACTTAATAGTCACCGAACGTCATAACGGAAGTGTGATTGAATATTCCTCGACATCATCGGCAACAATTCTCAAGAACATGCCTGAAAAACAACATCGACTCCACAAACAAACAAGCAACCTCTTTCGAGGCTGATTACATGTTGTTGTTATTATTATGTCAGAAAGAGAGAAAATTGCTGACACAATGTCAGGTAGTCGACATGAATTGTATGTGGCATTGAAAGAAAGTGGATAGAATAAAGAAGGAGAAGGAAAAGAAACTCGAGAGTCTCACATTACTTTCTCTCGTGATGCGAGTGCAGAAAACAACATGCGATTTTAATGACATAACAGAAGGCTTTCTAGACTTGTTATGTCATCGTGCGAATGTACATTGCTGCTTGCAATTTCCTACTGAGATCACTTGTTGAATCTAATGAGCAGCTATTTCAGTCAGTCGGTCTGAGGGTTGTTTACGACCTTTCTTGTTTTTTGATCTCTCACAAGGGATCCTCTTCCTATCACCATTTATGACGAAATATCTCCCTTATGTAACTGAGATATTACTGTCTGATCAGGAGGCACAGGATGTGTTACCTAGTCAGTCAGTCGACATAGTCTCGTGAGGTTGATTTTACCGGGAAAAGAAGATGAATGAATGAAACTCTCGTGACTCTCGCTCTTGTCTTGATTGTCTCGCTCTCTCCTTTCTAACCTATCTCGATGACACTTGACGAGCAATAGCACCAAGGTATAATTGTTGTCGAAGGAGATTTTCATTTTCAAGGACATCCGAGCAGGAAAGTCATAAACAACAAGTGTCACACTATCCCACCTATCTGAAAGGAGGGACATGATATTTTTAGAGATTATTTGCTCCCTGCAGTGTCATATTCTCTCCTCTGAATGGAAAACACATATGGAATCACCTGCCAACTAATGAAATAAAGATATTACACTAAGAGACAAGGAAAACCCATTTCACGGTTGTAAAAAGGATGGAATTTTGGATGAACTGCGCCACCACTTTCTGTTATTTTGCGATAACTGTCACTAACCAGGAAAGAAACACATGGGTATGATAAAGGAGACATCTCAAGTGGTAGAACATGTGCATTTTTAATCTCTCGATATGGGTGTCTCTATCTCAACCAGACCTCTGGAAGATTCCAAAATGAAGTCGATCGGAGACTGGTTTCAAAAGGCTTGAGGGGGCATGAATTCCTCACGAGGAGTCACATGGCTTTCTCTGTTCTCCTTGTGCTTCCCTGATGACTAGCCAATCTGTCTCTTCTACCTTTACCATCACCAACACATCTCGTGGCTATGAGGACTCGTTAGACTTTCTCGCTTTGATCATCAGACTCTTTTCGTTACGTCACCATCGTCAGGTATCCAATAAGAGAGACTATATCACCTAGACTACACCAGTAAGCAATAATTCCACGCCACAGAATACCGCCTCGTGATCAACAAAGACACGACCACACGTCTCATGACGTCAACACACCAACACTCGATATCACCAGTTAGTAAGTTATGTAAGGTATCAACTTATCATATCAAGCGTAATTATCATAAAACCAAGGATTCCTCAGATCAGGAGATGGTTTTCACTCTCCGGTGAAACCTTGTGGTGTTAAAATAACGGCTATGGATGTGAATGGTTTCAAAGAGTTTCTGAGGATGTCCATAAGAGGTGAATAGAATCATATTGTCTCCGCCATTTGGCATTTTTGATCAAGCGCGACACACATCGAGGACAGAATTAGTCGGTGGTATAGTTGTCATTGTTTATTAATAATGCCAGGCACTTGATGGGATGTCTGCTGGTGACAGGTGAAGTGTTTGATGAGGTTTTGATTGTTTGTCAGAAGAGGAAGCAAGTCTAGGAGGCACGTAAGCGCTGTGTCAACGCAAAAACAACAGGAAAAGTCAAACAAAAAACTAATTAACTAATTAATGATTGAACATGTTGAGTGTTGATTCGATTGAATTCGAAATTCTGTTCTAGTCACTCGTGTATGTGATTGGATGTGGATATATAGAGAACTCTGTAGGTGACTTCGATGAGATTGGTGATTCAATGAACGGGTAGCAAGCGAAAGGGAAAAGCGAGATTGTTGATAGTTTTGATGAGTGAACAACATTAGAACAATCAACAAATTGTAGTTGACATAAGCATGACATGCAGCAAACAGTTCAAGTTTCAATTAATGTCTCGTAAGGTTGATGGATTAACGAACTCTTTCTTCATCCATTTCCTGTTGTTTAGAATAGCGAAAGTTTGTTTTCCTAATTTGTTATCGAATCGGTCGATCGGTTACAAGGAAGGATCTCGATTAAGGGATAAGTCTCTTTTAAGTTGATTCCTCGCCATGGTTGCCCTAGTCGATGAGGAGGACATGTTGACGTCGGTAGTCTCTTTTCGGTAGAATCCTGGTCTTGTTGTTTCCGTTTCTCTATGGTCTTTATAACTCGTTTGCTTTTGAAGGAAGCTCCTCGTCTCACTTCCCGCTCGAGGTGGTCGGATAGGTCCTACTGGTGGTTGACTCAGAGCTCGGAAGAAGGCTCCAGCCAATCCAGGAGTTGGAGATCCGGGTGTTAGTGTTTTACGATCTGTCAGATATCAAAATTTAATTAGTTCAATTGTTTTAACAACCAGACTTTGTACTTCCTGGTCTTATCCTTTGAGACAAATGTTCTCTTCGTCGTTTCAGATAGACGCTAATTGCCGTCGCTCTCAGCTCAGGTATCAGTCGTTGCACGCCTTGCAGAAATCCTATAGGAGAACAGTGCCGCAACACTCCACTCCTTTCACCACTTTGACCTCTCCCCTCTCATTCAGGCTAGAGATCTTAGGTTAGGGAAAATATCTGCGCTCGTGCATCCCCCCTCTCTCTCTGCTTGCCTGTCTCTTCTTGATTGTTTGTTCTCTCCTGCAACAGACCGCTCTATTATAATACACATTGTCTACTTACCCTCCATGATGACCTGAGCGGAAGTCTCGTCTTCTCCCAGGTAGTTGGTTGCCCTACACGTATACCGCCCTGCATCTCTCATCTCACAAGATGCGATTTCCAAGGTGGCTACTCCGTCCGAGTATGCCTGAGCATAGTCTGCTTTCGAGAGTTCCATTCCATTTCGAAGCCATTTGATGTCTGGAGGTGGTTTGGACTTGAGACAGCAGAGTAATTTAACAGAGTTCTTCAATTGAATCACTCTTGGACGAAGGAGGAATGTGAAGGTGGGAGCACAGTCAGGTTCTTCTGGCCAGACTGGAATCACTGGTTCCTTTCTCCTGTGAACTGGTTCATCCAGTTTAATTGGAGTAAACTCAACTGGCTTGTGTTGAACATTGAGAAAGACTGGCTCCTCTCTTCTTCCATAGGTATTTTGAGCTCGAATGATGTACTCTCCTCGGTCGTCTAGTTTACATCGATTGATTGTAAAGGTATAGTCGTCAAAGAAGTATCGTTTCATGTATTTGACAGACTGTTTCAGTTCCGAGTTGTCTCTTAGCCAGGTAACGGTGGCAGGAGCCGCTGCCAGAACTCGACAGGTAAAGTTGGCAGCCGTTCCCTCGTAAGCGAAGGTGGAAGTTGGTCTGATGACAAATCTTGGAGCAGCTTCTCGTCGATCAATGTAGAAGTCGTGAATCTTGTATCGTTCCTCGTGAAGTTTTCTCAAAGATGAATAGTTGGCAATGTGTCCAATCGGCACCAGGCAGTCAAACCAGGAGGCATATTGTGCTCTCATTTTATCTCTCATAGCGATATACTTTCGATTGGAGATTTGAGCAGTTGTCTCTGGTGCTTCCTGTTTCAACCAGGGATGAAGGAGAGCTTCGTGAACTGTCATTCGCTTGGTCGTGTTTCGAATTAGGAGCTTGCGGATGAAGTCTTTTCCTTCTTCAGAAATGTTTTTGAAACTCTCCTGATCAAAGTCCCAAAGGCAGTTTTTGACATTTTTGAGGGTCTCAACATCGTTGTGTCCTGAGAAAGGAGACAAACCAGAAAGGAGAACATATGCGAGAACTCCAATCGACCACATATCAGTGTAGAATCCGACAGGTTCCCTCTCAACAATCTCGGGAGCGGCAAAGTCTGCTGTTCCTGTTGAAATCTTGACAACTTCATTAGGATCAACCTTTACAGCGAGACCAAAGTCGATAATCTTGACTGATCGAGACTTGGCTCCAGATTTTGCTTCACACATGATGTTCTCTGGTTTCAAGTCGAGATGGAGGATGTTCTTTTCATGCATGTGTCGCAATCCCTCACAGACCTGTCTCGTGTAGTGAATGACTTCTGCTTCGGTCATCTTGTAGTTTTCTTGAGTTATCCTTTCAAACAACTCATCTCCTGACATAAACTCGTAGATGAGGATCATCTCGTCATCATCCTCAAAAGCATCATGAAGGCGAATGAGTCTATGATGATGGAGTTGATTCATCAGATCGATTTCCCTTCTGATGATTGATTTCTCAAATGGATGACTGACAGGGATAAACTTGGCGGCGTAAATTCTTCCTGTCTTTTTCTCTCGACATCGATGAACGACTCCGAACGCTCCTGTCCCGATCTCTTCGAGGACATCGTAAAAGTCGTAAATTGAAGATGTCTTAATGTCAACTGGATGGTAGAGACCAGTGTTGTCATGGACAAACTGATCGTAGTTTGCTTGTTTCCCTTCATTCTTTCCTCGAATCTTCTTTCCGTGTTGATCGATTTGCATCATCCTTCTCTTGACGAGATCTTTCTGAGATGCCTTGGTGGTTATGAGAGGAGTCACTTCGCTTGGGTCACTCTTTCCAAAGATGTTCTCTGCCAGAACGCGGAATTCATAACTCCTTTGAGGATTGAGTCCTGTAACCTGGTGGAGACAGAATCTCGTCCTTCCACAGGCAATCCAACTTGTCATGCTTGGTTCTCTTTTCTCGATGATGTAGTTCGTAATGGCCGATCCTCCATCCCACTGTGGAGGTTTCCAAGAAAGGTTAACATAATCGTCTCCAATCGTCTCAACGGCAGGGAAACGAGGAGCATCTGGTCTGTCAGAAATTTGAACACGAATTACCGCGGAGTCCGTTCCCAGTTCGTTATCAGCTCGAATTGTGTAAGGACCAGAGTCAAATCTTGAGGCATCTCGAATAGTAAGAACTGCATGCCTTTCCTTGACTTCAACGTCAAAATGTCCTCCACTCTCAACTTCTTCTCCATCCTTTGTCCACTTGATCCTCGGTTTAGGATATCCGGTGAATGGAATCTTGATTACCAAATTCTGTCCCTTCTCGCCTGGAGCGGACTCTCTGAACCTTGAGGGAACGTGGATTTTGGGAGCTGATTTGATTATGAGTTCTGCTCTCGATGTCCTCAGTCCCGCTTTGTTAGAGGCTCTCACCGAGTACTCATCAGCATCTTCACCGTAGACTTCTGAAATTGCCAAAGTGTAAGTGTCACCATCGTGTAAAATTGAATGTCTTCCTCCATCAATGACTTCTCTCGCTCCTTTAAACCAGGAGATTCTTGGTTTGGGAACTCCAACCACAGTGCACGTGAATGTTGCCGTGTGTCCTTCCTTTGCCATGATGTTTTTAAGAGGAACAACAAATTCAGGAGGAGAGGCTGCTTGTGGATCCTTGATTTTCACCGCGCCGGAGGCTTGTGATGGAGGCCCGACTCCTGCTTCATTGACCGCAAAGACTCGGAACTCATATTGTCTATCCTCAACCAGATTAGAAATGTTGATCATGGTTGTTGGACAAGGATAATTTGAGTTAACTTGTTGCCAGGCTTGTGTTCCCACTTCTCTCTTGTCAACCCAATATCCGGTTACCCGTGAGCCACCGTCTGAGGCTGGCTTCTCCCAAGAGAGATTGACGAAAGAGCCGCCAACTTCTGTAACGGTAGGAATTCCAGGCGGACCTGGAGGATCGAAGGGAAGTTTTGCAATGATAGGATTGAGACCGTCTAGAGGAATTCCATGACCATTCTCATTAACTGCCATAACTCGGAAGAGGTACTCTCCATTTTCAGCTAGCCCTTGAACAGTAAATGTAGTGTCCCGACATGAGGAAGTTGCTGTCACCCATTGACTGTGAGTTGTTTCTTTTCGTTCAACGATGTAGTGAGTAACTCGGCATCCTCCATCATACTTTGGAGGTTTCCATGCAAGAGTAGCTGTGTGCTTCGTGATGTCAGAGACTTCCAATGGACCTAGTGGTGGTCCAGGTAGTCCTGTTACATAAAGAGTGAAGGAAGCCTCTGCCTGTCCAGATTCATTCTTGACGACAAGTTTGTATTTTCCTTGATCATTCTTGTTGACGTCTCGAATGAAGATAATTGCATATTCGTCAAAGATAGTTGTCTTGATATGAGACGAGTCAGGTAGTTCAATTCCATCTTTGTACAAAAAGACCTCGAATGGAGAAGAACCACCAAAGTAGACTTTCACCTTATTGTTATCATTTTCAGGGAAGAAGACTTCTTCAGGGCAGCGAATGATGTGAGGAGGAGAGGCGATCTTAAGATATGCGGTGCATCTGTTGAGAGTTGCAAAATGTTAGAACATTGTCATTCTAGATTAGACTCACCTATCCGATCCGAGGGGATTTCCTGCTTCGCATGTGTAGTCAGCCTCATCTCCTTCCTGTATGTCTTCAATGACTAGCTTAAAAACTCCATCCTGTGCAGTCATCTTGTAGCGTGGAGGAGTTTGGCCTGGAACCAATTCCCTACCATTCTTAAACCACCTTGCAGTAGGAGTCGGTTTTCCAATTGCTTCACATTCAAATGTGATGCATCCATGAATGTTGTTGCTTCGATTGAACAGTTTTCTGACAAATTCGGGTTTAGATCCACCTTCTATTTCAGTAATTCGAACAGGTTGCATTGTTTGACAAGGTTCAGATCTTCCTGCATCGTTGACTGCCGAGACTCGGAAGTCATACTCCGTTTGTTCAATCAGATTGAGGACAGTGTATTCGCAATCCAGACATCCATAGTCATTAACCTTCAACCAGTGTCCCGATCCAACCTGCCTCCTCTCGACGACGTAGGCAGTAATTTTACTTCCTCCATCGTTTCTTGGTCGATCCCATTTGAGATCTGCATAAGTCTTGCCAATCTTGATGACTCGAAGATTTTGAGGAGGAGAAGGAGGACCGCACTTTGGTCTGATCTTGATGAGGTTGGAAGTCTGACTAGGCTGAGAAAATCCAGCTGCATTCTTTGCTTTGACTCGGAATTTGTATTCCTTATGTTCCATGAGAGCAGTGACGGTGAGAGTGCATTCTTTACAGAGTTGAGGATTGGCAACGACCCATCGTCCATCAGTTGGATCGCAATATTCGACTTGATATCCTTGAATTCTCGATCCTCCATCGTGGTTAGGGCGATCCCATGTTAACGTCACCGCATTCGCATCGTAATCGATTGCCTTTGGCTGTCCAGGCGGGTCAGGAACGTTAAAGGGAAATTTGGCGGTAATTGCTGTGTCAGTGTCAAGAGGATCACTGACTCCGTATTGGTTTTCTGCTCGAATTCGGAAAAAGTATTTTTTGTTGGGTTCGAGACCGATGACATCATAGTGGCAGTTTCTGACAAAGCCAGACACCTTGACCCAGTTTCCACTTGTTGCCTCTCTCTTCTCAACGATGTAGTTGGTGATGGGAGATCCTCCATCATCAAGTGGAGGCTTCCAGGAGAGTGAACAAGTCTCAGGAGTGACATCTGTCACCTCGATCGGGCCTTGAGGAGGACCTGGTTTGTCAATGACAAGAACTCGACAGGAGCAGGTATCGTATCCCTCGGAATTAGAGAGTTTGAGGGTGTAGTTTCCACTGTCAGTTCTTTTCGATTTCTTGTTAGTGAAGATGACAAAGTCAGCGTTGACTTCAGAGACAATTCGATCAGCGGGAAGAATCATCTCTCCATTAACCGTCCATTCTGCTTTTGGTTTGGGCGTACCAGTGAAAGGAACTCGAAGAGAGAATTTCTCTCCCGCCATGACGACGATGTCTTTTAGTCTGAAAGAAGGATCGATTCTTGGAGCGGATGGCGGATACTGAGCCTTGATTGCATCTGAACATTCAGAATATTGTCCAACTCCAGCAGAGTTAACCCCCGCTACTCTAAATTCATAATTCTGATTTTCTTGGAGACCAGTTACCTTGAAGGTGTTGTCAGTAATGTTGCCAGGGACTCGAGTCCACTTGTCCTCTCCAGCAACTCTCTTTTCCAGAACGTATCCAGTTACAGGGCTTCCACCGTCCTTCTTTGGCTTACTCCATGTTAGAGTAATCGAATCAGGAGTGGAGTCAATTGAGCGAGGAGTACCAGGCGGACCAGGAGGAGAGAAGGGACACTCGGTTGGATCGGAAGGTTTACCAGGACCTGCTTTGTTAACTGCCTTAACTCGGAATTGATATTGTCCTCCTTCCATGAGATCGGAGACTCTCGCTTCCGTGACGTCTCCATCGACAGTTGCACATTTGACCCATTTTCCAGTTGCAATGTCTTTCTTTTCAATGATGTAGCCTGTGATAGGAGATCCACCATTGTCCTTGGGTGACTCCCACTTAAGATCGACATGTCTCTTCCCCCAGTTGGTTGCCTGAAGATTACCTGGCTTGCCGGGTTCGTCAAAGGGATTTTTGGCGAGAATTTCTTTTTCTGATTCGAGGGGATCTGACTCTCCCTCGTTGTTGACAGCTTTAACACGGAACTTGTACTTCTTTCCCGGAACGAGGCCTGTGACAGTTGCTTCGGGATCCTTAGTTGTTGTGACAGGAACCCACATTCCAGTTTCAGTGTCCATCTTCTCGACCACATATCCTGAAATCGGAGTTCCACCGTCGTCTTCGGGCTTCTCCCATTTCAGTTTGCATCCTTCAGCATGAACATCAGAAACTTCGAGAGGACCCTTTGGAGGTGAAGGTTTTCCAACTACCTTGATCTCAACTTGTGCTTCATCCTTTCCGTGTGGGTTGGTTGCAGTAATTGTGTAGATTCCTGATTGTAGTCTTGTTGTCTTTGTCAGCATAATCATAGAATGGTTGGGATCATTTTGGATAGTAGTAACTCCTCCTCCCTCTCCTTCTCCAGATTGAAGAGGCTTTCCGGCAAATGACCACACAATTGTTGGAGGAGGTTCACCAGTAACTCCAACGTCGAATTTTACAGGTTGTCCAACCCTTATTACCACAGGTTGAAGATTACTTCTGTCAATTGAAGGAGCGAGTTTCCTCGGTTTGGCGACAACTGATGCAGAAGGATCAGAGGGTTCACCAGGTCCTTCCTTGTTGACTGCGATAACTCTGAATTCATATTCTTCGCCTTCCTCCAGGCCAGGGCATGTACCTTCGGTGACATCTCCCTTTATCTGCGCTCCCTTGATCCATTTGTGAGTTCCTTTCTTTCTCTTTTCAATGACGTAACCGATGATAGGAGTACCACCAGTGTCGGCTGGTGCTGTCCATTTGAGATCGACATGATCCTTATCCCAATCAGTAGGAACAGGACGACCTGGTTTGCCTGGTTCGTCAAATTCGTTTTTAGCGATGATTGCTTTGTCTGCCTCGAGTTCTTCACTGTCACCTTCTTTGTTGACAGCACGGACTCTGAATTTATATTTGTGTCCAGGAACGAGATTCTTGACTTCAAATTGAGTATCGGTTGATTTGCCGCATGGGACCCATTGTCCGGTTTCCTCGTCCATCTTTTCAATTTCGTAACACTCGATAGGGCACCCTCCGTCGTCTTCAGGCGGCTTCCACTTAAGAGTGCATCCTTCTTTGTGAACATTAGAGATGTCGAGAGGTCCCTGAGGCTTTGACGGTTTTCCTAAGACGGTAACGGAGAGGACTGCCTCATCCGTTCCGCTTGCATTGGTTGCCGTGATGATGAAGTCTCCTGAATAAAGTCTCTTTGCTTTTTCAAGAGTGAAGGTAGTGTGATAATCGACAGAGGTGATGAGAAGATTTCCATCACCTTCTGCTGGTTTTCCTTTGAAAGTCCAGGTTACCTTTGGAGGAGGTTCTCCTCGAATGTCAACTTCAACGTTGATTGATCTTCCCACTTTAACAGTAATAGGGTTGAGATTTGTTCGATCAATGTATGGTTTCAAATTCTTCGGTTTTGCTTTGTGAGGAGAAGAGGCGTCTGATGGCTTTCCAGGTCCTGCCTTATTGACTGCTTTCACTCTGAATTCGTAGAGTTGTCCTTCAATTAGACCTTTGACAGTTCCTTTTGTCTGGTTACCCATAACTTCTCCTCCTGGGGTCCAGTCTCCTCCGAGAACTCTCTTCTCGATTATGTATCCAGTAATAGGTGCTCCGCCGTCATTAGCAGGAGGAGTCCACTTCAAGTCAACAAAGTTCTTGTCATAATCAACAACTTCAGGGATTCCTGGTTTTCCTGGCTCGTCAAAGGGATCTTTAGCGAGAATGGAATGAGAGGTTTCTAATTCCTCGGAATCTCCTTCCTTGTTAACAGCCTTGACTCTGAACTTATATCTGTGTCCAGGAGTCAATCCCTTGACATCGAATGTCGTATCCTTTCCATCTGCGACTCCACATCTCACCCATCTTCCCGTTTCAACATCTAATTTTTCAATCTCATAGCATTGGATAGGAGTTCCACCATCGTCCTCTGGAGCCTGCCAGCTGAGTGTGCACGAGTCCTTTGTAACATTCGAGGTTTCAAGAGGACCTCTTGGTTTGCTTGGTTTTCCGAGAATAGTCACTTCAAGGACTGCCTCGTCTTTTCCGTTGACATTTTCAGCTGTGATTGTGTAGGCGCCTGACAGTGCTCGAGTTCCCTTCTTGATTGCAAAGGAGGTGTGGTATTCTTGAGATGTGTCAATCGAAAGATTTCCATCCGGGGTAACTTCTACTTTCTGCCCTTTGAAAGTCCAGGTAATCTTTGGAGGAGGCTCTCCTCTCACATCAACTTCAACGTTGATCGGTTTTCCAACTTTAACAATAATTGGATTGAGGTTTGTCCTGTCGATGTAAGGTTTCAGATTCTTGTACTTTGCCTTGTGAGGTTGTGTTGCATCAGAGGGTTTTCCTGGTCCGGCTTTGTTCACTGCTTTGACACGGAACTCATACATGTTTCCTTCAATGAGTCCATCTACCCTCGTTTTGGGAGTGTTTCCGTAGACTTCGTCTGCTTTTTGCCAGTTTCCTCCTGGTTGTCTCTTTTCGACTATATAACCAGTAATTGGCGCTCCTCCGTCGTTCATTGGGGGAGTCCACTTCAACTCAACCCAAGTATTATCATAGTCAGCAATCTCAGGAGTTCCTGGTTTTCCAGGTTCCTCATAGGGATTCTTTGCGGTGATTGCTGTTGCAGTTTCAAGAGGATCAGAGGTTCCCTCAGGATTGACTGCTTTGACTCTGAATTTATATTTTTTACCAGGGATAAGTCCTTTGACGTCGAGGGAAGTTTCTTTTCCGTTTGTTTTTCCACACCTGACCCAGCGACCTGTATCAACATCCATCTTCTCAATTTCATAGCACTCAATGGGACATCCTCCATCATCTTCAGGAGGCTTCCATTCGAGAGTACATCCTTGATCGTAGACGTTGGAGACGGAGAGGGGTCCTTCAGGTTTTCCTGGCTTGTCGAGAACATTGATCTCCACTTCTGCCTCATCGACTCCGTTGGCGTTCTCGGCTTTGACGATGTAGGTTCCTGATTGAGCCCTTGTGGAGTTCTTCATATTAAAGGAGGTGTGATATTCGTCGTTTTTAATTTGATAGGTAGCATCGTTCTCGGGAACATTCTTCCCTTTGAAGATCCAGGTTATCGTTGGAGGAGGTTCTCCTTTCACACCAACTTCCAGGTTGACTGGTTTTCCTGTTTTGACAGTCACCTTATTCAAATTGGTTCGATCAATCTTTGGTTTGAGGTTCTTCGGTCTCGCCCTATGAGCTGAAGATGCATCAGACGGCTCTCCAGGTCCTGCTTTGTTGACTGCAAGAACTCTGAATTCGTACACTTGACCATCTATCAAGCCATCACACTTTCCAGTTGTCACATTGCCTGGAATATCTGCTCCCTTTACCCAGGGACCGCCGGCGACTCTCTTCTCAATAATGTAGCCGGTGATTGGTGCTCCTCCATCGCTCTTAGGTGGATCCCACTTAAGTTGTACAAAATCGGTGTCATAGTCAGCGACAACGGGTGTGCCTGGTTTTCCTGGTTCATCATAGGGATTTTTAGCGAGGACTGCAGAGTCTGTTTCTAATGCTTCTGAATCTCCTTCTTTGTTGACTGCCTTCACCCTGAACTTGTACTTTTTGCCTTTCGTGAGACCGTCGACTTCGAATTTAGTCTCCTTTCCTTTAGTTTTTCCGCATCTCACCCATCGACCAGTTTCAACGTCGAATTTCTCGATTTCATAGCATTCAATAGGAGTTCCACCATCATCCTCAGGAGGTTTCCACTCAAGTGTGCATCCCTCATCGTGAACACCAGAAGCGACAAGAGGTCCTCCTGGTTTTGAAGGTTTTCCCAAAACAGTAATCTCCACAACCGCTTCATCCTTTCCAGATGCATTGGTGGCGACTATCGTCCAGCCAGATGAATGTGCTCGAGTTGCTTTTTCAATCTTCAAAGATGTGTGATAATCAACGTTAGTGATAGTAACATTTCCATCATTAGATACAGGTTGTCCTTTGAGGAACCATTTAACTTCCGGAGGAGGTTCTCCAATGATATCAACTTCCAGATTGATCGGTTTTCCGACTTTAACAGTAATTGGTTTGAGGTTCGTTCGATCAATTCTCGGCTTAAGATTCTTGGGCTTTGCTTTATGAGGAGGGGATGCATCAGAAGGTGCTCCGGGTCCGGCTTTATTCACTGCCTTCACCCTAAATTCGTAAATTTGTCCCTCAATAAGTCCTTTGCAGGCACCTTTCGTTACTGGTTCCTTGACTTCTCCTCCAACCGACCAGTCAAGTTCATTCTTAGCCTTCTTCTCAATTATGTATCCGGTAATGGGTGCACCTCCGTCGTTGTCAGGAGGAGTCCAAGCCAGTTCCACCCAATCAGTGTCATAGTCGGTGACATTTGGTCGTCCTGGTTTACCGGGTTCGTCGTATGGATCTTTAGCAAGTGTGGATTTGGTAGTTTCCAAAGGATCGGAATCTCCTTCCTTATTGACTGCTTTAACTCGGAAAAGATACTTCTTTCCCGGAGTTAAGTCAGTAACATCGAAGCTGGTTTGTTTTCCTTGAGTGCGACCGCATGAGTCCCATCGGCCTGTGCCTTCTTCCATTTTCTCGATTTCATAGCATTCAATGGGAGTACCTCCATCGTCGTCAGGCGGTTTCCAGTTGAGACTGCATCCCTTTTTGTGAACCTTGTCAACATTAAGGGGTCCCTTAGGTTTACCCGGTTTTCCAAGAACAGTAATATCGAGGATTGCTTCATCCGTCCCTGATTCATTTGTTGCTGTGATCGTGTAAGCTCCCGAGTGAGCTCTCGTTGCTTTTGTCAGTTTAAATGATGTGTGGTAGTCAATGTTGGTAACAGTTATCTTCTCATCTGAGACTTCTTTTCCTTTAAACGACCATGTTACTTTTGGAGGAGGCTCTCCTCTTATATCAACTTCAACAGTGACTGATTTTCCGGTCTTGATTGCAATTGCCACTAGGTTGGTTCGATCAATTTTGGGTTTTAAATTCTTCGGCTTTGCCTTATGAGGAGTAGTCGAGTCTGAGGGTTTACCCGCGCCTGCCTTGTTGACTGCTTTCACCCTGAATTCGTAGATCTTCCCCTCAACAAGACCTTTGCAAGATCCCTTGTTTGTTGCTCCTTTAATTTCAGTAGCTTTTGTCCACTCTCCTCCTGCTGCTCTCCTCTCGATGATGTAGCCAGTGATAGGAGCTCCGCCATCCTCGGCGGGGGGTTGCCACTTGAGTTCAACCCAGTCTTTGTCGTAGTCGATGATCTGGGGAAGACCAGGTTTCCCAGGAGGTGTGTGCTGTTCATCCATGAAACGAGTGAGAAAGGTTATTAGAACAATTAGAACAGATCATAAGACATTTTGGACAGAATGATTAACAAGGATAAGGTCAAAAATGATCCTTGAGTGCAAAGCAGACATTTAACATGTAGAACAATTAAGAACATCCGACGACCAACATTCATGCATGAATCAAGGGCAAAACAGTAATAGTTGTCTTTGTCGCCAAAAAGTCACACAAAAGGAAGGAGTGACACGCAAAGAATTAGGCGAGACATTTACACACACAAGGTCATGGTCGTGAGTCATGAGCCCATGACCGTCATAACAGTCCACAGACGACACCACCGGACACTGAGACACCGACGACCGAACCTTGGGTTTTCTTTCCAGTGGACGGAGGACAGGCCAGTCAGAAGGCCATTCGGGAGGAGGGATGGGAGATGTTGACGTACGTCGATTCAGTAGGTCGTCAGGGCACAGACTCACCTACACTTACACATATTTCATTCGAAAGTCGTTTCGAGTAGTTTGGAATGTTGTTGCCACATATAACAGGAATGGTTGACATGTAGACAGAAAATGTGAAGAATGTCCTCAATCGCATCAATCGAGTTCGAGATGCGAGAAGACGACACAATTAAGGATGATGAGGAAATTGCAGGCATTCAACAAAATGTAGAAAGAACATGAATAGAACACAGGGCATGATGTGTTACTATCTAGTCTAGAACATTTTGGTAAATAATGATTGAAATTGATTAGTCAGTGGTGATCTCAATGTTCTCAATTTCACTTTAACGCGAAAGAGAACAGAGACCATTAGGCATAGAAAATTAGTAACCAAAATGAAAAAAAATAATCTACATACCTTGACCTCCTTGATGGAAGCTTTTCTTTCCGATTCGACAGACTTTAGTTGTCCAAAGTCAGGATTGTCATCTTTAGGCTTGGGAGGAGGTCTTTTTCCCTTTTTGAGAAGGGCACGGAAATCCATTCCCTCTTCTCCTCCGACAAAGAGGGAGATCTCTGCTGTATCTTGCCCATGCTGATTTTTTGCGATTACCTTGTATTTTCCCTCATCAGCAACTTTTGATTTTCGGATGCAGAAGTTGACCAAGTTGTTCGATGATCCATCTGTGACGATCTTATACCGACCTCCCTCAAAAATTTCGATATCGTCTTTGAAGAACTGGAAAGTTGGGAGAGGATCTCCCTGGACGTGGAAAGAGATAACTCCGGTTTTTCCTTCGGTTGCTGCTTGATTAACTTGGAAGTCGAAGATCTTGGGAGCAGGGCCGGGGCAGGGTTTAAGAGGAACAGACGGCTTTTCAGCAGGATCATCCTCAGTAGTAGAACCTCTTCTTGAGGTGGCCTCACTTCCTCCTTTGCTTGTCTTCCTGAGTCCGGCTCCTAGGAGACCTGGCTCAGGAGTTCCTTCCTTTCCATCTAGTAGGAAAGACCCTCGCCTCTGCCCTGGCTGGGGAGGCTCGATGAAGCCAGATCCGCGACGTTGTCCATCCTGAGAAGGTTCCTTAAGGAAAGGAGCCTTCCCCGTCGATCCTCTCTTGTCATCTTTACCTTGAGGCCCAGGTGATCCAGATTTGTCCTGGTCTACACTGATAGTAGGAACGAGAGATGCTTTCTTCTTATCCAGGTCGCCTGTTTCAGGTATGGAGGCCTGACTCTCTCGTCGACTCTCGGCAGATTCAGTGATTGCAGTTTGTTGGACTTGTTGTTCTTTGGTAGAGGTGGTCGTCTTTTTGGTTACTTCCTTTTTAGCTGCTGTTGTTGTTGCTTTCTTTTCTTCAACTTTTTTTGCAGCAGATTCTTCCGCAGGTTTCTTAGCTGGAGGTTCTTCAGCTGCAGGTTTCTTTGGTTCTTCCGGTTTCTTGGATTCTGGTTTCTTTGGTTCGGGTTTCTTTTCCTCGGGTTTCTTCTCTTCCGGTTTTTTTTGTTCGGACTTCTTTTCCTCAGGTTTCTTAACTTCTGGCTTCTTCTCTTCTGGTTTCTTCTCTTCCGGTTTTTTTTGTTCGGACTTCTTTTCTTCTGGTTTCTTAACCTCAGGCTTCTTTGGTTCTTCCGGTTTTTTCACCTCGTCAACCTTTGGTTTCTTTGGTTCGGATGGTTTGGCCTCTTCGGGTTGTTTGTCAACTTTCTTAGGCTGAGGTTCCTCCTTTTTCTTCTCAGGTTGTTGTTGTGTCTTCTTCTCAGGTTCTTCTTTCTGCTTAGGTTTGGGAGCTTCTTTTTCTGGAAGCAGAAGGGATGACGAGGAAGAATTGAGAACACACAGATAGACAGAGCGGCAGAACAGTTCGAAAGATAGAATCGAGAAAGAGGGGGAGAGAGAAAGAAGAAAGGCAGTTAGTCAGGGGGGATTGAGAGTCGTAAAAAGAGCTCATGAGACGAGGATATAGAACACGAGATGAGAGGAAGAATACGACGAAAGAGGAGAAATGAGATGGGAGAACACGAGAAAGATCACGAGTTGTAATGGTGATGATACCTTTGACAGTGAGTTGAGTTTCAAAGATCTTAGTTCCTTTAGAGTTGGAAACTTCAACCGTGTAAAGTCCTGCAACAGTCTTTGTAGCCTTGGAGATTCTTAATGTTGTTGAGGATGAATCAGTTAAGATGGAGTAGTTGGAGGAAGAAGAGATGACTCTTTTTTCGTATTTCCAGACAACAGTAACTTTCTCCTTGGACTCAAACCGGATAGACAACTCGGTATCCTCTCCAGATGTGACGGTCTGTCGTTTATATGATAGGTGATGTTCGAGAGTCGTTGAAGAAGGATGAAAGAAAAGAAAAGAGAGTGATGAGATGAGTCAGGAAGTCAGAATCGTTCAAAGGAGAGGAACGACAAGAGGAAGAAAAAGTAAGTCAGTGTATGATGTGATGTGTCTTCTTACGTCTCTCTATGTTTGTATGTTTGTACCACACAACATTCGAGACAAGAGAGACAGAGAAATGAAGACTGTTCTAAGAGTACTCTAATGGAGTGATGTGTATGTGTTGGTGGTGGTGATGGTATTACCGCGTCTTTGAGTGGGAGTGACTTTTTGGGAATGGAAGGAAAAAGAGATAGAAAGATGCCTCAGAACAGTACTAGAAATCTCCCAACAAAACTTGGCAACCAACACTACAGGTGTAGGTTGAGACACAAACACTCTCACAAACAGATACGAGGGTGGGATGCGCGCATTCATGGTAACATGCAGTTTGTATGTCGGGAGTTCTGAACCCTCGAAATATAGTCACCGAGAGTGATAGACAGAGTAAGGAAGAGGAAAGAACTCTGCAGAGCCTCAGTTCTGGGCATCAAAGGAGAGAGAAACAGAAAACGTCATCATTCGTCGTCACAGACGTTTGACGACAAGTCTTGAATGTCTCTGGATCTCTTCCTATGAAGAAGGTGGTGTCTTTCTCTCTTCCTGTCGTCAAATGTCTCTCACATTCGACAAAAATATGACAGATCGTATTTGGTACTAACATAGATAGGGAGAAAGGTTCTCATCACCATCATCATGCAGTTCTTCCTTACCGTTTCCTTGAAAACTCTTGGGATCAGAACAGGAGGAGTAATCTCCTCATCCTCTTCTTCTTCTTCAACCTCCTCTTGAAAGTTGATGGCAATATTGGCATTAGACTCTCCTAGATCATTGACTGCATGACATCGGTAGTTTCCTCCATCAGGTGCTTCTGGGTCCTTTACTTCCAGAGACAACAGGTAGGTATCCTTTCCCTTTTCCTTTATGGCAATTCGATGGCGTGGACCTCCCTTAACAACATTGTTTCCGTGGTACCAAGTGATCGTCGGGAGTGGATTCGCTTCCAACAGACATTCCAAAAGGAGATCTCCACCTCCCACCTGTTTGATAACGGGCTTGGTCGGGAAGCGAGGTGCCTTCCCTGGGGGAATGATGATCTTCCCTGCTTCGAAGTAGAGAGAAATGTTGGCAACTCCTTCTCCTTTGCTGTTTTTGGCAATTAACTTGTAGACGCCTGCATCCGAGGCAGTCACTCTCATAATTTGAAGGGACGCTAGATGAGTGTGTTTGTCCGTGATGAGGGCATACTTATGTCTGGTGTCCTCCTTAACAACTTTGTCACCAAGATACCAGGTGATGGTTGGTTTAGGGTCTGCAACCAATCGACACTCAAAGGTAATTGTTGTTCCATCTTCACTCTGTCGGATAACCGGTTTTTCGGTAAAGTTTGGCTTGCTTCCATCCGGGGGAAGGGGTGCTTCGTCGCCTAGTCATAATAAACGGTTCAAGGAGTCAACAGAGGTGTTCGTTGTTCGAAAAGGATGCAATGGCAGGAAGAAAGAAAGAAAAGGATCAAGATTAGAAAGCTGCTACTGAATGGGATAATTTGAGTTTACAAAGAACTCGAGTGACAGAAGAAGTTCTTCCCAGGACATGCGATTGATCTAGGGAAATAAAAGCCGATGAGCCGACAAGGGTGATAGCAATCGTCTCTGGAGGCCTTCGACTCGAGCTTGTTTCACCTCGCCTTCCCTTCCACCCATTTTGTTTTTGGTTCTTCTGCTTCGCTTCTCGTCTGCGTATCTGCGTATAATCACCAATTGTTTATTTTTCCTTTCATTTCGCCTATCTGGACATCTATGTGCTTAATTAACATTCGGTAATCAAAAACATCTCGTACGAGAGCCGGTGATCGTGAATTGAGATGTAACAAGTATCCTTTCCATGACAGCTTCCATCCTCATGACCTTAAGGACATTAAAAAAAACAACGACATGCAACATTCAACGCACTCTTATACTCACTGTCAAAATTGAGGCTGATGGAAGCATGACACTCGCCACTATCATTCTTGGCAGTGACTCGGTACTTTCCAGCATCTTCGAGGGTCACCTCTGAAATCTCCATACATGTGTAGTATCCTCCTGATTCCGCTGCCAGTTTTATCTGTTCCGTTAATGAACAACATTAGTTACATTGATCACAATTGAACAATTGGAGTCATCAACGACTTGAGAACTCACCTTAAACCTGCCTCCTGAGTTAACCGGTACTCCATCGTGTTCCCATGTTACTGTTGGTTTACTGGTTGACTTGAACTTACACTCAAATAGTAACTTTGAACCATCCTCCTCTTGTCGGATGGCAGGCTTTTGTATGAAAGATGGCCGCCCTTCCAATCTGTGTGAAAATGAGAAATATTGTCAGTGACCATGATCAGCTCTCACCATAACCATTATGGTGCAGCACGCCATTCAACAAAAGAACTCGACAATTCTACAATTTTCATTACAACTAATCGCTAATCCTGCTGTGTCACCTCGAACGGTGAGTCCCCCGTACATACCCCATCTTTAATCTGTTGTTTCAAGGTTAGATCTTGTTTTCACTTTCTTCCCCTTCGTCGATGTTGTTGACGTTGTTCTCTTGTTGATGAGATGGTGTGAACTCGTACAACAGGAGTTTCAGATCATTTCTGTAGCATAACCTGAAGTTCTAACTTGAGGAAGATGATTCACAGAATTGTTCTCAGTTGATGATCTTGATCTTTTTAGGTGTTGCTCTTAATGAGGATAATGTCTAGATTTGTCTTGTCTGACAAGATAGTACACTTGAAATCGCGTCGCGTAGTTATCTCTTGCGGTATGTTGTGAAATACCATACACACAGAAATTCAGGAGAGAGTTGTGACTCACGAAATCACGCAGACACCTTAAACTTCTTTTTTTGATGCAGGGGTGGATTGAGGAAGCCGGTCTGCCAGATTGTCTCTCTTCCTCTCTCCCTCACACCGTCTATGTCTTGTTGTCGTTGAAAGTGATTCTTTCTGCTTATCCCTCTGTATGTTAAGGGGAATCTTGTTGGATGAAACAGGGCAAGAAACTCTGTCTCTCTCCTTCTTTTCAGGACTAGAACTGGAGAGAGACTCAGAATGCCATAGTGACTTCGAGAGTCAGGATACGTTTAGCTTTCTCTAGCCCTCCCTCCTTTCCCGATAGCTTGAGTCATGCTGATACCATGCCATCTCCTAAGAGGAAAAACACATTTGCATTCCTCTCCATATTCCCGTATACCCTGAACTCCTTTTAGAACAAGGAGAGTAGGAGCAGCCATATTTGGCTACCTACCTTGGAGTGAGAGAGGAGGAACGGAACTCACATGTGAGTTGTGTCGTCTCTCACTCCTCGGAGAAGAACTTCTGACGACGACGACAAGTTCGAGAGTTGTCATGACTGAAGTAGAGAGAGAGAAGGGAGAAGGGGATGGTCTAAAATAGGTTCCACTCTCCATGTGTGTTGTCTGTTGTGGTATTTTTGGGGACTTTTCCATCTCTCAAACAAGATAGTGAGAAGCCTTTCTACCTCACTCTCTTACAGAGAAGAGAGGTTCTGACAACGTAATCCAATCCACACATATGCAGGATACATTTCCGCATCTCTCTCTCATTCTCAACAGTTGCCACTGAGAAGAAGAAACTCTTTCTCTTGTGGTATTTTGTATGTTGTATGTTCTGTGTGTTTGAATGCTCTTTCGACATTTTTCTTTGAAGAAAAAAAAGCAACGGAGAGGAAAGAGAGAGGAGAATTCAGAGTGAGGAAACTCAAGTCATTACAAATTTGCTTCATGTGACACCCCTCCAAAATAGGGATCCACCTCCACTCTGGAAGGTGTTATCAATGGTTTCGTGGGTTGCTTGAGGTGTTACGTAGTAGAGATTGTCACCGATTCCCGGAAATCCTTGTTCTCAAAAAGAGAAGGGAAGGAATCATTTGTCTCCTGTCGCAATAGACAATCTTCCCCATTACCATGATGTAACAGTCAATTGCAACCACAATACTCTCATTGTTTGCTTCATTTCATTTTTCTAAGTCGCAATTTCTTTTCTCCTCTCCCTGGCAACATGACGAGTAATAATAATTATATACCACATTACCAGAGAGAAGAGAAGAACGGTTCTAAGAACAGAATGCGAAAGAGTGAAGACGAAGGAGAGAAAAATAGAGCCATTCACTCATAACGAGTCGTCTCGCAAGTCGGAGAGACAACGACCTGTTGTGATGTGCCTCTTTTATCTCGTCGTCTTTTGTTGACGTTGTTACCTCCTTCTAACGAGTCTCTCTGACAGTTTCTAAAGACATAGGCGATACAGTCACTCTTAATTCACCAACAGCTAAGATGGCCACTCTCGATCCGGACAAAATGGAGCCTGTTGAGTTTGCTAAACTGTGTACTGCCATGATTGCTCTCTTCTTCGCCCTCATCATCATAGCAGGAATCTTCTCAGGGTCTGGAGCAGTGCGTCCAGCTCGATTTCTCTGTTACGCCTCGTGTTGTTACTTTGCACTGACTACCGCATACATCATGTATGGAATGGTGGTGTCCTTCGAGGTTGCCAGAAGGAAGTTTGACACGTATAACTGAAGAAGGGAGAGAAGACTCACACGAGGAATTACGACTCACGAAGAAAAGTAAGTCAGTGAGTCAAGAATGAAGAGAGAGAGATCCTCAGTTGAATGTTAGCGTGAAAGTGTCAGATAGCTGAGAGGAAAGGGAAAAATTTTCTGCGTTTTGCTTGCCTTTCCCCTCTTTATTTTTAGAACATGTTTCCTTCTGTCGAAGAATCACACAGCATGAACTTCACACACTTGAGCGAGAGGAGATTCGACAAGTTCTTTAAAAAATGTCATTTATTCTCACATGACCCACAGACCTAGAGAGAGGAAGAAAGAAAAATCCCCTTCATAATGTCAAACCAATTTTGCAATTTATTTCCTCATATTTTTTCTTTGAGCATGGCATATTCGGTTCTGACTTCCGTTGTTTGTTTCCATTTAGTTCTTCTTCTTGTGATGCATTTAGAGCAATCTTTCATCTCTTTTCGAGGAGAGAGTATCACACTTTGTTTCCACAATTTCATGATTTGTTGTCGAACTCCAACAAATTTCTAGAACATTTGACACAATAAAATACATCACATGTTACTCTGTGTGATTCGTGTTAAAGACGAAACAATGTCAATGCCAGTGTCATAAAAGGCTCTTATGTCTCACTCTTGAGTATCTTCATTGAAGTGATTGAACAAATAAGTAACAGTTGACATCTCGACTAGCTTCTGAGAGACAGCCAAACCCATTAAATCTAATCGAAACTCTTCCTAGGTCCCATATTCTTCTTCGCTCTTGTGCTCAAGTCGTACAGGGCATCGAGTATTGTTGCAATACTCCATGCTTGAATCGTGCAGGAGTCCTTGCAAAAGACTCCTCCTGCGTTAGTTAGTTCCGGGAGTCCTCCCCAAGGAGACGATTCAATGTGTCTCAAATGCCGACTCAGAAGTCGGTTGAAGTAGATGTTTTCTTTCTTGATATCGACAGAAAAGTTTAACCTCGCTCTCAGATAATACCCAAGGGGCCAGATCCACTCAGGACCGTTGTGATAGTTTGCCCCATGAGCGACTTTAGGATCTTCCGAATTATTCGAGTTATCATAGTCTCCTCGATAGTTCCAGTCAGACGGATCGAGAGTTTTGACTCCTAGTTGTTCTGGACCGAGGAGGACATCTTCAAAAATCTTCAAAGCTTCTTGAACATGTTCCCGAACAAACAAGTCAGGAGCGACAGCAGATGCAATCACCCAATTTGGTCTCAACTGAACATCCTGCCAGACCTCACTTGCACCAAGGGTGTCCTTGTAAATGTGACGTCGGTTAATGACTGGATTACTATCTTGAGACGAGATGAAGAAGTAATCGTCAAAGTTGTCCTTGATTCGAGACTCCCACTCTCGGTATGTCCAGGATATGTTCGTTTCAGGACATGTAACACCCTCATACGGCCAGATATCTCGGAAGAGAGTTACCAACCAACTGATGACAGAGTAGGACAGTCCAATAATTTCAACTGCTGACCCATCTCGAGGAGTCGATGGGACTCCGCGATTTCCTGCTTTGGAAGATGATCCCATCTTATCCATCCAGGTTCCACAGTTGTGTCTGTTCCCTCCATAAATGAATCCTGTTTTTCTGTCGACTCCAACTGTCACCCGGAATCCCGCTTCTGTCATTTGAGCATTCGTCCCCAAACAGCATCTCGGGAGTAGGTTGGTTCTCTCAACTCATCGATTGACAACCTACCAAACAACATAACGGCCAATTACCATTATCATCCCTCACACATCTCTGCACACGGGTGTTTCCTTTATCACCCATGCATGTGTTGAATGTTGTAAAATCAATTCCCCCACATCTTTTTGATTACTCCTGTGACCCGACACCACGACACTTCCTTGTCACTTACATAATTGTTGTCATCGAGGAAGGACGAGAAAAATGACCACACCAACACAACTACACATACACCATCCGTCATGTCTTGTCCCGTCACACAGCGAAAAGTGCGCTGACTATCGAAGTAATGGGCGTAACCACAGCAATTTGCTGCGAAATAAATACAAATGATCAGTCCAAATTACTTCATGTATTGTTATAGATAGGAGGTATTATCACGGGAACATCATATGTGAAAAAGCAGTTAGGTGAAACAATTATTCACCATTGTTGGATAGGATAGGATCACTTTGTTCAAAACTCATCTAATGGGTTGAGTCTTTGATTTTCCAAGTCGAGGTCGTCGTCACTCTCCTCTGCTTTGTCGTCTACTTCATCTTCCGGATCCACGGGAACTGCCTCATCGAGGGAAGGTTGAGGGAAACTGGAGAGATTGATATTGAGGCTCGAATCGGATTCATTGTCATCGTCACCCTGATCATCTTTGTCTGTGTCAATGACATGAGATCCACCTTTTCGAGACACAATTCCAGTTGATGATTCAGTAGGAGAAAGGGAACTGATGACATCCTCCATTCTTCGATTGAGAACAGATAAAAAGTTGTCTCGAGCAATTCGCTCTTCAGCAGTGAGTTCTTCAACAACGACATCATCTCCAATGAGGGTTTCTTCTTCTTCCTTAACAAAGATTTCCTTCTTGACTGTCATGGTGTCTTGAATCTCCATAAATGGTTCGGCCTTGATAGCAAATCCTTTGTCAACTAACAACTTTGACAAACTTGTGTAAGTAAAGTGTTCTGATTCTTCAGAAGTCTGGACATGTAGGGAAACAATGTATGTTTTTTCATCTTTAACTTGTTTTCCATTCAGGTCAACAGTTCCCAATCTTCGACAAAGAAGAGTCTTGTATGTGTTGTCATTGTTCCAGGTAATATCGTAAATGTCTTCGCGGTCAACGTTTCCGATTACTCCATCGAGTCTGCAGTGGATGATTTGGAGGGGAAGGCGAGTGAGGAAAACAGGATCGAGGACAAAGAGGTTGGCAACTTCGGTGGTAAATTCATCTCCGTGATCGACACAAAGAATATGTACCTTCCTATCTTTGGTCACCTTCAAAATCTTGGTACGATTGAAGGAAGTCTCATCGTGCTGGTAGACACAGAGAAGTCCCTCCCAAGGAGAATGAAGAGGTTTCAAGTTTGAGTTTCTGATATCTTTCTCCAAGTTCACCAGGAGTTTCTGATTTTTCACCAGTCGAACGTAAAAGTTGTCAATGTTCTTACAATAACTGAGGTAGACATCAACCACTTCACCATTGGGAAGAAATGCCCATTGCGTCTTCTTCTTTTGAAAATCCATGGCATCAAGGATTTTGAGATCAGATGTGTCGTTGATGGAGACTCCAGGAATAACTACTTTTTCTGCTCTGACTGCCACATTGTTGGTGTGGATAAAGTGATCGATATATCTCGAAGTCGTTTCACTTCCCAACTGTGGTAACTTTCGGTGAATCCTGACTCCGTCCAACCAGAGACACCCAGAAGCGGAACAATAAATGCCTGCAGTCATGTGAAGAATGTCGGGTTTGGATTCCAGAAGTTCTCTAACCAGTGAGTTATCTTCGGGAGACCAGGCGATTGCATTTTCTGTCGGTTTCAATCCGACGATGTAAGCTTTGACAGCGAGAGGAGGGATTTTTTTCAGAGGTTCTGGCAAGTCAATGAGAAGAGCTTCTTCAATACTGGTAAGCCTTCCCGAATCGAGATGAAAAGTCCACCAGTATTTTCTGGTTCGTTTCTTGTGGACAGCATTACAATCTGCATGATCGAATGAAAAGATTTTGACTCTCTGCATTGCTTGGTATTTAACATCCCGAGCAACAAAAATGTCTCCAACATTAATGGTTTTAGTAGTTGAAGGATTTCCATCAAGGGCATCAAGAAGACTTTGAAGTCGTTCACCAGAAAGTCCAACAGCTTTCCATTCTGCAGAAGTAATTGCTTCCCGATGGGATTCAATGTTGATGTACATCTCCGTAACTGACAAGACAGCTCGTACAACAAACTTGATCTGTCCTTTGGTGGGAACATGAAATGGTAATTGATGAACATTCGAACAATCGGACACAAAGTGGTCTGCGAAACAAAAGTACTTCTTAAGAGGACAGAATCCAATGGAAGCCAGATTCGTGCAAAGCCCACGAGGATTTTTATCACGTAATGCAATGAGTTTGGAGTCAACTTTAACGTTCAGACCAGTTTCGTTGAGTCTCTCCATCAAGTCGACCAATTCATGTGCTTGCTGTCCGTGTCTAGAATTAAGTAAAAGGATGGATAGTTTGGAGATTTCCTGCTCTTTAATTACCCTTGACATCAGATTAAATCTCTTGCAGAAAACGCCTTTCACATCTGTCAGGGAAAAGTGGATAAGGCACTTTGCATCGTTGATTCCGGCATGAGCGAGAAGGGTATAGACATTGTCGTCATCCACGATAAGAACATTTGGCAATCCATTAAAATAAGGTCCCTTCTCCAACCATTTGTTTCTCAAGTTGTTATATTCAAAGAACTGAGAAGGAGCAAGAACAACTTTTGAAGCGACTCCCTTTAAAGCTATCTGAGCAAATTTCATTTCATCTCGATTCTTGCAACAGACAATAATCTTGTCATCGACCACACTAGAGGCAAAGTTAAAAGCTTCAACCAACGATTCCACTTGCTCCTTCGAAGTTTCGGTGAAAAAGGTTCGAAATTCAACCTTTCCATAGATGGCTGCCTCCAGACAATCAGTAATAATTATCACAGATTTCTTGATTGGAATGGAAGATTCATGGAGAGACTGAATTTCTTTGGTGAACTTCTCACAAATAATGACAAGTCTAATACTACATAAAGTTTGATCTAAAATATCATCCGGACCTTCGATACCTACTTTCTTGGCAAGTTTTCGAATATTCCTCAATCTGATCTCAGTTGCTTTAATGTAGTCGAGAAAGATTTTCTTAACCTGATCCATATGAAGAAGTAGTGACTTGTCAGCATCTTCCATAACTAGACGAAGGCATCGTGACAGATCTAGTCCTCCTGACTCCAAAACAGTCAGGATGGGACACGGAGTTCCGATGATGACATCATAATCTTCAGACTTCAACCTCTTGTTGACTTCTTTAGCGAATTTAGAACTTTCATTCGAATGAATTAAGCGAAGGAGCCGAATTCCTCTATCCCTCTTGGTGGTCTTGTACTCAAGAGGAGTGTAGTTATCAAACATGGCAAAGGTTTTGTCAACAACTGCCTGATCAGGGCAAATGATTAAAAGGTAGTTTTGTCTTTCGTTACCATTTGCTAGTGGTCGAGCTCTGATTAAAGAGGCAAGGAGGGGAATGGCGTAAGCAGTAGACTTTCCAGTTCGAGGAGGACCAATAACGGTAACATGCATTCCTCTAATCAACTCAGGCCAGGCATACTTTTGACCAGAAACTGCTTCAGTAATGTTACACATGTGTTGAAGGTGAATGTTAAAGGCTTCAGGTAGTCCACGAAAGGCCTTGAGGGAGAGGATTGGTTCGGCAGTAACCAATCCTCTAGCAATCATCGTGATGTTGACATTCTTAAAGGTATCCAGGTCAAGGATTGGCTGAGAGTTCTCTGAAGGTAGGAATGTTTCTTCAACATTCGAGTGAAGATGTCTTCGTTGCCCATCGTAGCCATCACTAGAGTCTCGATCTTCATCTTTTTCATCATGAGCAATGAAAGGGTCCATAGAATTTATCGCACACAATATCTCTTCAAGATCCAGATTGTCGACGTTATTGGGATCAAGGTCCTGCAGGGAAGGTCCTCTTCTTGCCATCTTATCAATGTCCTCTAAAGGTTACATAAAGGTGATGATGACACAAAGAGTCAGACGATATCAAACAACAATTGTGACCGGGAAAATAATCCCTCATGTCGCCGCCGCGGGAAGACGAGGCCTGTCACGCCGCCTGTCGCTAGGAGGGGAATTCATAATAAATACTAGAGTTTCTGGTTCAACCAGAAATTTCAACTTATTTTATTAATCAACAATTAATTAAACCTTCCTCCTCGTTTCCTTTGAGTTCTCGATCAAGGGAGTCTTCGTCCTCATCTCGCACACGAGTTCGCAATTGGATGAGAAGGTTATCACTTTCGGAAGGAAATTCTTTCCAGCACATTGGGATCCTAAGCTTAGAATTCCACGTGGACAAGTTGTCG
>JADMIO010823431.1_pt1 | contig 49445 bp, 51 predicted proteins | sample 8958161 | NCBI WGS metagenome assembly JADMIO01 (sample SAMN16585339, study PRJNA669376) | soil metagenome | isolation source: Crop rotation soil | place: USA: Cullars Rotation, Alabama | collected 2011
CCGCGACAACTTGTCCACGTGGAATTCTAAGCTTAGGATCCCAATGTGCTGGAAAGACATACTGACTTTGCGGAGGTGCCGCGGCACCCATCGCCCCTAAGGAAAAATTGTCCAAATCTAGATATGAGGTTCCCGGATCTTTCCAAACCCACAATAGCGCTGATCCATAGCCCACTGGTGGTCTAAAACTGACAGTGTAAACCTTAAAAGTAGTTGAATAAGTAATCGCAGCCGCAACTCCTGCCGACATTAACTTTCCGTTTTGGTCGTAATACTTAATGCCGTAATAGGCTTTGTCGGTGGTATTTCCAAGTCGTGCACCAAAGCTAAGGGTGTAAGCTTGGCCTTCCACCATTAGATCACTTAAATCTTGGCCTCTGCCACCGCCGCCAGTGCCAATGTGCAGGTAGTGGTTAAATGTTGAAACGGTATGGACGACACTATTTCCCCAGTCATCCCAATAAATCGAACCCATTTCAAAATCCGGATTCATTATGAGTTCAGCAGCAGTACTCTTTTGTGATGATATTGTTGCCACACTCAGAATGAATGCCGCACACAAATGCCACCACCATTTTTGGTTTGCCATTTTTACCCCCCAGTAATTTGGCTTATTGTTGCCAGTAGCAATTGCAATCGCGCGGCCTAATCCCAATCCTCTTTGGTCGGTTTATTCGAAATTGAAACTTTTCTTTTGGACAGTGCTTACTATATCGACGGTATGTTAACGGGTTTCTTAACAATTGCTCGATTGAAAGCATTCTTATAATACACTCATGTGATCAATCGCGAATTTTTACTAACTGAAATGTCGAATTTGCGCGCCAAAGGCATTAACTGTGCGTCTTGCGTGGGCGAATGTTGCACGTCCAAACGAAACTCAATGCAGATCACTCGTGAAGAGGCGCAGGACATTGTGGATGATTTGCGGGCACGTGGGGTGTTGAGTGAGGATTTAGTTGCGCGCGTTCGCGCTTGCATTCGCGAGTATCGCTTGGATGTGGAAATTCCCTCATTCGGCAGTCGTCCTAATTTGAGGCGAACGTATACATGTCCGTTGTACCGAGGCGGTGCTAAGGGTTGTATGGTTTCATTTGGCAGTAAACCTTTAGGGTGCTTGGCGTTTAATCCCAATCGTGCCGGCGCGATTGGGATGGACTCGGGTTGTTCGTCACGGCAGGATTTGCTGCGTGAGGCTTCGTCTAAAGAAAGTCAAAAGCTACCGATTCCTGTGGCACTGCTATCGCTGATTTAGCGCGAGCCGCCGGGGCTTGTTTCATCAGGTGTGTTGTTGCGCCAGGGTGTTTTGGGTGCACTTGGTTTGCTTACGGCCGGCTCCACTTTGGTAATCATATTGAGTGGAACTACACGGTTGCCGTCGGTACCGTCGGGTCGAACACCAATATTTTGGTTGCTAGGCGCTTTCATATCGATAACTTCGCCAACATAATCATGATCACTTTTGACTGTAACCCGATCGCCAAGACAAATTTTCTGCTCACCACTTTGCTTGCAATTAGTTGGCTTTTCTAAATCACTGATGAATTTTAAGTACTGAGTGTTGTCGCCATCTACCTGAACGTAAACTTGCTCAGTCTTGGGCAGAAAGCGCACGATTTTGTATTTAATGTCGTATTCATTGCCGTGAACAATGATTTCTTCTCCGACATGAAATCCTTTGTATTCAGTTGGTGCGGTGTTGGCGGTTTGTGCATTGGCAAATGTCGCCAGCAGAAGCGAAAAAATTAGGTGAATGTAAAGCATGTCTCCTCCGTCTAATAATTATACCCAAAAAGGTGCCTGGCGCCTTTTTTAATCCACGGTGCGTTAGCCTTGGTCCGGCTGCGGTTTGTTAGCGCTAACTCGTGGTTTTTTGGGGAGAATTTTTTAATGAAAGAATCTTTTAGGGTGGGAACTTACACTTGACTTACACCTAACTTACTACTAACTTATGGGTAACTTACACATTCGGAGGCGAAAGTGAGTAAGTTAAACCAAGATGTTCTGCTGCCGCTGACGGCGAAAGAAAAAACGGTTCTCGAGTTTATCGAGGGCTATTCGCAAAACCACGGCATTGCCCCCTCCTACCAGGAAATTCGCGAGCACTTTGGTTTGGCCTCTTTTAATTCCGTGCAGCGCTATCTGCAGCAGTTGCAGAAGAAGAACTACATCTATGTCCCAGGCGGCAATTTGAAGCGCGCGATCACGGTTTTGCACTCGGCAAATGAAAGTTTGCGAAAAGTTAACCACCCGATCCTCAACCCAACAATGAAGGGGACTCCGTTGAGCCACTCCCTGGCAACGGAGTCCCTTTCATTACCTTTACTCGGGCGAGTGGCGGCGGGGCGCCCTATTGAGCGCATAGAAAATGATGAGTTTATTTCGGTGCCGGCGAGCAGCGTGCGCTATCCGGAGCGCAGTTATGCTCTGCGCGTTGAGGGCCAGTCTATGGTCGAGGATGGGATCCTCGATGGTGACATTATATTCGTTCAAAGTCAGGAAACGGCCAAGAATGGGGATACGGTTGTGGCGGTTGTTGATAACCAAGCAACGGTAAAGCGCTTTTATTCACATTTTGTTAATAAAGAAAATTTGTTTGTCCACAGTTATCCACAGTCTCATGCACAGACGCCAAAAGCGCCTATTGAGCTGCGGCCGGCGAACGCGAGTATGTCATCTCTGTGGTATCAGCCGGATCAAGTCAGCATAAAAGGGCTCGTGGTGGGTTTGCTGCGTCGGTACTGACACAGCTAACGCCATAGGTCTTAAAAACAGAATTTAGTTAGTGCGTAAATGCACGCGGGAGAGGCCTATGGTCGTAGGCGAAGCTTTAGCCCTTGAACAAATAAATATTGTTGAGTTGCGGCAGAAATTGGGCCGGCAACTGGTGCCGGCGGAAAATGTACGAACGCCCAGTGGGCTTGCGACTGGCTTTCGGGATTTGGATCAGTTTTTACTGTGGCAGGGATTGCCCAAAGGCGCGCTCTCGGTTTTTCAAGGAGCACCGGGTTTAGGTGCCACAACCGTATGGATGCAAACGGCAGCGACGGTGACGAAGCAAAGCGGTTGGTGTGCATGGCTCAGTAGTGAGGCGCGCTTAAATCCATGGGCGCTGCAAAGGCGCGGCGTGAAGCTTGAACAATTGGTGGTGGTCAGTTGCCCGCGTGATGCGCAACAACGGCTGTGGGTGCTGCAAGAAATTTTAAGCTTAGGACTATTTGAGTTAGTGGCCTGTGATTTGGCGCGCGAATTATTTTCTGATCGTCAGCTGGTGCAGTTGCGCCAACTCACGGCGCGCGTGCAAGCGGCAGTGGTTTTGTTAACCCAACGCCGCTTTTCCAACTTAAGCCGCTTTGCCTTTGCGGCAGAATTTTCCGCGCGTGGCGTGAATGTCACGCGCGCTTTGCATCGCCTGACTCCACATTTTTTACCAAGGAGGGAATCATATGCGGACCTTATGCCTCAACTTAGTTCCGGAGGGGTTAACCCCGAAGGAAGCCGAACGCCGAGCAATGGCGGAAACCTTTTTAGCCTTTAGCCCGCGCGTTCACTACCGTGAACCACGCTGGGTATTTGCCGACGTGGGCTCGACATCCCATTTGTTTGGCGGTGAAGCGGGGCTTTTGCAAGAGGTGCAAAAACTGACGCGCCAATTTTTTCCAGGCGCCAGTGCGGCGGTGGCGGACACGCCAGCCACTGCGCAAGTGGTGACCCAAGTAAAACCATTTTATATTGTGCCACCACAACATGAGCCAGAAGAGCTGCGTGAACTTCCTCTTTCGGCTTTGATTCATCTTGAAGGTTTGATCGCCTGGCGCGCGCTACCGGAAGTGGAAAGTTTAATCGACTTTTTTTACTCGCTGGGTTTGAAAAAAATTGGTGAGCTGCAAAATTTTTCTTTGCCCGCACTGCGCGAGCGTTGGGGCGAAACCGGTGCAACGCTGTGGCGCAGGCTTCATGGTCGCGACCGACAGGTGATTTCTCCCCTGCTGCCGACGGAACCATTGACTGAGTATGTGCATTTTGATTTTGCCGTGGGCCTTTTGCCACTGTTGCTTCACAGTGTGGAAAGAGGTTTGCAGCGTTTGTTTGCGCGGCTGCAAGGTCGCGGCGAATTTGCGGCAAAAGTTTTGTTGCATCTGCATTGTGAATATTCCGGGCGTTATCATTTGGTCGAGGTAAAACCCGTGCGCGCGGGTCGGCAATTAGAATTATACATGAAACTAATTGAAAATCGTTTGGCGGAAATTGATTTGGAAAATCCGATTAAGGAATTTTCAATTGAGATTATTCCGTGCTCGGAAAAAATTCAGCAGCTAGATTTTTGGGAACCGCGGGAAAAAGATCAGGATAAATTGCACGCTCTTGTGAGTGTGTTGCAACAAGCGCAGCTGACCACAGGGTTTTTGCGCCCGCGCAGTGAATTGATGCCCGAGGAATCTTGGGAGTTAACTGCCGAATATACCGCGCCTGATTTAGTGGAAGATGAAATAAATGTGGATGGTGTGGCGCTGCAGTTAAAGCCTGCGTACAGCTCAGCTTTGAACGATGCGCCCCGCCCGTCGCGACTGTTGCCTGAGCCTAAACGCTTGTCAGCAGCGAAAGTGCGTCGCTTGAAATTTGTTTCGCCTCATCCCGTGGAGCGCATCGAGGCTGGCTGGTGGGATACCTCGCGCGGCCGCGATTATTATTTTGTGCTGTCGCCTGAAGGACAGGCGATGTGGATTTATCATGATAGGGTGGAGAATGAATATTACCTACACGGCTTCTTTGACTGAGGATTCCCAAAAAGGCGAGCTGCTTCGTTGCTTCCTCGCTCGCTCCCTGCGACGCACTAGTAAGTGCGACTCAGTCACTCGCTCGTCGCGCCTCGCATCTCATCCTTTTTGGAGAATCCTCATGGGATGGTACTTGTCCGGCGTCGAATTTGCGAACGCGATGCAACACCGCCGGCGGTTGCGCACTGCAGTCGCCGCGGGCACGCACCAACCGCGGCGGCGCGATTTATACAAAATTTGTCAATTCCGATCGGAAGTGCCGCGCATGAGTGGTACCAATGCCCTCCCCACCGGCGGCTTTTATAAGTGAAGTGTTATGAAGTCTCTAACCATTGCAAAATCCAACAAGCAAATCACGCCCCAACACAAAATCGCTTATGTCGAGCTGTTGGGGCGATGTCATTTTTCATTCCTGCAAGGGGCTTCGCACCCGGAGGAAATGTCAGAGCAAGCGCGCTCACTTGGGTATGACGGCTTAGCGCTGTGTGATCTCAATGGCTTGTATGGTGTGGTGCGCGCCTACCAGGCGATTGTGTATCCGTCGCATTTCCTCACGCCGCAAGTGGACCACGAAAATCCATTTCGTTTTCACTGTGGCGCGGAAATGCAATTTATCAACCCCGCAGATAAACAAAAAATGTTAAGTGTGGCGCTGCTGCCAATGAATAAGGACGGCTACGCAAAATTGTGCCAGCTGATAACTCTGGCAAAACGTGAAGCGCCCAAAGCCTTCACCGCCCTAACGCTAGATGAAATTTGCCAACATAGCGATGATCTGATTGCTCTTGCGCTTCCGCCATGGGGACTGGAGACGCTGCAAAAGCTGCGTGCGGCATTTGAAGATCGCCTTTATCTTCCCGTGTGGAAAGATCTGACTTGGCAGTCGCTTGAAATTTATCAACAGGCTTTGCAACTGGAGCATCAACATCAATTTCAATTGGTCGCATCCCAACGTCCCTTCATGCATCATCCCGATCGCAAAGCGCTGCATGATGTGCTGACTTGCATTCACCATGGCACAACTCTGATGAAGGCGCGCAATCGCTTGCTCAGTAACGGTGAACGTCACTTAAAACCACTGCATGAATTAGCGCTGCTGTGGCGCGAACGGCCTGACTTGCTAACCACAACTGTGGAAATTTCCAAGCGCCTGCAGTTTGATTTAAGCGAACTAAAATATCACTACCCGCAAGCAGGACTACCACCCGGCATGAATGCCACGGAATATTTAAGGCAACAGACCGAAAAAGGTTTAAGCCAACGCTTTCCCTTAGGTGTGCCTGAAAAAGTACATGCCACAAAAGAGCACGAACTTTCCATCATTCACGAACTCGCCTATGAAGATTATTTTCTGACACTGTACGATGTGTGTGAATTTGCGCGCAGTAAAGGAATTTTATTTCAAGGTCGAGGATCCGCTGCCAACTCAGTGGTGTGTTATGCGTTGGGCTTAACTGCGGTTGATCCCACAAAAGTAGAATTATTATTTGAACGCTTTATTTCCAAAGAGCGCGGCGAGCCACCTGATATCGACATTGACTTTGATAGCCAGCGCCGCGAAGAGGTCATTCAATATATTTACGAAAAATATGGTGCGAATCACGCCGCCATGGTGTGCACGGTGATTTGCTATCGTGCCAGACTTGCGCTGCGAGAAGCGGCAAAAGTTTTAGGAATCCCCGCTCGCACTATCGATATCATGATTAAATTTATGGGACGTGATGGTTTGCAACGCTTGGTGGATCATCCCGAGCACGCACCCGAATGGGGCCTCACCGCCCAGCAATTTCGCTTGCTGCTAAATATTGCGGGCAGCCTTAAGGGATTTCCACGCCACTTAGGGATTCACACCGGCGGCTTTCTTGTTTCCCAACGGCCAATTACTGAATGCGTGCCGGTGGAAAAAGCCACGATGGATAAACGCTATGTGATTCAGTGGAACAAAGATGACCTTACTATTCTCAAAATGATGAAGATCGACGTCTTGGGCCTTGGCATGTTAGGCGCTTTGCAAAAATGTTTTGAGCTGCTTACTAAACATCACAAAAAAAAATACGATCTGACAAATTTGCCAGCGGAGGATCGGCCCACCTACGACATGATTCAAAAAGCTGACACCATCGGCGTTTTTCAAATTGAATCGCGCGCGCAGATGTCCATGCTGCCTCGACTCAGGCCCGATTGCTTTTATGATTTGGTGATTGAGGTGGCGATCATCAGGCCTGGGCCCATTCAAGGCGGCATGGTGCACCCTTTCGTGCGCAGGCGACATGGTTTGGAGCCGGTGACCTATGCGCATCCTGATTTAAAACCAATTTTAGCTAAAACATTTGGTGTGCCGATTTTTCAAGAACAAATTATGCAAATTGCCTGCACGGTGGCGGGCTTTACTCCCGGTGAGGCCGATGAACTGCGGCGAATTATGTCTTCCAGTTGGAAAAAATCAGAATTGATGGAAGGAGTTCGCCAGCGCCTGATCAACGGCATGCTTGATCACGGAATTTCCATGAGCTACGCCGAACAAATTTATCAAACCATTGTCGGTTTTGCCTCTTATGGTTTTCCGGAAAGCCATGCCGCAAGTTTTGCGCTGTTAACTTATGCCAGCTGTTATTTGAAATGCCATTATCCGGCGGTGTTTACTTGTGCGCTGCTAAATTCCCAACCCATGGGCTTTTACTCTCCGCGCGCTTTAGTCGGCGATGCCCAACGCCACAAGGTAAAATTTCTGCCCCTTGATATCCAAAAATCCAACTACGACTATGATTTGGAAAATTTCGCTGTCCGCGCGGGACTGCGGGCGATTTATGGGCTGCCAGAAGAATTAATTCGCAAAACAGTGGAAGAGCGCAAAACAAATGGTCCGTTCAAAGATTTCCAAGATTTAGTCAAACGCACTCGCCTACCAAAAGGAGTTTTGTTGCGACTTGCGTCCTCAGGTGCTTTGACCTCACTGAATCTTTCCCCGCGCGAAGCCATGTGGAAAATTCAAGCGCTGGAACTAAAGCCAGATAGTTTATTTTTCGGCGCCGCCAAGGAGTCCCTGCAAGAACTTCTTCACTCAGATGATCTGCCACGCGAAGAAGATTGGGACCAACTGACGCGCGAGTATCAAAGCCACGGTTTTTCCCTCACTCGCCATCCCATTGGACTGCTTAGACCGACATTGCCAAAAGGCCCACGCGTCGTGGATTTGCCCAAACTTCACAACGGTCGGCGCATTCAAATTGCGGGGTTGCTGAGTCTTTTGCAACGGCCTCCCACCGCTAGGGGTTTTGTGTTCCTTAATTTGGAAGACGAAACCGGCCTATTTAACGTTGTTTTAACTCCCCCGGTTTACGAAAAATACCGCATGCTGATTGCTCTACAACCCCTCTTGATGGTCACCGGCCGAATCGAAAAAGCAAATGGCGTAATCAATATCAAAGCGGAATCATTTAGGAGTTTGCGAGACGATGATAAACGAATCAGCGCCGTCCCAAGCCAATACTAGCCCCGCAATTTTACATGGTGATTTGCAAAGTTAACCTGAGCCAGCCATTCAATTTGCACAAAGAGGTCGAGCCCGCTAAAACTTTGAACCCATGCAAACCAAAGCATTCACCCTAACATGGCTACTCGTACTGGCTTTAATCACTGCGAAATCTGGCGCGCGCGAAGTTGTCGACGAACTCCCACCACAGAAGCGCGTTACTAACTGCCTTCAACTTTTAAATGATACTTATAGTTTATTTGAATTACCAAATGACCTCGACTGGCAGCGCACGCAAAAACTCTTAAACTTTTTGCGAACTAAACCCTACAAAGTCTTTACGGCCGGTCAATCTTTGGGCCTTATCTTACTTAACGCTCAAAGTTTTCAAAACATTATTGACGGAAACTTTTATGCTAGTGTCGGCACCCCGCAACCGACAAAAGAAGAAATTGCATCCGCACGATTGAGCGTAAAGGAATTCTTCGTGCATTTTTTAAATAGCCTTCCAACCGTCGACAGACGGACACCGATACCTTTCCCACTTGATTCTATTTTACGATTTCGCCAGCAAACTTATAAAAGGCAATATCGGGGCACATTTGCCACCTCCAATCGCCGGGTTCTAGAATATCCGGGGCGAGCAAAATTCCTAAACGATCTTACTTATGCGTTAGCCCTAATTGTGAAGCCTGAGTACGCAAGAGGATTTGTAACAGAACTTTCGCGCGCACAAGTCGAATATTTGGTCCGTATTGACGATAAGGGCGCCTTAATTAATTCTACTTTTGATGAGGTTTTTCCTGTGGACACTGTCAGCCAGCGGCGGCAACACGCGGCCTACTTAGTTCTCAATCACTTTTCAAACATTTTCCCGTAACAGCCGCGCAAAAATTCATAAATTTCTGGCAAAGGTTCGCGCCCGTAACCATGTTCAACACAGGCTTTCCATTCGGAAAAAGATTTTGGCGTCATTTTAGTCACCAGCTTCACATGCACATTCGCACAGTCCTGGTACATTTTCCAATATGATAAAACTGGCTTTAGCATTTCCGGCCACGTCAAAGTCACAAAAATAATGTCGCGTTCCTTCAAATCAACTTTTGCTTCTGCCTTTTCACGATTCAGCGATTTTGCAAATTCTTTTGCCGCAGGTTTCATTTCGGCTAAATCTTCCGCCCAATCTTTGAAATCAGTGGGGCACTGCAATTCCGAAATTGATTTTGCAAAATCTTCGGCGCCTGCGGCAAAAGAAAAGAGCAAGAAAAATTTAAGGACAAGACTTTTCACACTTTGCTCCCCGACTGCGGTTCAATGCCGCATCATCAAACGGATTTTTATAACTACCATAGTTCCCCGCCTTCATGCACCGATCCATAAGGCCAAAATAACCACGAGTTTCCTCAGGAACTTTATTTTTTAATTGCTCAGCCGGAAATGAAGCAATTCTGCCAATACCGTAAGGCGACCAATTGTAACCAGCCACAGCCAAATAAATATCTTTACGGTTAGGCTGACTTGGATTTTGACTACAATCTCTGCAGCCGGAACCGGGAATTTGTTTAGTTAGCATCCACCTTAAATAAAGTGCAACCGCCCCAACCTGCATTTCGACATCGGGAATTTTACGGATAAATTGATTGTTAAAGTGATGCGAGGGCCGCGAAGGTGCGTAAGCTTGCCACATATTTTTCAAATCAGGGTACAGATCCATTTGGCGATTCAAATCCTCAACTGCCGCACGACCAATTTGCCCGTAGCCACAGTATTCAACACACTTTTCTGGAAAGGCTAGCCCTGATTCAACCATCAGCGTACAACCAATTAAGCTTTCGGGAATTTGAAATTTTTCTGAAGCTTTACGTATCTGACCACGAAAGTTTTTTTCACCAGCGTTTGCATAGACGGCACAAAATTTTTCCTGGGTAAAGTTTCCTTTATAGAGCTTATTGCTGCTGTGAATACACGCGAACTTCTCAAGGTCCCGACCAAATTTTAAATACTGTGGGCCTGTGACAATTCCGTTTTGCACATCACTAAATTCATCTTCGGCTTTCCCCATTTTTCCACGCAAACAACCTTCGCAAATTGGCGGTACCGCCTCACCTGGCCCAGGACTATAACCCCGACCTGAAGCCGGCGCCGGATACACCACATTATCATCTGTTGGTTTTGCTGGCCGTGGCAGCGGTGCCTGATTTGATTGAGCTGTGGATTCCTCGATGTCCTCTTTTTTGGTCAGAGTGCTGCCCGCGATCCAACCCGATCGCAATTCGTATTTTTCAGTATCCTTATTCCATTTTCGATAATCGACAAAATAGTAGGTGTCGTCATTCTTGTTAATCGAACGCGGGGCATAAATTATTGGATCACCTTTTTTAACTTCGAAGCTTGCACCGCTAAGATCTTCATTCTCGTAAACACGACTGGGACGAAAAACTCTCTTTCCGTTGATATCGACATTGGCGATATCAATCCAACCAACCTTTTCACCAATTTGAATGATAACGGTTCGCTGATTATAAGGTTCGCGTTGATTAACTAACTCTCCACCTTCGGGCCATGCCTTTCGCCGTTTGCACACCTCACTGCCCGGATTATCTCGACAATGTACATACGTATAACCCACATCCATGGATGACCAAATGGTGGCGCGTTCAACATAAATGCTACGCTCCTGCGCTGTTGCTGACAGCGCAAGGAACAGAAGACTCAAGAGCATTTATTTATAGTAGCTATTTAAAAATCGCAGGCGTAGCGGTACCCAACATCACCTGTAATTCACGACTGGACCAAGGGCGCGAACTCATTGTGCCATCGCGCTCAACCAAGTCAGAAGCAATGTCATCAATCGAAGTCACATATTGAGTGATCTCTGCAACGGTATCTTTGTCGCGGGCAAGCAGGCGCTCCACAAAAGCTTTGAAACCTTCCTGACCTTTATTGAATCCCGCATAATCAGGATTAAATTCCGAGTGCCAATCAAGATGGGCTTCATTCAAGTTCACTTCAAAAATCAACTCGCCACCAATTAAAAATTCTTGATCGGGTGCTTTGCCAGGCGGCAATTTCGAAAGATCCAATTTTCCAGAAAGATGCATTTTCAAATGAGTCACATTGCCGTCGGAATCATGCTCCGCCACATCAACTGCCGCATCGGTTGTCGCAGCATCGCCGTAGTCACGAGTTAGACCGTTCACATAGTCCTTCACCATTTGGGCCGCATTTGCTGCCATATTATTTAGCTGATTGTGACCAAACGCTTTTAATATATCCAAATTCAAATCCAATCGCGCGGTCAGCGTGGGAATTCCACCATTATCAAAACGATATTCCACATGGGGAATTTGCAAATCAAAACGATTGTAAGTCCCCAGTTTAGTAAAATTTCCGTTGGCTAAAACGTGTCGAGTTAACTCTTCATCAATTGTTAATTCCTGAAGCGTCACCGCCACGGAAGTTAAATTGTCATTAAATTGCGCGAAAATTTCTTTAATCGCTGCATTCACATCATCAAGATTAAAAGTCGATGCCGAAGCTAAAAGCGAAAACAGAAATGTTAGTGTCAAAGCAATTTTGCGAACCATAACCCCACCTTTATCGTTTACACCAGTTCACTGGATTTTTATGGCCACCATCGTAGGGGACAGCCAAGTTTTCATCAATCAAATGTTGGGCAAGCGATTGTCCATCTACTTGCACATCAGCTAAGACACGAAAGTATTTATCCCGCATCACATTCTTGAGATCAATCCGGTGTCCATTTTGCAAAAAGCGCAGTGCTTCATCGCGGGCCTTAATTGCCATGCGTCGTTCACACGCGTTGGTTGTTTCCATCTCAGGTGCATCAATGCCAAAAACTCGCACCGTAATTTGGTGGCCAATTAAGGGATGAACCGAGGGAATATTCGTGGTGATGGTATCTCCATCATAGTTGTGTAGGAACTCGACACAGTTAAAACTAGTTGGAGTGTGAACACAATCTCCCTCGGTCGCGAACGCCTGAGCCCCAACAAACAACAAAATTGCCAACCCTAATGTCTTCATGAATTCCCCCTGTTGGACTTAAGCCTAACTAGGGTTGGCCCATGGTCCAGTTGCATTCACCTGACCAACCAAATCTTGAAACTGCTGTGGATAACGTGGGCGAATGTGGATATTGATTGTGCGCAGCGCAAGTGGTAGCAAATGGAGCATGTATCAGCCGGAACCGTTCCTCTTAAGTAAGCTATCTGCCACGGGAAATGATTTTTTGATTGCGGGAGTTCACACCACAGCCGCAGCTCACATTTGGGAAAAACTCATCGGTAAACGCGACATGACAGATGTCGCACGTCGGCTATGTGATCGACACGAAGGCATCGGCGCCGATGGAATTTTGCTGCTTAAAAATTCAGCAGATGCAGATTTTGCGTGGGATTTTTATAATCAAGATGGATCGCGCGCCGAGATGTGTGGCAATGCCGCCCGCTGCGCGGGTTTGTGGGCCGCACGTCAAAAGGGAAAATGGCAGCGCTTTCGCTTTCAAACCCCAAGTGGAATGATTGAAGTTTATCAAGACAAAGACGGCTTTATTGATGTCACCATGCCACCACTTAAAATTTTAAAAACCAATATGGAATTGGATTTCAACGGCGAAAAAATTTGTGGGCATTGGATTGATTCGGGTGTTCCGCATTTCGTGATTGAAGATAAAAATCTCGTGGTGCGCGATGCACTTCGCGCGCAGGCGCGAAAAATTCGCCCGCATGCAAAGCTTGGATCAGCTGGCAGCAATGTAACTTATGTTCAGCCCATAAGCGGAAACGTTATTCACGCCGCGACTTTTGAACGCGGAGTCGAAAATTTTACTTTAGCCTGCGGCACAGGAGCCGTAGCCGCAGCAGCTGCCGTGTTTCCACAATTTATTGGCACATCCAGCCAGCGCATTGAAGTTCGCGTACCAGGTGGAACGCTTTTTGTTTTACTTGGATTTACGCCACCGCACCTTGTGGGGGCTGCGCATTGGATTGCGGATTTTCAGCTTCATACACATGCCGAGGGAGTTTTCTTAAAGTGAGCTACGATTTAAATCAATTAACCAAGCCACTTAAAATTTCAGCACGAAAAGAAGAAACGTCTGAGGCGGTTTCATTAACTTTTGAAATTCCCGAAGGTCATGAAAAAGAATTTCGCTTTCAACCGGGCCAGTTCGTTACACTCTTTTTACCTATTGATGGCGAAATTTTGCCTCGCAGTTATTCTATTTGCTCATCACCGGCAATTGATCGCGAACTAAAAATCACCATCAAGCGTGTGCCTGGTGGCCGTGGCTCAAATTACATTTGCGATCATCTAAAAGTTGGCGATTCGGTGCGCGTGTCACCTCCATCTGGACGATTTTTCCAACCACCGAAAGCAGTTGCGCCCCACCATTACCTTTTGGCAGCAGCAGGTAGTGGTATCACGCCAATTTATTCCATTATGAAAACGGTTTTAATGACCGATCCCACGGCGAAAGTGACCTTGCTGTTTGGCAACCGCAATGAAAATTCGATTATCTATGCCACCGAATTAAAAAGCTGGCAGACCCGTATGGGTGAGCGACTAACGATTCATCATGTTTTAACCCAACCACCTTCTGGTTGGAGCGGTTACAGCGGTCGAATTGAAGGAACTTTGTTAACCGGTCTGCTTTTGCAATCACTGCCAACTAACAAAGCGCAAGTGGAAGCTTATGTGTGTGGCCCTACCGGATTTATGGCCGAAGTGGTTGCAAACCTAAAAGCGCGCGGAGTTACGGACGCACAAATTCACCAGGAAAGTTTTGTCACTACCACTCAATCAGCTAGTGAACGACCAATGGATGATTCCAGCGCGACTTACATCGGGGATGAAAAAGCGCCGTGGAATGGGGGGCTAGCTTCTGTTGAAGTGATTTTAAGCGGTGAAACCATTCAGTTGTCCGTGGCAAAGGACAAAACCATTTTGGAAAGTTTAATTGAGAATGGTTCAAATCCGCCCTATTCGTGTTTAGAAGGAAATTGCATGGCGTGCATGGCAAAAGTGCGCGCGGGTCGAGTTGTGCAACGTGATCCGGGAATTTTGCTCGACGAAAATATTGCCAGCGGTGATGTCTTAACTTGCCAGGCTAGACCGGCCTCCAATCACATAAAAATAGATTACGACAGCATCTAGATACTTGAAAAGATTACCGAAAAGAATGGGTCATGCGTCGATGGATTGTCGCATTCATATTCTTTTTGTCTTTTTGCACGGAGGCTTCAAAAACTAGCTTTCATGTTCCGCATCCTATTAGCTGGATGCATGACCTGCCAGTTGGCGAAACTCCCGGTTGGAGCAAAAATGTTTGGTTCAATCTTGAGCTTAGCCAGGCCAACATTTGGAATGATCAGTTTGATTTAACCGATCGCCGCACTGGCGACATTTACACTTATAGCGCCGACTATGAACAAACCTCATTTATTTCCGAGCTAGGAATTGCGCTTTCTAAACAATGGGCCTTTGCCATTGAAGTTCCACTTGCCGCGCGGGGCGGTGGATTCCTAGATGACTTTATCGATCAGTTTCACATTTTCATAGGAGCGGAAAGATTTTTGCGGCCTGATAACCAAGACTTTGGCAAACACTACATCGTGCGCACCAACGGAGTGAGTGAAATTGGCAATACTTGGACGGCAGTAGGAAACTTAAAATTTAAATTAAAGTACTGGGCATGGAAGTGGCAAGGCTCAGTGAATGGATCCTGTGACTGTGGTTTGGCATTTTCAGCACAAGCAAAAGTTCCACTCGCAGCAAAGCGATCCGGTTGGACCTCAGGGCATGAGGATTACAGTGGACTCATTCATTTCGGTGCACCGATTAATGAAGCAAGTGGCATATGGGCCACAGCCGGCATGACCTACTTAGGTGATAATGAAATTTTTCACAAATGGCCGCGCAATCGTTGGATTCAGATGTACGAACTCTCTATGGATCTGGCGCTGGGTGATTACTGGGGCGTCATTTTGCAAGGACGAGTGGAATCGCCGTTTATGCGAAAATCCGATTTGTCGTATAACTACACTACCTCCATACCTCAGGATCAACTTGTTTACCGTGTCGCTTCCGGTTGGAACAGCTTGGTTCTGTGGCGCGGTAATGAGTACGCAGGGCTGCGCTGGCGCAGTTTTGGCGGCACGCAAGTGAATTTTTTAATTGGTGAGGACTGGTGGTTTGGAAAACAAGACTTCCCCCGGGATGGTCGATACACCAACAACGCGCCCGATGTGAACTTTGTCGTCCAATTGCATTTTCCATTTTAGGAGTTTAGTTTGTCGGCAGTGAAAAAGATTTTATGCATTAAATTGCGCGCGCTGGGTGATGCCGCCATTTGGACGGCAGCCTTGAATAGTTTGCGGGCGCAATTTCCCGAGGCTGAAATTCATGTGCTGACTTGGGATTCCAATCACGCAATTTTGCAAAATCATCCGGCGGTTAATCGACTGCATTTAATTAAAAAATCTAGGCTCGCTTTGCTATTGGCACTTTGGCGAATGCGATCGCTACAATTTGATTTTCTTTTGGGATTTCATGCCACCACTTCGCTGTGTCGGTGGGCGTGGATAGCTGGCGCCAAGCAAATGGTTTTGCATCACCACAGTTGGCCGTGGACGCCGCAAGGTTCTCTGCCTTTAGCGGAGCCTGGGAAATTGGAAGATACCATTTTGCGCGATCAACAGGTGTTGCGCGCGATTGGCATTACAAAAAGTGCCAACACTTCTATACACATTACTGTCGAAGAAAATCGGATCGCACAGGATCGTACAAAAAATCTTTGGCAAAATAAAAAACCGGTGCTTGCGCTTTTGCCTGGAGCTGCTGCTCATTTACGCCGTTACCCGCGTGATTTGTGGCTGCGGTTAATCGAACAACTGCAAAATGAAAATAGCTACAATATTTTGGTGCTAGCAGATCAATCGCTTGCTGATGATTGGAAGTTAGATGATGAATGCCGCGCGCGAAAAATTCCTCTTTTTGCTGACATAAGCTTGCGCGAATATTTAGCGGTGCTGAAGCAAGCACACGTGGCAGTGGCAAATGACTCGGGCCCGTTGCACATGGCTGTTGCGTTAGGATTAAAAACAGTTGCGGTATTTGGCCCTGGTTGCGTCGGGGATTGGCACCCCTACAAAGAAAAGGCTCATCGTCTTCTTTGGCAAAACGTGGATTGCCGAGCCGAAGGGCCTCAAGATAAACCACAATTTCAATTTTGCCGTGTCCAAAGTTGTTCGCATCACAAATGCATGCGTTCGATTGCACCCGCCTCTATAGCTGAATCGATACGTATTTTAAGTTAGTTGGTCAGCATTAAGACAGGCATATAAAATATTCAGTTAGACCAACAGAGATTCGCTTTGCTTTAGAAATGCCAGTGGCGCGGTCATTGCAACTCTGTTTAGCCAAATTAGGACTCGGAGAGAATAATGACCAAATGGACTCTTGCCTTATTGTTTCTACCAATCTCGGTTTTCGCTAGCCCTATTTATGAACCATACCACCCATCAGATGATTGCAAAGAAAGTTTAGCCACTAAAGAAAGCATTCCCACTCCGCTTATTGCTGAATTCCAAAAAAATGTAATCGAAAAAGTTTCCGCGCCCTATGGAAAGGACTCTCTTAACGTCGGATATTTGCCTTCGCTTGATGCTGCAAGCGTGGATGAAGTGGTGGAAATGTTGAGCCAGTTATTAAACGCCTTTAAGACTGACATCCTTAAATCCGTGGCTAGCGGCGGTAGCTACCAAAGCCGATATTATCAGACATTCGCAGACATCTCTGGCCGATTGTTTGTTGATCTTGATGCAAAGTCGGGTTTTGCCACTCCCAACGAAAAGGGAGCCATGATTCGGATTGCTGGTGATTACCTTAGTTTCGCGCACGACCATTTACCTGGCCCCTATGAAGAAACAGAACACCGCTCTGGATTGGTCAATCGGCCCAGAGGCATGTGGCCTTTTCGCGTAACCAGCACGGAACGTGAAGGCTGGGATGTCGTCGTGAAGCATGATTTTAAAGCGCAAGTCTCCGCGCGCGCAGCATTGATCTTAGACAAAATTCGCCGCTTAGAAGAAGAGAATAGAAAAAGACCGCAATAACGCCGAACTTTTCACTTGCTCCAATGCCATCTTCTTGCGACTTTGCAGAAGCTAGGAGTCAGCGTGAGAATTGGTATCCCCAGAGAAGTCCACAGCGGTGAAAAGCGTGTCGCTACCACCCCCGATGTGGTCGAAAAATTACGGAAATTAGGATTTACGATTGCAGTTGAAGCAGGTGCAGGCGTTGCCGCTTACATAAATAATAATGCGTATCAAAAAGCGGGCGCTGAAATTATTCACGATACCCGCGCGCTTTGGTCAGGTTCAGATATTATTTTAAAGGTTCGCGCGCCGGAACAGCATCCTGACTTAGGTGTGCACGAAGCTGATCTTTTGAAACCGGGCCAAACATTAATTAGTTTTATTTGGCCTGGGCAAAATCCCGAGCTATTGCAAAAACTGGCGGCTGCGAAAGTAAATGCCTTAGCCATGGACAGTGTGCCGCGCATTTCACGCGCACAAAAACTTGATGCCTTAAGTTCCATGGCCAATACGGCAGGTTATCGTGCGGTAATTGAAGCGGCCTCTCATTTTGGCCGGTTTTTCACTGGACAAATTACGGCGGCTGGAAAAGTTCCTCCAGCAAAAGTATTGGTAATCGGTGCTGGCGTTGCGGGCCTTGCTGCCATTGGCACAGCTGTTGGTTTGGGTGCCGTGGTGCATGGCTTTGATACTCGCCCCGAGGTGAAAGACCAAGTGGAAAGCATGGGGGCTGATTTTCTTGAACTTGATTTTAAAGAAGAAGGTTCTGGTGTTGGCGGTTACGCCAAAGTTATGAGTCCCGAATTTATCAAAGCGGAAATGGAACTGTTCGCGCAAGAAGCAGAACTCGTAGACATCATTATCACCACAGCTTTGATTCCCGGGAAGCCTGCGCCAAAATTGCTTACTGCAGATCATGTGAAGCTAATGAAACCCGGCAGCGTGATCGTCGATATGGCAGCGGAGCAAGGCGGAAATTGTGAACTGACTGAGCCAGGTCAAGTGGTGGAAAAACATGGCGTCACGATAATTGGCTACACCGATTTACCCAGTCGCTTGGCAAAACAGAGCAGCCAACTTTACGCCACCAATCTTTGGCGCTTGCTGGAAGAGTTAACGCCCACAAAAGATGGCGTGATTAAAATTAACATGGAAGACGAAGTTATTCGTGGCACCACGGTTGTAAACAATGGCGCTGTCACCTGGCCTCCACCAGCGCCGAAGTTGTCGCTTGCGCCAAAATCTCCAACTGCCAATGCCACTGCACCAAGTGCTGTGGCAACAAAGCCTAAGAAAAAGAGCAAAATCGCTCCGCTATTTTTAATGTTCCTTGCAGCGGTTGGCTTGATGGTGATTGGTCAACATGCACCGCCCGCATTTTTATCTCAGCTCACTGTATTTATTGTTTCCTGCTTTGTGGGATACATGGTGGTTTGGAATGTGACGGCGTCACTGCACACGCCACTTATGAGCGTTACCAATGCGATTAGTGGAATTATTGTGATCGGTGCTTTACTGCAAGTTTCATCTGGTCACCCGACAGTGCAAATTTTGGCCGGTATAGCAATTTTGGTTTCGACAATTAATATTGTCGGTGGGTTTTTGGTTACTCACCGGATGCTAAAGATGTTTAGGAAGTAGCATGAGTCAGGGCTTTTTTACTGCAAGTTACCTTGGAGCCGCTGTCTTGTTTATTATGAGTCTAGGTGGCTTAAGCCATCCGGAAACATCTCGCCGTGGCAATGTTTATGGAATGCTGGGAATGCTAATTGCGCTGGTGGTGACGATCTGTAGTCCGCAAGTGAAAGAGTTTGAAATTTTAATTGCAGCCATGGTTTTAGGTGGTGGCATTGGCGCGGTCCTAGCAAAAAAAGTAAAAATGACGGCGATGCCGGAACTCGTCGCGGTTTTGCACAGCTTCGTGGGTCTAGCTGCGGTGTTGGTTGGCTTTAATAGTTTTCTTGCGCCAGCGCAGGAGCTAGTGGGTGCAGCCAAAATCATTCACGAAATTGAAATCTGTTTGGGAATTTTAATTGGCGCCGCAACTTTTTCTGGCTCAATTGTCGCCTTTGGAAAATTGAGTGGACGCTTAAGCGGTAAACCACTGATGTTACCCGCGCGCCATTTACTTAATCTTGCTCTGGGGATTACCGCTTTGGTCTTGTGTTATTTATTTTTAACCGCAAAGGATGCGCACACAGCTTCAGGCGCTCTGACGGGAATTACCGCTTTAGCATTGTTGTTTGGCGTTCATATGGTGATGGCCATTGGCGGTGCTGATATGCCAGTTGTGGTCAGTATGCTTAATAGTTATTCCGGTTGGGCGGCGGCCGCCACAGGATTTATGCTTGAAAATGATTTGTTGATCATCACCGGTGCTCTTGTGGGATCAAGCGGTGCAATTTTATCCTACATTATGTGCGCTGCCATGAACCGCAGTTTTTTTAGTGTGATCGGTGGTGGCTTTGGTTCAGATAGTGGGACGACGACTTCTTCCAGTGCAAAAGCTGGATCCGCGGAAGATGTGAAATCTATTTCGCCTGAAGAAACTGCGCATCTTTTAATGGAAAGCAAAAATGTAATTATTGTTCCCGGTTATGGGATGGCCGTGGCTCACGCTCAGCATGCAGTTTACGAGGTGACTCGCGTGCTGCAAGAAAAAGGCATCAAAGTTCGTTTTGCTATTCACCCAGTTGCTGGTCGCATGCCTGGTCATATGAATGTGTTATTAGCCGAAGCCCGCGTTCCCTACGACATTGTTTTGGAAATGGATGAGATCAACGAAGATTTCCCAAACACCGATGTGGTTGTGGTAATTGGCGCAAATGATATTGTGAATCCCGCAGCGTTAGAGGATCCAAACTCGCCGATTGCGGGAATGCCAGTGCTAGAAGTTTGGAACGCAAAACATGTGATCGTTTCCAAACGCTCAATGGCGTCAGGTTATGCGGGCGTTGATAATCCGCTTTTCTATCGCGAAAATACTCACATGCTCTTCGGCGACGCCCGCAAAATGGTCGACGAAATTTTAAAGGCGTTGGTTTAACTTCCGTCAATATTTTGGTCAGCTGTTTTTGAAGTGTTATAATTAATGTTTCAGTACCCCGCTAATCAGTTTCCACCAGGCATTTTATTTGCTGATTGAACGAACCAGACGGGGGTCGCATGAAACCGCTTTTTATTTTTGTCTCATTTTTAGTCATTCAGTCGAGTGCCATCGCTAACGAAATCACTGATAAATTAAATGCAATATTAGACATCCGGTCGATGGAGCGAAATGATTCTAGCATGTACACTGTCTCCGCCCTATGCGTATCAAGCGATGAATCCGATAATCGAGCCTTCGACGGCGATAGAGGATATGTATCAGGACCAGTAAGATCTAGAATGTATTACGAGTTCAATACCCCAAATATTAATTCTTGCCGCTTGAGGGTGAAAAGGAACCAAATTCCACAGCTCGAAGGCGGTTGTAGCTGCACAACTCTCGGAGGAATGAAGCAAATTAACGGCAAAGTTAAATCCTACAATGTCGCACGCTCTACAAATTACATTGATCAAACAACAGAAGATTTAGAAGTTAATTTGAACCGGTGGTTACAACTTGCCAAAACGCCTGCCGAAAAACAAAAAGTACAGGCCTGCCAGAATTCACTTAAAATTCCTAATTCCATAAGCTTGGATAATTCTGACAAAATTACTTATTCGGCTGAGTACAAGTTAGAAGAGGCTAAAGATGCAGGGGCTGCTGAACGCTACACACGATTTTATCTAATGCGACTACACGATGGATCGGAGAATTCAGAATTAAAATCTAGAATTACTCAATGCTTCACCGCTATAAATCGAAATCCCTCGCCTTTAGAGGTAAGGACACTTCAACAAGGACAGGTCGCAAACTAAGCCTTCAAACACTTTATCTGGAGGCGTTGGTTTAGTAACACGCGCGAGTCACCCGCTCGCAACAAAATTTCCGCCCTTAACGAGAAGAATTGCGAGATCGCGTGAGGTCCCACCTCCCTCGTATTGATTGATCATCACATAATCTCGCGCTGTAAGATAACCCTTCAGGCCATAGACAATGCGAGAGTACGGGCGCAGCAGTAAAATTGATGTGGTTTCTAATTAAATAAACGCAGCCCAGGATGTGTAAGGAGTGGCTTCGCCATCCTCCGCCCAAATTTCACTTCGCGCCAAAACAATTGATCAAATAGGAGCGCAAATTTCGCAGCACTGGTAGTGGAATTTCATGACCACCGCGGAACGGGCACCACACACCCTTCCAGCCCGCGGTTTCTAATTCCTTAAACAGCAACTCAGCACCTAGAAATGGCAGAATCTGATCGACCTCACCATGGCTCTGAAAAAATGATTGCCCGACTTTCGCGGGCGCACGTTCGCGTAAACCCGCGCGATCTGACAACGTGCCTGACAACAACGCTAAGCCACGCACCAAACCTGGTAAAACCATTGCTGCATCAAGCGCTAGCATGGCGCCTTGAGAAAATCCACCCAGCACCAAGTTTTCAGGTTTAACTCCACTTTTGGCGATTAAGCTTAGTAATTTATCGCGAGCCTCATTCATTCCCGGTGGCCGACGTTCGGCATAGGAAACAACATCACCCGATTGCAGGGCCGCTTCGTGGGCCTCCAAATCAATCGGAAACCAGGCGCGCCCAAAAAATCCGGGACCGATTTCCACCTGCAAGTGCGCTTGGGGAAAAATCCAGCGCGCTTTATCCGAAAGCCCCATTTCCTCGCGCAACGGCACGAGATCATGGCAATCAGCACCATAACCATGACAAATGATAACCGTCACGTCACCAGGACCAGCAAAATCTACGGCCTCAAGTGCGCCGATCTTTACTAATGAATTTGAACGATGGAACATACAAAGAAGTATTTAACCGAGACGGGATCAAAAACCAACCATGATTGAAACATATAAAGGCGATATTTATGCTGTGCTAACCGCAATCGCGTGGTCAGTGGCGGTGGTTTTTTACAAGCATTCAGGTCGCGTGCTGGCCCCGGTCCCACTTAAAACCTTTCATAACGTCATTGCCGTCATATTGTTCGCAGTTTCAATAATTCTTATTCGCGAACCATTCGCACTTCACATGTCAGGTGAACACTGGCTGCGCTTAATCGCGAGCGCCTTTATCGGGATTAGCTTAGCCGACACGCTTTACGTCGCGGCCATCAACCGCGTGGGCGCTGGTGTGCAGGCTTTAGTAGATGGGCTTTACACTCCGTTTATTATCATTTTGGCTTTTTTATTTTGGCACGAGCATCTTCCTACCATGACACTTTGGGGAGGAGCTTTGGTGGTTGGCGCCACGGTGATTGCGCATTTGGATGTTAGCCGTATTGGCGTTGATCGCAAAAATTTATTTGTCGGCCTTACGTATGCCGTGCTTTCTCAATTTGCCATGGCAGCGTGTGTGCTCCTGATTCGCGATATTTTAAAAGAGCATTCAGTCCTGACCATCACTTTTTATCGCTACATTGTCGGCACAATTTTTTTAGTGTTAATCACTGCACCCAAATTTCCTTGGAAAATTGCCGTGCGCTCTTTCAAACCGAGCAAAGATTGGCGCGTGCTTTTACCCGGCGTAATTTTAGGTCCCTATACTGCGACTCTTTTTTGGTTTGCCGGATTTAAATATACCCTTGCCGGAAGAGCTGCGATTTATAATCAGCTTTCAACTATTTTTATTATTCTCCTTGCTGCAATGTTTTTGAATGAACGTCTAACTGCATTGCGGATTCTTGCGGTCGTGCTGGGTGTACTGGGTAGTTTTTTAGTTCTGATGAGTCCCCTGTACTCTTAGTAAACACCTGATAACAAGGTTCTTAATTGTTGCGTAAGTGTTGCCTGCTCGCGTTTCGTCTTGAGACTTTTTAAGTTACTTTTAAGTCCTTTAGCTAGACTGAAAGCGAATCGGGAGGACACATGACCCGCATAACCTATCGCTCGCTCATTTATGAACTTAAGCCATTTGTGATATCAGCAATGGGATTATATGGCGCGACTCAAGGTGGCGCTTTGGGAAAACTTGCTGGACTCACCCTGCTGGCTTGCGGAATTTATATTCTTGTGGCCCGCATTCGCTATCGCAGTTTTCTACGCTAACGCGGGGGTTGGCGACAATTTATTCAGGTCAAGGCGATTGATTATTTTCGCACAAGCCGCGAAACGACGAGGCATGCGTAGTTGGAGACTACGCGGCCGAGGAGTGACAAAGGATTGTGCGAAAAGAATCATCGCCCACAGGGTTGTGTTAAAAATCAAAAATCTCCTTGTTGCTCCTCCTCGAGCGAGCCCAGCTCGCCCTTCGTCGTCGCGCCTCGACATTTTTGATTTTTAACACAACCTAGACCTGAATAATCTGTCGCCAACCCCCAGTTGCCCCCCGCTCATTTTCCGCTTATCTTTTTTAAATGCGATCACCTGAGTTTGTAAATCAGCGCGTCAGCCAAGTTAAAGATTTTTACGCGCGCTATGAGCATTACTTCCCCGCCGCATTTTTCATTGGTGGATTTTTATTTGATGTGGTGACGCTTGGGCGAATTGATTCGCTCTTCACCATTGGTCAGCAAGCGGTTTACCTGCTGTTGTTATTGGGAATGCTAACCCAAATGCTGGTTGAACAAACAACGCAGAAAAATTTAAGTCACCGCTGGCGCCATTACATCGCCGTTCGCGTGGCGGCCATGCACTTTATTTTTGGGTCCTTGCTAAGCTCGTATACTTTGTTCTTTTTTAAAAGTGCGTCGCTTGCCACCTCTTTTGGTTTTTTAGGTGCAATTGTAGCCCTGCTTATTGTTAACGAGTTGCCTCGCTTTCATCGCTTAGGGCTTGGTTTTAAATTCGCACTGATGGCTCTTTGCTTAATGAGTTATTTCGCTTACGTCGTGCCAATTATTGTGGGAAAAACCGGCACCACCGTTTTTTTACTTTCACTGATTGCGGGTTTGTTGCCGCTAACGTTGCTTTTTAAACAAGTGCAAAAATGGGGAGTAAATGAACTTGCCGCGCGCGTTCAAGTTTTGCGCCCGGCTCTTTTTATTTTAATCGCGTTTTTATTTAGCTACCTTTTGCATATTATTCCGCCAGTGCCGCTGTCGATTCAGTACATGGGCATTTATCACAATGTGAAAAAAAATGAGTCAGGCCAATTTGAACTGAGTCATGAGCGGCCGTGGTGGCGCTTTTGGCACAGCGGTGATCAATATTTCATCGCCCAACCTGGTGATAAAGTTGTCGCGTTTTTTAGGCTTTTTTCGCCCAGTGGATTTGCCGATCAAGTTTATGTGGCTTGGTATTTAAAAGACGCGGCTTACGGTTGGACGCTGCAGGATAGAATTCCCATTAAAATTGTTGGTGGCCGTGACGAAGGCTTTCGCGGTTATTCCGTTAAAGGAAATTACACCGTGGGTGATTGGCGCGTCGTTGTGGAAACTGATGACGGCATTGAAATTGGCCGCTTGCCCTTTGAAGTTGAAGTGGTACCCGCCGCGCAGCGCGAATTTCAAACCGATTTGTTTTAGGATCCGAAAGTCGGATGTAAATTCGAAAATCGAATTACATAATTAAATTTTGCATATGGCGCTGCAATTAAATGGAGATATATAGGGCACCAAAAATGCACAAGCGATCACTGCTTTTGCAGGATCGCTTGAGCTGGAACCTCTGTCCGAATTTCGAATGGAGGCTAAGATGCCAAAGACAACGTGTTCATTTGGTATTCGGCGATTTTTTGAACTTGCTAAAGCTGTTTTGATTGTCATTTGGCTTTTGCTAAAGGTGATTAAGCAGCTAATCGGGGAATAAAGATTGGCGGTCTCCAACGTGTTCAACAGGTCCAAAGACGGGTCTGAAACCTTCGGATTGGGGAGCTAAGGAAGGCGTCCTGCAAGAGCACTTAAGGAATCTTTCGCATCACTTCATCTAAAGAAGGTCGGCCGGGAATTTTCGGTTCCATATCAAAATTTCCGATCCAAAAAAAGCCGACGATTTCTTCACTGGCGGGATTCATTCCGGCTAATCGATATGTCGTTTCATGACGAGTGATTCCACCTGTCCCCCATTTGGTACCAATGCCTTTTTCCCATAAGAAAAGCTGTGCATTTTGCACGCCCGCTGCAACGGCTGCATAATCTTCTTTTTGAGTTTCTGGATCGCTTGCTTTTTTCATTGCCAATATCACCAAATGCGACGGCGTCATAAAGCTTTTTTTTATCGCAAGCTTTTCCGTTTCGCTAAGTGAACCTTTTTTCTTTTCCTTCAGTGCAACAGAAATATCGGCAAGCTCACGGCGCGCCTTTTCACCGACAATGACAAAGCGCCACGGAAAAGTAAGTTTGTGATTTGGTGCCCACAGTGCAAGATCCAATGCCTGTCGCACCAAATCTTCCGCGACTGGGTGGTCATTAAAAACCTGCACCGTGCGCCGCGCTTTAATTAATTCGGCAATGCTCATGTTTTCTCCAACTTTCACAGTATTGAATCCGACACTACCAAAGTCCAGTTTTTCCTATCACAAGTGCCCAGGTCGGTGGGCTTTGGTGTCTGCTTTAGAAGATGAATTTAATTTTGCTCTGTTTTTTAACGCTGCTTTCGGCGTGCGCGCCGGCCATGCGCCATTCGCACAAATCTTTGCAAGAAAAACAAAATGTCAATCTCGCCCCACCAGTTGACGGTGCGATTTGCTATTCTCAGCAATGTTTTTCCTTACATAAAATCAACGACCTTAAATCACAACAAGAACTCTACAAATATTCCGATCCAAAAACAGATCCTAATTTTCCAGATTCACAAAACCCTAATCAATATCGTCCACCCCATCATGTTGCGACGATTGTGCCATTTGTCCGAATATCACCACATTTTTCAAGCCAAGAATTAATGCCGACAAATATCGAGCGTGGACTTTTTGCGCTGTTTTCCCCTCGCGCTTTAGAGCAAATTGAAAAATTACGCGTTGATCTGGGGCGGCCGTTGCGAATTACATCGGGCTATCGTAGTCCTGGCTACAATCAAGAATTAGCGGGAGCAGCAAAATGGTCGCGCCATCAATATGGTGATGCCATTGATTTCAAAGTGGATGGACTTAACTTTAACGATCTCGCTGATTCCTGTTTAGCTTATGGCGCTAGTTTTTATCAGCTATACACAGATCATATCCACTGCGATTGGCGCGAGCTTCCCCTGGTGGAAGAATTTTTCCCACCAGCAGAATTTCCCAAGCCTTCACCGTTAAAGCAAAAACCCGAACGTGAAGGGGTGCTAATTGCAAGAAAAATTTCGGCACAGACATTAGTCCTGAAGGCACTTACCGACCAAGAAGACGACGGTGAGCTAACGTATGAATGGCAAATAAACGGACCCGGCGGTTATAAACTGGAAAGTCGCGAGCCACAACCGGAAATTCCCATTCTAAAAGGTAAATTTCAGGTCTCAGTCCAAGTGGGCGGCAGTACTTTTATCAAACAAGAAATTTCCTTGCCGTAAATTTTTGGTTATACTTGATCCATGTTGGAACGACACGGGCCCCAAATCAAATTTGCGCCTGGAGATATCGTTGTGCATGCCACCACTGGACAACGTGGTGTCATCACCGAAGTCGATCCATTTTTTTCTGGGCCTGATTACGAACTCCATGATCTGACAAAAAATCGCGGACCGAAAAAAAGCCCTTGGTATTATGTGCTCATGGAAGGCAGCAAAAAGGCAGTTTACATTGCTGAATGCCATTTGCAGCTGGACCGCTCTGGACAAATCATAAAACATCCTGGACTGAGCCAAATCTTTACAGAGTTCAGCAATGGGCGCTACATTCGACCCAACCATTAGAAAGTTCCAATGGCAAAAACTCGACTGCTCTTTGTTTGTTTAGGAAATATTTGTCGCTCCCCGGCCGCGGAAGGCATCATGAAAACCATGATCGCAAAAGCAGGACTAAGCGATCAAATTGAGTGTGATTCTGCTGGCACTTCCGCCTATCATGCTGGCGATAATGCCGATGCGCGCATGATTGCCCACGCGCGCAGCCGTGGCTTTGTTATCGATAGCCTATCACGCCAATTTTTAATCAGCGATTTTGAAAACTTTGATTATATCTTTACTATGGATGAGTCCAACTTTCACAATGTCTCACGCCTTGATCCCGACGGAAAATATCGCAACAAAGTAATTCCTATGGTGCGTTACTGTAGCAAACATGAGGTCGCAGGGGTTCCTGATCCTTACTACCAAGGTGATGACGGCTTTAGGTTGGTTTTGGATATTTTGGAAGATGCCTGTGGCGAATTTCTAAAGCACCTGTTAAAACAAAAACATGGTTAAAAGTTTTCGCGTCTACCAAATTTCGCAAGAGCACGGTCAAGCAAAAGGTCGCGTCACCACTCAAGGTTGGGATGAAATTACGCCCAATGAAGTGATCATCGAAGGACATTTTTCCTCCGTGAATTACAAAGACGCATTAGCCGGCACGGGGCAAGGAAAAATTTTGCGCCACTATCCACTTAACGGCGGCATTGATGTTGCCGGCACAGTGGTAAACCAAGTTGGCAGTTTACATCCTGGCGATAAGGTTATTGTGACGGGTTGCGGATTAAGTGAAACTCAAAACGGTGGTTACGCTGAATATTTGGGCGCGCCAATGGAATCAGTTGTGCCGCTGCCAAAAGGTTTAAGTTTAGAAGAAAGTATGCTTTTAGGTACTGCGGGTTTTACGGCAGCACTTGCGCTGTACCGTTTGGAACAAAACGGTCAGTCACCACAAAAAGGTCCCATTGTGATCACCGGTGCGAGCGGTGGAGTTGGTTCCATCGCTGTCGATCTACTATCGGCACAGGGATATGAAGTGTGGGCTGTGACGGGAAAAACAGATGCGTCTGATTTGTTGCAAGAACTTGGCGCGCGTCGCGTTCTAAAGCCAGAAGGTTTAGAACTTGGCACTCGTCCATTGGAAAGCACGCGATTTGCTGGCGCCATCGACAATGTTGGTGGCTCCATGCTCGCTGGGCTTTTACGTCATGTGGAACTTTGGGGAAATGTGGCGTCTGTGGGATTAACCGGCGGTGTGGAATTTGAAGCCACGGTGATGCCATTTATTCTCCGTGGGGTGAGTTTGCTTGGTATAAGTTCAAATAATTGCACGCCCACTTTGCGCAAAGAATTATGGCGCCGGCTTGCAGGCCTGTGGAAACCGCGCCACTTAAAGAAAATTCATTCGGAAACCATTGGGCTGGAAGATCTTGATGCCGCCTTTAAAAAAGTTTTAGAGCGAAAAGTAACGGGCCGAATCTTAGTTGATTTAAAACGACGGCGGTGAAAGGCGCCTGGCGCCTTTTTTAATCGGCGCCGCATTTAGTTTTTATGTCAGCACAAATTTCAGCAGTGGAAGGCAATCGCCAGTGGCTTGATGGTGGCGCCATGTTTGGCAATGCCCCCCGTCCTGTTTGGGAAAAATGGTTGCCTCCAGATTCATTGGGACGAATTCCACTGGCCTGTCGCGCACTTTTAATTGAAACCAATGGCAAACGTATTTTGTGTGAAACCGGAATTGGCGCGTTTTTTGATCCGAAGATGGCCGAACGATTTGGCGTTGAAAATCCTGCACGTCATATTTTACTGGAGAGTTTAAACAATCTCGGCTTGAAAGATTCTGATATTGATTTTGTGATTTTATCGCATTTGCATTTTGATCATGCTGGCGGATTGCTGCCGACATTTGCAGAAATTTCTGCCGGCAATAATGAATTGCTATTTCCTAATGCGAAATACGTTGTCGGTTGTGATGCGTGGGAGCGTGCGATGCATCCGCATTCACGCGATCGCGCCTCTTTTATACCTGGGCTAACTGAAAAATTGGAAAAATCGGGCCGTCTGACAATTGTTGATGGCGACCGTCATCCACAACTTCCAAACATTCAGTTTTACATCAGCAATGGCCACACGCCTGGACAAATGCTGACAATATTTAAGGGTGATACCACTTCCACCTTTTTTGCTGGCGATTTAATTCCAGGAATTCCGTGGGTGCACTTGCCCATTACCATGGGTTATGATCGTTATCCCGAATTGCTAATTGATGAAAAAGCGCGCCTTTATGAACGCGCGGTTCCCGAAAATTGGTGGGTTTTTTTCACGCACGATCCCTCTCACCCTGCTGCGAAAGTCGCTCGGGATGAGAAAGGAAAATTTTCCCCGGCTAAGACGCTTGAAGTGGTAAAGCGATTAGCGGTTTAACCGCAGGCTTTTAGCCGTAGCCGCAGAAGTTCAGAATACTGCGCGGCCACACCCAAATAATCCTCAGTATCTTGGATGTGCTTTTCACTCCGCCTGATAAGGGCGTTTAAAATCTCGATTTCAAAATCATTTTCATCAGAAGGTGCGCGCAACATGATTGTGTCACGCAAATCCATGGCGCGGTCTTTGGTGTCATACATCATTTGCTTATATCCAGTGGCATCTGCAATATCTGTAATCAAATCGGCATACATTTGTGCCGCCTGCAAACATGTTGATTTTTTTGGATCTAACACATCTATATATTCGCTATCGGTATAAGTTTTTTGTGCAAAAGCAGAAGAAGAAAGCAGAAACACCAGAGCCAATCCAATTTTTTTCATGACCGAGGTCCTACACCTGCGCCTTAAGGAATTCACCGAAATTTTTAGGGCCAAAATGGACACGAACAGCCCGGCATAAGCGTTGCAATGAGCCCTCAAGCTGGGGAACCAGTGACATTTGTCACCATTTCGAAGGGGGAAAAATGAAAGCGCTACTAGCCGGACTAATGCTTTTTATGGGAACTGCGGGGTACGCACAAGACCGCGGGTTAATTGATCGCGTGCTCAGGTTGAGCGCGCAGAATAACGAGCTGTTGAATCGTCGCGCCTATGAATTTCAGGATCAAGAACTGCACAGCATTTTAGATCACCTGCGGGAAATTAACCGGCTTGCTGGCGGCCGTGGCGGCTGGCAACCCCCGGGACCACCTCAGCCACCAGGGCCACCATCGCCACCGCCACAAGAGCGCTATTTAATTCGCGGAACAATTGAGCGCACCTCCTTTAGTTTTACCGTTTACACTTTAGAGGATCTAAACGATCAATGTTTAAGCTTCCACGCGGCTAACTCATTAAGTGATGTGGATGAAATATCGGTGTCAGTCAATTTTGGCCAAGAAAAGAAACTTTATAATTCGTCGTCGTACTGGAAAAGTGGCCAATCTGTTTGTTCACAAATCATTTCTGTCGCGCGCGAAGGTGGATTAGTTAATGTTAGCAACTACTACCGTTATATTCTTTCCGGCGACATTGAAAGTAAATCGTTTAACTTCAAAGGCCGGGATTTGATTGATTTAAATTCGCAGTGTGAACAGTTTTATGCTGATTCCCGCTTTGGCGATGTGGATGAAATCAATGTATCGGTAAACTTTGGCACTTCCTTACGGAAGTACAACAGTTCAAGTTACTGGAGAAGTTCCTTCGAAGTTTGTCAGCAGATAATTTCTGAGGCTCGATAGATTTTTTAATTGGCCGTCGATCCGTCGGCGGCCTTTGCTTCCGCCTGGCATTCTGCTTGTTTTGATTCCAGGGCTTGCAAATAAGTTTCAACGCGATTGGAATGCAAATCGGCAATTTTGGTCTCTATGCCTGCAATGGATTTTTCTAAACTCGCGCGCTTCTTTGCATCTATGGTTTTTTTGAGTCGCTCTCGTTTTTCTGCAAGTCTCGCCTCATCTATTTTTAGATCCTTCGGTTTTCTTTGATGATCTGTACTATAACTTAAATGCACCGTATCGATCTGGTCACAATCCACGCGAGCCAGATCTGGTTCTTTGCGCTCCTCTAGGAGTTCACCTAGCTCCGCATCGCTATATTTAGGAGTTTTTGAAAGGTCAGCTACCGCGAATATGGCGCTGAAAAGTAAGAGTGCAAATTGCATTATTTTGCTCCGTTAACCGAATTTACAATGGATTGCTTAGCCAAGACAAATGCCGAATCTAGCCGGTCATGAATAGCTTTGGACTTATTGCACAGTCCCCAAGCTTTATTGAATTGTTCAGAAATTTTTCCAAGTTTCAAGAATAACAAGACCGCTGCGGCTTGTCTTTATCGACCTAGACCCGACCCGCTTGTGTTGGCAAACCCTTAGCGGGCGCTTATGATTAAATCTCTGTGGCAAAATTTAGCTTAGCGCCGTTTTATAAAGACCTTGGTTTGGGTTGGGCGCTGCGCGAGGCGTGGCGTGAAGGTTACACTCGCAAATCTTTAATTGCTGACCTACAAGCCGGAGTCATCGTTGGCATTGTCGCGCTCCCTTTGGCGATGGCCTTGGCAATTGCATCTGGCGTCGCACCCCAACAGGGACTTTACACAATTATTATTGGTGGCGCCTTAGTCGCACTTTTTGGTGGCTCACGTTATCAAGTCACTGGTCCCACTGCCGCCTTTGTCGTTCTGCTTTTACCAGTGGTGCAAAAATTTGGTTTATCCGGATTGTTAATCGCAGGTTTTTTAGCGGGGATTTTTTGTTTGCTCTATGGAATTTTACGCCTGGGCGACATTATTCAATATGTTCCTCACCCCGTAACAACTGGCTTCACGTGCGGGATCGCCCTGGTCATTGCCGTAATTCAAATAAAAGATTTTTTCGGTCTCAGCATTGCCCAGCCGTCGTCTGATTTTATTCATCGCTTAGTTGAAATTGGCAGCACGCTGAATTCCATGCAGCTTAGGGAAGTAATTGTTGGCGCGACCACGCTGGCCCTTTTGATTTTAGCGAGCAAAAAATTTCCTCGCATTCCGGCTCCCATCTTTGCTATCAGCGCGGTCACCATTGTGACGGTTATACTTCAGCGCCTACTGCCAGATTTCAGCATTGCCACTATCACCAGTCGCTTTGAATTTTTGCATCACGGACAAATTGAGCATGGAATTCCGCGCGGTTTACCTGGCATTCAATGGCCATGGCGAATTCACGATCCCAATACCCAAGATTTTGCGATCAATTGGATTAGCATTAAAGAAATTTTGCCCAGTGCATTTGCGATTTCCCTGCTGGGATCAATTGAGTCTTTGTTATCAGCCGTTGTCGCCGATGGAATGACACGAAAAAAACATAACCCCAATGCGGAGCTTGTCGCGCTAGGGATTGGTAACATGATCACGCCATTTTTTGGCGGCATTCCAGCAACTGGCGCAATTGCAAGAACATCCACGAACATTCGCTTTGGCGCGGTCTCACCCTTGGCCGGAGTTTTTCATGCTGCATTTATCGCTTTAGTTCTTTTACTTTTGGCTCCGGCAATTGGGTATGTGCCAATGGCGGCACTGGCTGCACTGCTGATGTTTGTAGCTTGGAATATGGCGGAGCGCCGTCACTTTTTTAATATTTTGCGCAAAGGGCAATTGGATGATCGCTTAGTTTTGCTGACGTGTTTTAGCCTCACTGTACTTTTTGATATGACCGTCGGAGTGGGCGCAGGAATTATTTTATCTTCGACTCTTTTTATTCGCCGAATTGCTTTATTGACCCAAGCCGATGTTGTGCAAAATTCTTTGCACACGGATACGGATCAAGACCTGCCATTAGGTTCTCACGTTTTTTATTATCGCATTCGCGGCTCGCTATTTTTTGGCGCAGCGGAACGAGCTATGCATCGCCTGCCGGCACTTCCCGCCAATTGTACCCACGCGATAATTGATCTGGATGATGTGCACTTTATCGACATGACTGGACTTGTGGCACTTGATAGCGCGCTTAAAACTCTTGTTCAACGCAAACTAAAAGTTGCGATCGTCGCGCCTTACCCCGCCGTCAGGGCCGAGTTATTAAAATTGGATCTCGTCGCCACCGATGTGCAACTTTCACAGAGCCGACTGAGTGCGCTCAGGTGGGCAAATCCCACTTAAGGGTCCTATTCAGGCTAAATATGGCTCATTTTAACCCTCAAATCCTTGTCATTTTGCTTTTATAACGATAGTTTCTTCGATCCCCTTAAAAGGAAAAAATTTTTGTTGATCCGTAATGTTTGTATTATTGCTCACGTCGACCATGGCAAAACGACTCTGGTTGATCATTTGCTGCGCCAAAGCGGAACCTTTAGCGAGCGCGAGGTTTTATCCGACCGTGTGATGGATTCCATGGATCTGGAACGCGAACGCGGCATAACCATCCAAGCAAAAAATTGTTCGATTCGTCACGGTGATACAAAAGTAAATATCGTGGATACACCGGGACATTCGGATTTTGGTGGCGAAGTGGAACGTATTTTAGGAATGGTGGATGGTTCCGTTTTGCTAGTGGATGCCGCCGAAGGACCGCTGCCGCAAACTCGTTTCGTGTTGCAAAAATCCTTACAAAAAGGCCACCGCGTAATTTTGTGCATCAACAAAGTGGATCGGCCTGAGTGCGCTGGCGGCACGCGCATAAAAGAAGTTGTGAACCATGCCTTTGATTTATTTATCGATCTTGGCGCAAGCGAAGAGCAAGCCGATTTTCCGATTGTCTATGCGTGCGCTCGCAATGGCTGGTGCACAACTAATTTTGATGACATTCCCGCGCTTGTAAGTGGCGAAAAAAAAGGAACGCTTGAACCCTTATTTGAATTATTGACCTCGGCAATTCCGGCGCCGCAAATTGCAGATGCGGGTGGTTTCCAAATGTCGGTGGCAAATCTAGGTTGGTCGGACTTTGTTGGCCGCTTGGCCATCGGCCGGATTCTTTCTGGAAGTGTCACTGCGGGACAAAAAATTATTCGCCGCGGAGTTACCGAAGCGGGTGCTGCCTTTAACGAATCATTTAACGTTTTAAAACTTTTCACCTATCAAGGCTTACAACAAGTCGAAACCAAAGAAATCACTGCGGGAGATATTGGTGTTTTGGCTGGAACGGATGATTTTCAAATCGGTGATACTTTAGTAAGCGGCGAAAATGTTCCAGCCCTAGAGCGCATTGAAGTTGAAAAGCCCACGTTAGCGATGATTTTTTCGGTGAATACCTCACCATTTTCGGGACGCGAAGGTGAAGCCGTGCAGTCTCGCAAATTGCGTGAACGATTGTTGCGGGAAGCGCGCATGAATGTGGCGATTCGTTTTAGTGACACCGAACTCCCTGATCAATTTCGTGTGCTCGGTCGAGGTGAGTTGCAATTTGCCATTATGATTGAGCAAATGCGCCGTGAAGGCATGGAATTTATGGTGGGCCGCCCCTCGGTTATTACCCATACCAACGCGCAAGGGAAAAAAACTGAGCCCATTGAAATGGCGACTTTAGATTTACCAGAAGCTTATGCTTCTGATGTCACACGCATGTTTCAAGAGCGAAAAGGAATTTTAAATTCCTATGAAACCAGCGGCACTCAATCCGGCCCAACCGGAACCCAAAATCGCGTGCGCTTGGAATTTGAAATTCCAACTCGCGGCTTACTTGGAATGCGCACGAAATATATGACAGCAAGTCGCGGTGAAGGTCTTTTTAGCTCGCGCCTAATTGGCTATTCGGAATGGAAGGGCGATATGCTTCATCGCCTCAATGGCGCTTTGATTTCGGATCGCGAGGGTCCTGCCGTTGAATACGCATTGCTAAATTTAGATGATCGCGGCGTTATGTTTATTAAACCTGGCGATAAATTATATGAAGGCATGATTGTCGGCGAAAACACGCGCAATAACGATATGAACGTAAACGCCTGTCGCGAGAAAAAATTAACCAACGTTCGCGCCGCAGGTAGTGACCACTACGAAGCCCTAAAAGGCATTCGCGAGATGACGTTAGAGCGTTGTATTGAATGGATCGACGATGACGAATGGATCGAAGTCACACCCAAAACCATTCGCCTACGCAAAAAAGTTTTAGCCACCAACCAACGAAGTATTATTCGTCGAATTGAGGATGGAGACGAAGGGTAACCCTTCACCCGCGGCGCCGCGGAAACAGGTCTCACCTTGAGACGCACCGGACACCGTATGCCTCAAGTTTTGACGCACTGTTCCGAAACAGAATATAGACCCAAATTAGGACGTGTTAAGGGGAGGTCAGATGGGACGTTTACCTGTATTAACCGCTTTATTGTTTACCTTACTGGGGCAGACCGCCCACGCCTTAGATTTCGATAAAGAAATCGCCAAAAACGAAAAGGTAACCGTAAGTTTATCCGATTCTTTGGATAAGCAGCAGCCACCCGCACAGGACAAAAAATCCAACTGTGAGTGCACGGTAAGGCTAATAAAAGTGCGCAAAATAGCGAGCCGCTAACCTTTCGCAACACTCATAAACTGTGGCCAAGCCTTTGTGCGGGTTTGAGTGCTGGGATCCGTCGAAAAGGCCGGCCACAGCCAATTACGCCTTGCGTTTATTGGTCGATATGATAATTTTCAATAGAAACGTACCGCTACAGAGTCCAGGTCTTTAGGTTACCCGGTTCCTCTTGTCAGTGGCCCCATGACTGTAAGGAGGTTCTATGGGTAAGAAAATCTATGTAGGCAATTTACCGTATTCCACCGACGACGCTGAGTTGGAAAGCACATTCAGCGCGTTTGGCCAAGTTGACTCGGCTCGCGTGATCACTGATCGCGAAACTGGTCGTAGCAAAGGCTTCGGCTTTGTGGAAATGGCGTCAGACGATGCTGCCAATCAGGCAATTGAAAAACTCAATGGCTCACAGTTGAGCGGTCGTCAGATCACTGTTTCAGAAGCGCGTCCGCAACAACCCCGCACTGGTGGCGGCGGCGGCGGTGGCGGCTTCCGTGGTGGTCCCCGCAGCGGTGGTCCTCGCGGTCCTCGTTACTAAATTGAAATTGTAAATCGAGAACTAAAGACGGCTGGTGAAAACTGGCCGTTTTTTATTGTGCGCTTTTGTCCGCAAGGACCGTCAGTCGCGGATGTTTAAGTAAAGCGAGTGCGGGAAACTCTCCACTACCGCTACGGAATTGACGGAAAATTTTTTGTTTCTCTTGTCCTGTCACAATCATCAATACGGACCGACATTTTAGAAACGCACCAAGGCCATAACTTACGCCCCAAGTTCCTGACTCCAATTCTAAGCGCGTGCATGTTTGTTGAGAAAGGCGCACACATCCACTGAAAAAATCTTGCGGCAATCCCGGCTCATGAAAGGCCACATGACCATTAAGACCCAAACCAACAATCGCAAGTTCCGCCTGCTCTGTGGCGGTGGTGATCCAATGGATATTTTTTTGCCAAGGAGCTAACTCTGTTTTCAGAAATTTTTGAAAACAGCGGGCCTTATTTCCGCTGATAACATCATCCATTTGCAAAAAATTAATTGAGTCTATGAATGGTGGCGGATTCTGGCGCCACAGGGCGTATAACGGTTTTGGCGTGGACCCGGCGGGAATGAAAACGGTGCGCGCCGTGGTTTTTGCAATTTCATGTTCAAGCCATGCAGTGGCTAAAGTCGCGATATCATGTGAATCATTGCCAACTCTTAAATCCATGGGAATTATGGTAACCGATGCCTGCACGCCAAACTAGTCCTCCAAATCTTTTAGTGGTTGCCCATCCAGATGATGAGGCGATTTTCTTCTCGGGCCTAGTCATGAGCGATCGCAAGCGAACCTGGCATTTAGTGTGTGTCACTGATGGCAATGCCGATGGTCGCGGGCGTGAGCGTCGTGGGGAGCTAGCAGCGTCCTGCCAGAAGCTGGGCATTCAATCTTATGAGCACTGGAATTTTCCAGACGTGTATGAACAGCGACTTCCTGTTGCGGAGTTGCGCGCGCGTTTAGGAAAAATTTCCGCGGCTGCAATTTTCACTCATGGAATTTTAGGCGAGTACGGTCATCCCCACCACCAAGATGTCAGCTTTGCGGTTCATTCTGCTTTTGCTCGCAAACCCGTGTGGAGTGTTGCCTACAATTGTCGGCCTGATCGCATTGTCAAATTGACGCCAAAACAATACGCCATGAAAACCAAAGTTTTAAATGAAACTTATGGTGAGGAAATGCGCAAATTTGCCAATTTATTGCCGGTGACCGCAATTGAAGAATTTGTGCGATTGAAAATGACCGAAGTCGAAGAAATCTATAGTGCGATTTTGGAAAACCGATCGCCCCAAGCGCGAAAATTGAAAACATATCGAGCGTGGGCGGATATTTTAGCAGAAACTCCTTACTGGAAAATCAAACGGTTATTTTGATGGCGATTGTTACGGTATCTCAAGCAGCAGAGTTAATGAATCAAGGTCAGGTTGTCGCTGTTCCGACGGAAACGGTTTATGGTTTGGCGGCAAAAATCAGTGATGAATCTGCTTTGAAAAAAGTTTTTACGACAAAAGAGCGGCCGTTATTTGATCCACTTATTGTTCACGTGATGGATGAAAATCAGGCAAAGGGATTAGCCTTGAAATGGCCTTCTGAAATTGCGGCGTTAGTAGCAAAATTTTGGCCAGGGCCATTGACCGTTGTTGTGCCGAAAAAAAATGTCAGTGATTTAATTACTTCAGGGCTTGAAACAGTGGGCTTGCGCTCGCCCAGCCATCCCTTGGCGCGAAAATTATTGGAACTTGCTGGTCCTTTTGCGGCGCCAAGTGCGAATCGCTTCGGTCGCACAAGTCCAACTCGGTCCGAACATGTTCTGAGCGAGTTTAGTGGCAGCGTGAATGTGGTTGAAGGCGGAGAATGTGCTGTGGGTTTGGAATCCACTGTCGTACGGTGGAATGGTGAGCGTCGGCAATTGGAAGTCCTGCGGCCTGGGGTCATCAGTCAGCAACAACTTTTAGATGTGGTGAGTGAAATTAATCCGCGCGCCGCAGTTGTGCGCGCGCAGTCGCAAGCTTCGCCTGGAAATCTTGAACACCACTATCAACCGCGATTGCCATTGGTTTTAGCTGATGGCCCAGCCAACGCACAGGCGCGCCAAGCCATTGCGGCTCGGTTTAGAATTCAGCCCATGGAAGTTTATGATCTTGATCTTTCAGTGGAAGCCCCATTAGCCGCGCGCGAATTATATTCCCGCCTCCATGATCTCGGCAAAAAAACCGTCGGCGCCATCGTTTTCTGGCGCGGCGCAAATTGGCCCACGCCCGAATGGGAAGCCCTGCGAGATCGGTTGGAGCGGGCGGAATTTAAGGCGTAAAATCAAAACTGCTTCGTCGCCAATAAGACGAGAGTGCACGCCTGAACAACATTGATCCCGTTTTTCTCCAGCATCTCCATGACTTCGCGATTTTCTGTTCCGGGATTAAAAATTACGCGACGAGGGCGTAAGTGGAGAATGGATTGCGCGAAAGCAGAAATCTTATCAGCGCCAACGTAGATCGTGACGGTGTCGACGGGCTCCGAAATTTCCTCAAGCGACTTCACAACTGGAAGGCCATCAATCATATCGTGAGCGGGATTTACCAAAACAACTTTGTGGCCAGCCGACTGTAGGCGCACCAACGCTTTGTGCGCGTAGCGCTCGGGATTGGGACTCGCGCCTAAGATAGCAACTGTTTCACTCATTAATCCTCGCAACCGTGTGTCGTAGAAAGGGAACTGTTACCTATTCGGCCTCACGGCGGCCCTTGGGAATTCCACGCACGGGATTTTGATACGCCATTTCGCCAAAATATTCGTGGGCCGCGCGATTGTAGGCTTCAGCGGCATCGGCTTCGGATTCATAGACGCCAAGGCTGATGGACTTACCGTTAACTTTGATGCTTGATCGCCATCGCTTTAACGACTGCACATAAGACACACCTTTAAAGCGTGATGTTCCATGACGGCGACTCTTTGGCAAAATGCGTTGGCGCTCTTTCATCGTACAGACAATCAAATTTGATTTACGATAATCAAGGCCCTCCATAAAGCGACGCGGATAAACCATTTTTCCCTTGGGTGGCTTCATCAAAAATTGACCAAGGGAGACCTGACGATTGCCATTAGGAGTAACAATATTGGTAACGACTTTAAGTCGACCTGAATCCTTACGGATAACGCGCCAGGTGTGCTTTGAGACACGATCGTGGTCCTCGGCGTCGATTTTGGCCCGATAGCCTTTATTAACTGGAATATAACACCACGGTTTACTTTTTGCTTCTTTAGCCACTGCCATCGCTCCCTAGCATGTGTAGAATTTGAAAGGTTCAATGAAAATGATAGGCAAAGTTCGGAAATTGTCATTGGTTGGCTCACTGCCTCCCACAAGTTGGGATGAAGAAGTTCTATTTACTGATGGCGATATGTATTTTGCCGATGTTATTTCAGGACTAGACCGCGCCAAAAATACCATTGCGCTTGAGAGTTACATTTTTGAAAAAGGAATCCTGGCTGATCGCCTGAGTCTGGCTATTGAGCGCGCAATCAAACGTGGAGTTCAAGTGCAAATTCTTGTGGACGGCATTGGCTCGCCGGGGTTTTGGCGTGATTATGGCGGTGAACTCTGCCGCCAAGGAGCGGACGTTAAATTGTATCGTGCGTGGCCGTGGGAATATCACCTTGGCGGATGGAGCGGGCGATTGCAGTCGTTTTTCACTCGACTAGCCGCGCTTAATCGCGGCAATCACCGCAAAGTGTGTATCGTCGACAATCAAGTGGCCTGGGTCGGCAGCATGAATGTTTCCGATGTGCACTTGCGGGAAGTGCATGGCGCAAACGCCTGGGTCGATATTGGTGTGCGCGTGCGCGGCACGGAACTGAAACGCTTGCGTCGCGCTTTTCAAAGTGCGTTTTATCGCCGCGTTTTGCAAAGTCCCATTCAACGTCGACACAATTTGCTAATGCTTTCAGGAACGTTTTTTTTGCGTCGATCCGCCAGGCATTTTCAAGTTTCGCGGGCTCGTCGCGCTCAACGCCATATTTGGATTCAAACGCCTTATTTTGTGCCGGTGCGGGCACTTTATCGAACCCTTCTTATTCGCGCGCGCGAAGGACTGGATATTAGAATTATTGTTCCAGCCAATAGCGATATCCCAATTGCGCGCCATTTAAGTTACGCCTTTTATTGGTCTTTAATTGAAGCCGGAGTGCGAATTTTTGAATATGGTCCTGTGTTTACTCACCAAAAAATTGCGCACTTTGATGATTGGACGACCATTGGTTCATCCAACTTTAACCACCGTAGTTTTTTGCATGATCTTGAAGTGGATGTGGTGCTTACGCGCCAGGAGAACATCCATTTGCTGTGGGATAAATTTCAACGCGAGCAGCAGGAATCGGGTGAAATTACTTTAGAATCCTTGAGACAATTGCCGTTAAGCCGCAAAATCTTGAGTTGGACATTGCTTATCTTTCGCTATTGGATTTAGATGCAAGTCCTATGAGCTACCGACTCCATTTAAGTAAAGAAAATTTCAAATTTTCCGGCACTCACTTTACGATTTTTTCAGCCGATCAAAGTGAGCGTCTGCACGGCCACAATTATTACGTTACGGTGGAAATGGATTTGAAAGACACCGATGCAAAGCTTGGCATGGCCGTGGATTTCAATGTGATAAAAACTAAAGTGCGCGAACTTTGTGCGTATTTAGACGAGTACGTTTTGATTCCATCAAAATCGCCGTATTTGCAAATGAAAGTGGAAGGCGAAAGTTTACGCGTTTCCCTTGGCAAAAAATCCTACACCTTTCCCCGCAGCGATGTGCGCGAACTTCCATTGGTCAATATTACGAGTGAAGAATTAGCGCGATGGCTTGCGGAAGAACTTGGTCCTAAAATTCGCGACGCAGTTCGCTTTGAATCTTTACGTGTCCAAATTGATGAAAGCCGCGGCCAAGGCGCGAGTTATATTCTTTAAATCGAAGTTTTTGAGGCTTCTTTGGTCGGATTAATAGGCGGCATTGGTGGAACCTTTAGAGCATTTTTTGCGGCTTCCTCTTGTTCCGTTTTTCTTAGATCAGCAATTCTGCAATTATAAAAATTTTTAACAATTTCCGCGGCAAATTCATACTCATTATTAAATTGTTTTGCATCTCCGCGGTCATCACGGTGTTCAGTAACTCGTGGCCGGTTATCAATATTTTCGATTACATAAATATCCTGACGTATATTCACTTCACCGTTTCTTGAAATTTCCGTAAATGTAACGGTAATGTTCCCGTGCGAAGTCTTTTCCATTTTTTCTACAATATACTTGCTCATAATTCCCTTAACGAAGTAGGTGTTTGCAAACTCGTCTTTCTCTCCCGAGGTGCACGCTTTTATTCGAAGTTTTTCGGTGGAACCCTTCGATTTTCCTGCCCCCGAGATGCCATAAAGCTGATCAGCTAAATATGGTGCCCCCGCATTAATTCCAATTTGTCTAATCATCATTTGTGAATCTACCTGCGCTCGGATAACCGGCGCAGCCTCGGGCTTGAGCCACGAAGAAAACCATTGAGTCTTCATGTCCGCAAAACTGTGATTTGCAACAAATGCAAAAATTAAAACCCACCGCATTTTTTTATTTTACCTAATGGCGGAATTCCTAGAAACGAATATCGATAATCTCGACCACCAAAGGGCCAGCTGGTCTAGTGATTTCGGCCTCATCCCCGACCTCTTTCCCAATTAAAGCTTTCGCCATTGGCGATTTCCAAGAGATGCGGTTTTTACCAGGCTCAATTTCATCTTCGCCGACAATTTGATAGGTCCGCTCGGACCCGTCCTCATCAGAAAGAGTAACTGTTGCGCCAAAAACCACTTTGGTACTTTTCACTGTTTTAGGATCTACGACTCTTGCACTTTCAATGCGGTCACGGAGCCATTTAAGACGCTTATCGATTTCACGCAGGCGCTTTTTACCATAAATGTAATCACCATTTTCACTGCGGTCGCCATTACCTGCAGCCCAGGCCACGGTTTCAACTAATTTGGGGCGTTCATCATGAAAAAGTCGCTTAAATTCATCTTGGAGCTTTTGAAAACCGTCGGGAGTGATGTAGTTTGGCTCTTGTGCCATGGATGCCCCTAAAATAATTCACCTTCGCGTTCCCACAGCATATGCCAGTGTTGCAAATGGTATAGGCGAACTTATGCCGAGCTTAAAAAAAGAGCAAGCGGCGGAACTACTTTGGCTCGGTGCTGTTTATCTTGATGGCGAGCGAATTTCAGTAGACCAAGCGGTTCATGAGGGACAAATCTTGCGCCTGCATTTGCAAGCCCGCCGTTTTCAATTGCCACTTGGAAAGCCCGCGGAATTTATTGTTGCAGAAAATAAAGATTTTTTAATCGCCAATAAACCTGTGGGCCTTCCCACGCATGCCACTGTGGATAATCAGCAGGAAAACTTTCTTAAATTTTTGAGTGCAAGTTATGGTCCACTTTCGGCAGCACAACGTTTGGACAATCAAACTTCTGGATTGCTAACGTTTGCTCGCTCGCCCAAAGCACACTTTCAATTTCAAAAATGGTTGCAACAAGGCTTGGTGAAAAAACGCTATTTGGCCATAACGAAATTTGCGCCTCCACTAGGTTGCCACAAACACTGGATGGACACGAGTGGCCGACCGCCGCACAAAATTTTCAGCTCTCCCACCGTTGGTGCAAAAGAGTGTGAACTCGAGATAAAGGTAACAGTTCCCTTTCTCCGACAGACCATGTCGGAGAAAGGGAACTGTTACCAAGTAGAAATTAAGCTCATCACCGGCCGAACCCATCAGATACGAGCCCAACTTGTAGCACTCGGCACACCACTCATTGGCGATCATCTTTATGGCAAGGGGCAGCATCAAAGCGATGAGTTTTGTTTACGTTGTGTCTCGATCGAAACTCCCGTCCTATCGGGCCACTGTACTTGACCCATGGGAATGACCCTGAATACTGTGCGACTTTTGCGGAGGTGGGATGCATGCGCCTAATTATAATCGGTCTTTTTTTAAGTGGCTTTGCTCACGGATTAAGCCGGGCGGCAGATGATAACTTAACTTCTGCTTTTGCCAAGCATCGAAAATACCAAATTCAAGCCGTTGATTACGAACTTTTTTTAAAATTCGAGAAGAGCACAAATGAATATTCGGGTCGTACCATTATCCACGCAAAATTAAATCAAACGAATGAACCCCTCAGTTTGGATTTCGTGGGTAAAAAAGTATCAGAGGTCAAAGTCAATGGCACAGTGATTTCAGATTTTATCACTCGCACCGGCAGTCTTGAAATTCCAGCCAAGCGTTTAAAGCCCACAACTCAAATCGAAATTTCTTACCTCAATGAATTTAGCAAGGACACGGATGGCGTAAGGCACACACTAGATCCTGAAGACGGCTCCGAATATATTAGCACTGATTTTGAACCCTATCGTGCCCATTCGCTATTCCCATGTTTTGATCAGCCAGATCTAAAAGCTAGTTATACAATTTCCGTTGATGCACCGAAGGAATGGAGCGCCATCGGCAACGAGGAAATTGCGCAATCCAAAACTGAAGGCGATCGCACAACAACGATATTTAAAAAAACGCGGCCATTTAGCACCTATTTGGTTTTTGTGGGAGTTGGCCCGTGGACAAAATGGACCGATAGCGCCGACAAAATTCCCATGGAACTTTATGCGCGAAAGTCCATGGCTAAGTTTGTCGATGCGACTACAATTTTTGCGACTGCCCGCAAGGGTCTAAAATTTTACGCCGATTACTTTGGCCATCCCTATCCATTTTCAAAATTTGGTCAGGTATTGGTTCCCGATATGTTTGGCTCGGCGATGGAAAATCCTGGCGCCATTACCTATGGCGAAGACGCAATTTTCCGCGGTACGGTTTCGCAAAGCCAAATTGAAAATCGCGATAATTTGATTCTTCATGAAATGGCTCACATGTGGTTTGGCAATTTGGTCACCATGACATGGTGGAACGATCTTTGGCTAAATGAAAGCTTTGCGTCCTATATGGCAATGCTTGCGCAAGAACGAGCCCTTAATCAAAAAGGTGCACGCATCGCCGAAAATAATTCGAAGGACTGGGGATACTGGCAGGATCAATTGGTCACGACTCATCCAATTGAGACCGAGGTCCTTGACACACGTTCAGGGCGCGGAAATTTTGACGGCATCACCTATGCTAAAGGCAGTGCCGTCTTACAACAGTTGCATCAATTCGCTGGCGAAGACGCATTTAAAAAAGGCCTTGGCGCTTATTTTATAAAATTTGCCTTTCAAAATGCGGGGCGCGCGGATTTTATCGACGCTATTGCGCGAGCCAGTAACAAGGATTTGGGCCCATGGACAAAAGCGTGGTTGCAGAGTGCCGGTCCACACCGGGTCCAAAGTATTTGGAATTGTGAAAATGGCAAAATTAATTCCTTCGTCATTGAGCAAAGCAAAAACACAAGCGGTTTATATTCACCCCACCAAACTCAAATTGCATTTTACCAAGGCAGTGACTTTAAATTGTTAAAAACTTTGTCTGTGACCTACGACGGTGCAAAAACCAATGTTTCAGAAGCTATTGGTCTACCTTGTCCTATTTTTGTAAATTCAAATCACGGTGATACGGATTATGCCTTATTCAGTCTTGATTCCGTTTCGCTTCAAGCCGCGCGCGCGGTTTTAATCGGTGGCATTAAAGATCCCCTTACTCGCGTTTTAATTTGGGAAAACTTGGGCCAAATGGTGCGCGATGCGAAGCTTTCACTTACTGATTACACCGATTACTTTCTTGCGGGAATAAGTGCTGAATCTGATCCGATTCTTTTGGGCGCACTGTTAGGACCTTACAGCACATTTGGTAGCTACTATTCCACTTACATGACAAAAACCCAACGCCAGACGTTGGCACCTAAATTAGAACAAACCCTGTGGCAAAGGCTTGTCAAAGAGCCCGCTCGCTCAAGCGCCCAAGTTACTTTTTTTGATTTTTATGTGCGAGTCGCCCAGTCAGAAGCTAGCCAAGAGCGACTGCTGGATTTTTTAAAGGGAGAACAATTGCCTAAGGGTTTAGAATTGGATCAGTTGCGCCGCTGGAAAATAATTATAACTTTGGCTACAAATGGCTATCCTGGGGCTCGCGATCTGATTGCCAAGGAACAAAAAAATGATTCCAGCAGTGATGGTCAGCAATTTGCGTATGCAGCACAAATCGCATTGCCTGATGTAACTTCAAAGAAAAAATTTTGGCAGGATTTAAAGAAATTAAAAATTGCTTTTCCTATTTTACAAGTCGCCGCTGGAAAATTTAATGATAGCAATCATCCTGAGCTATCAGAAAATTTTGTATCCTCTTACTTTGAATCTTTACAAAAAATTGATTGGGCGGCCAACGACAGCATGGTGAACCTTTATTTTGACCATTTGTTCCCGCAGAACTTATGTTCGGAAAAGCTTCTAAACGAAAGTTTGACCAAACTTCGTCAGACCAAAAACTTAGTGCCGCTGGCCAAGCGCGCTTGGCTTGAATCCAATGATCAACTCTCGCGCTGTATTTCGGTGCGCGCATTCGACAAAAAGAAGGCGATATGATGCGATTAACTCAGACAGTTCAAAAGGGCGGCTGTGCCGCAAAAGTGGAAGCCAAGGAACTCCGGCGAATTTTAGAAAAAGTTAAATTTCCGGCTGCTCATCCTGAACTTTTAGTGGATGGTCGCCATTTCGACGATGCCGCGATTTATCGTGTGACACCAGAAATTGCGCTGGTGCAAACGCTAGATTTCTTTACACCGATCGTAGATACGCCATCGCTTTTTGGAAAAGTCGCGGCAACCAATGCGCTTAGCGATGTCTATGCCATGGGCGGAAGACCTAAAACCGCCATGGGAATTTTAGCTTTTCCCTTGGCGACAATGGATGCAGATATTATCACCGAGGTCATGCAGGGGGCTGCGGCACAAATTTCAGAAGCAAAAGCGTGCTTGGTTGGCGGCCATTCCATTGATGATGAGACTTTGAAATTCGGTTTGTCAGTAACTGGCTATGTTCATCCTGATCATGTTTGGACCAATCAAGGCGCAAAAGTTTCGGATAGTTTGATTTTAACTAAACCGCTTGGCACAGGCACTGCCACTGCAGCGCTAAAGCGTAGCGCTTTGAGTGAAAATGACATTGGCGACGTCCTGGGTTCCATGTGTCGATTGAATAATGTTATGGATTTTTTGACGGCTGATGAACTTGAGGCGATTCATGCGGCAACTGATATCACGGGCTTTGGTTTGTCAGGTCATAGTTGGCAAATGGCACGTGCAAGTCAGGTGCGTTTTTCCTTTTCGCTTAAATCACTGCCAGTATTTGAAATGGCGCCGCGCTTGCTTGGTGATGGATTTTTAACCAAAGCGCATCGAACCAATCGCGAATACACCGCCGAGCATTTAAAAATTGGCGCGACCGATTGGCAGGCACAAATTATTCATGATCCGCAAACCAGTGGTGGATTGTTACTTTCAGTTAAAAAGGAATCCGCAAGCAAAATTCTTGAGAAATTACGGCCGCATTTTCCGGGCGTATCAATCGTTGGTGAAGTTTTAAGTGGCGCTGCAGGAGTTGAATTTATTTAATGGAATTTGCATCAGAGTCCCAATGGCAAAATCATATTATCCGCGGCGGTGCATTTTTGGATGTACGCGCACCAGTGGAATTTGCCGATGGAACAATTCCGGGCAGCCAAAATATTCCGCTGCTAAATGATGATGAACGACATCAAGTTGGGATTACCTATAAAAAAGACGGTCCAGAGGCAGCGTTGGCGCTTGGGCACGAATTGGTAAATGGCAAAGTAAAGTCCGATCGTATTGAACAGTGGATTTCCTTCATCAAGAATAATCCAAGTGCCCTACTGTTTTGCTTTCGTGGGGGAAAGCGCTCCGCCATTACTCAGACTTGGCTAAAGGAAAACGGCGTCAATATTTCGCGAGTGCAGGGCGGCTATAAAGCGATGCGCACGTATTTGCTTAACTCCTTGAATGATTCCCCTGCCGTTCTTAAATTTTTAACCATTGGTGGCAGTACTGGTAGCGGTAAGACTTTGCTAATTCAAAAGTTGAAAAGAATTGCAAAGTTTAATGTCATAGATCTTGAGCGTCTGGCACGACATCGCGGATCGGCTTTTGGTGCGGAACTGGTTCAGCAACCGCGCCAAGTGGATTTTGAAAATCAATTGGCCGTGGAATTAATTAGGGCAAAGGCAAATAATTCAGCTGTAATAGTCGAAGATGAATCGCGCACCATTGGGAAAATCTCACTGCCTGATAGTTTATTTACTAAAATGCGACTAGGCCCTTTGGTGTGGATTGATGAAAAGCGCGGTGCACGGGCCGAAATTATTCGCCAAGAATATGTTTTGCGCCAAATTGCGGATTTGCGCCAAAATCATAATGAACATGTCGCCTGGCAAATTTTAGAATTGCGGCTAACTGAACCGCTTATGAAAATTCGCAAGAAACTTGGCGGCGTTCGCTTTGAATCCGCACTGGCATTGCTATCGCGGGCCTTACGGGAGTCACAGTTTTTGAACCGATGGGAAAGCCATAACCATTGGATAGAATATCTTTTGGAGCATTACTACGACGAATATTATGTTGCCCATGCCAAGCGCTGTGCTGACCGCATTGTTTTTCGCGGCCGCTATTCTGAAGTCGAAAATTTTCTAAGAGATCGCTTAAACCGAAGTTCAGACGCTCCCGACACCCACATTCCTGCAGCCACAGGAACTTTTTCAGAGATCTCAAAATAAGAAACTTAATAGCGCGGACCAATTTTTAGATATTAGTTCGAAAAATTTTTGTGCTACGGCGCGCATTCAGCGTGTGTATGGAAATACATGCGATTTGATCGAGCGAAAATACCGCTGGGAGTTAAGTTAAAATTTTCGTCAAACATTCTGACAGCAAGTTTTTTTGAAGTGACGAAGCTTTTGATAGGCACGCTTCACTCCGGGAAGATGTCGCTAATAAGTTGTGGACATCCACAGGTACGCCATAATGAGGGGGTACGCTAACAGGGAGGCTCCCCGTGAAATCCCAGTTTAGTACCGTAAAAGCCGCAGCAGCTGCCGTTCTCCTAATATTAGTTACTGGCTGCTTGGTTGAAGACAAGGGATCAAAAGAAGAAACTGTCGGCACGCCGACCAGCACGCCTCCTGATTTCACATCCACGCCAAATCCTGCACCGCCAGCGCCCGCTCCGACCCCAGCACCCGCGCCCGCGCCGACTGGTCCAATCACGGGACCATCTGCTGGCATAATTGCAAACAACGGCGTCTTACGGACAAAGTTAGATACAGTTCCTGTTAAAATTTTTCCTGAATATTTAACTGCCGAAATGAAAGTCGGTTTTACTGCTGATTGCAGTGATGGCGCCTGGGAACCATATCAATTAAATAAGACGGTAACGCTACCAGTTTTAAATGCCGACAATATTATTTCGGTGGAGTTCATGGATTCCGAAATGCAAGAAGGTTCTTGCTACACGGCTCATGTAATCCATGACAATCTTGGTCCATCAATTATTTTTTCACGATATCCTCCGGCTTCATTGGAAGAAGGCAGTTCCGCTGAACTTGTATATGAAGTTCAAGATGATGCTGGAGTTTCACGAGTATTTTGCTCGCTCAATGAGCTAGAAAAAAATTGCGCCGCTGGTTCAAACACTGTCAGCATTACCGCATTGCCCGAAGGTAATTATGTGTTCACTGTTGAAGCACGTGATCGTTTGGGCAATGTCTCGACTGAAAGTGTGAACTTTGCCGCGGTTAGCACCACACGGCGGCTCACGCAGTCAATTAGCATCGATGCCTATCGTAAGGTTGATATATTAATGGTTATCGATAACTCAGGTTCAATGCAGTATGAGCAACAAAACATGGCACAGCGAACAAGTAATTTTCTTTCTGTCATTCACGGACTGGATTGGCAAATTGGTGTGACCACTACTGATCCGCGAGATATTCCGCTTGGGGACGGTCGCTTAATTCCAATATATGGTTCAAATGGACAATTCATATTGGATACAACGACTCAAGAATCTGATGCGCAATTTAAGTTGGGAATGACTTTGCAACGACCCGAAACTGGATCGGGCACCGAGGAAGGAATTTTTGCAGCTTACCGCGCGATTGAGCGCAGTCTTTCCAATGCCAACCCCGCCCATCAACAACTCTTTCGCCGCTTTCCAGCACAGTGGGATCCGAAGCTTGGAATTCACGTGACTTGAAGTCGCGG
>JADMIO011460626.1_pt1 | contig 49438 bp, 44 predicted proteins | sample 8958161 | NCBI WGS metagenome assembly JADMIO01 (sample SAMN16585339, study PRJNA669376) | soil metagenome | isolation source: Crop rotation soil | place: USA: Cullars Rotation, Alabama | collected 2011
CCCCCGCCTCACCGTTGTGCCGATTAGCGGAAGAACGACAGCACAATCGACGGCGCCTGGTTGGCGATCGACAAGGCTTGCGCGCCCAGCTGCTGCTTCACTTGCAGCGACTGGAGCTTCGCAGATTCCTTGGCGAGGTCGGCGTCGACGAGGTTGCTGATGCCGTTTTCGATCGAGTCACCCAGCTTGCCCAGGAAGCTCTTCTGAACGTCGAGCGCCTTGGCTTGCGAACCCAGCGTGGCGAGCTGGGTGTTGAGGTTGGTGATCGCGGTGTCGATGGCCGAGGCCGCGGCTTGCGCGTTCGACGAGTTCGACAGCGACAGCGCCGAGGTCACCGTGGACAGCGCGCCCGCACCGTCGACCGTGAAGTCGAGGTCGGTGATGGTCGCGGTGACCGAAGCCGACGTGACCGCGCCGGCGGCGACGCCTTGGCCGAGCCACGAGCGGGCCGTACCGGCCGTGGTGATCGAGAGATCGCTCGACCCCGTGGCTTCCGCCGCGGTGTAGCTGAATTGGCCCGTCGTTTGATTGTACGACGCTTGCACACGGCCGCCCGTTTGGGTCGACACAGCGGCGAGATAGCCCGACACCGTCATCGTCGCGGTGACGTCCACCGTGCCGATGGCGACCGAGTTGATGTTGAAGGTCGAGTCATCCGCGGCGGTGACCGAACCGTTGCCCACCACGTAAGCGGAGAGCGCCGGCACGACGCCCGCTTGCGTCGTCGAGTTGATCTGACGGCCCGTCGTGGCGCCGGCGAGGTCGGAGGTGAGAACCGAGAGGTTCGAACCGCCGGCCGCAACCAGGTTCACGCCGTTGAAGGTGGCAGCGCCGGCGATCTGGTTGATCTGCGAACGCAGCGCCGAGAAGTCAGCGCCCAGAGCCGTGCGTTGGTCGACCGACAAGTCGTTCGCTTGCGCGGCCGTCGCCTTTTCCTTCAGCTGCGTGAGCAGGTCCGCAATCGATTGGCCGGCAGAGAGCGCGACGTCGATCGTGGAGGTGGCGCGGTTGATGCCGTCGGTAACCGCCGAGAGAGCGCCGAGGCGAGCACGTTGTTGCTGAGCGATAGCGAAGACGGCGCCGTTGTCTTTCGCGGTGGCCACTTTCAGGCCCGTGTTCACGCGGTTTTGGACCTGCGCGAGATCGCGGGTGGTTTGATCGAGGCTTTGCAGCGCGACGAGCGCGCCATAGTTTGTATTAACGCTGGTCATCTTTTCTGTCCTTCTGGACTGTGTTGCCGGTCGTTTTGACCGAAGGGGCGTTTTGCCCCAGCGGCGCGAGATGCAAGGATTAAGCCTCGCGCGCTTGGCTAATTTCCCAAGCGCAACAGCGCGAAAACAAAGGCTCAGAGCTTAATGCGCGGCCTCGTGCGCGGCGTGGGCGGCAACAACCGCTAGGCAAGAATTGCCGAGCGGCAAGAAGTGCAGCCTCAGTCGCGGCCGCTCCTCCTATGTCGCGCGCGGATCGTCCTTCGGCACAATGATAACGTCGTAGTGCACGCCCGTTGGCGTTTGGCTGTGCGTGGAGACCGCCACCCAGTTGTCCTCAAGAACGCCCAACGGCTTTTCGCGATCGGGAAGGATCGCGGTGAAGGTTATGCCTTCGCGCACCAGGACTTGCCCGCCACGCGGCACGACGTCCCGCGCCCATTTGTGAATGACGCCATGGAACGGCGCCTTGCGCCAGGCGCCCGGGCGGCCCGGGTCCGAATTCACAATGATGCCCGGCTTGCTCGCCGTCACCACGAGACGTGAGTCCTTGGGCGCCCACTCCGCCGGCATGTTGGCGTCCAAAAGCCAAACGCAATGGAAGGTGCGGCACTCGGTTGGGCGCGCTTCGTAGATCTTGCAGCCCTGCCCAATGGCGCAATGCTCGCACCACTGCCCCGCCGGCTTCACGAATTCCTTGATGCCCAACAGCTTGCAGCACAGCGTGCAGCCTGCGCAGCTTTTTCCCGGCGCCGGCTTGTTCTCAGTCTCGGTCATGCAGCTTCTGAAGCTTAGCGGGCCGCTAAGCCTTCCATCATGGTGCGGTTGACGTCAATCAACGGCTCGAGGTCCGCCCCCTCGCGCAGCACGGCGCTTGAATAGCGCGCCACCCACAGCGCCAGCGAGATGATCTGCGCGCGCAGCGCCAACGGCAGCTGGTTTTCAGGCACCGCGCAATCGGCGGAAAGGATGTTCCAAAGCCTGCGGTTGCTGTCGAGCACTTCGGCCAGCATGCCGAGCGAATGGCCTTCCACCTTGGCGCGCGCTAGCGCCGCGGTGACCTGCCCAAACGCCCGGTACTCAAGCTCGCGAGGACTGTCACCCTGTGTGGCCGCGCGCTGATACGCCTGTATCGACATCCACCAATCCTAGGCGCTCGGCCTCATATGCTATGAGTTTCCGGCAACGCATGAGGGCCCGGTAATACTCACCGGCCATTACTTCTTTGGAAACGCCAACGCACTCGACCAGGATGCCCGGATCACGCACCGCCGCCATGAACTCAGCGAGGCGCGCGGCGAACTCTTCGTAAGCTTTTTCTCTCCCCTGCTCGTCGAGGTACATGAGCATGATGGGAAAGTAGATGCGCCGGGCCGGCGTGCCGGCTTCGTCAGGCTGCATGATGTCTTTCTCGCGCAGCACCGACGCTTTGTTCTGCAGCACGAGAGCGGCGCGACGATCGCCGTTTTGAACAACAGCGCCGTTGACGACGAATTTTTCGCCGGGCCGCAACGACAGTTTCAGCGGCATATTCAGCCCCGCAGCTTGGAACGCCGACCTTGAGGCCCGAAAGTTAACGGGCCCTTGCGGTCGCCGGTTGCGAAATGATCAGCGCGCGTCAAGTGTTCATGACCCAAACGCCGGTTAAAAGTACGAAACGACACGGTCTATCGGACGTAAGCGGCGACAAGCGCAAAACATTTCACGAGTTAGCAGCAAGCGCGCGCAAGTTTTTCAGTTGCTTTACGTGCGCGAGAACTTGCGTGTCTTCGACGCCGCATTGCGACGAACGCGATAAGGAATTTTTACATTCTACTTGCGCCCAAAATTTCTGCGCCATAGCTTCCCCTCAGCGCTGGGGAGTGCTCACACCAGCTTTCATCTAGGCAAGAGAAGGATCGCAGAGGCGCGCGGGCGTGCATTCGATTCCAATGCTCTAACTCACGCATCGTTGCAGTCCCAGTTCAAACGGCGCCGCGGAGGGGTTCGCGGCGATGGAGGACACATGCCTGCTGACGCAGCTGCCAACAATTTCGTCGACGTCAGTCCGATCAGCGCCTACGCGCGGCGCGTTGCATCGCGGATTCCGCTCGCGCCCGCGCGCGAGCGCTTCATGCGGGTAAGCTTTGAAGTACTGCACGACGATCCGCGCAACGCGCGCCCGATCGAAGCGCTTGAGCTTGCGCACGCGCCCGATTGGGCGCTGCGCGAACACCTCTGCGGGCGCGCGATTCATGTGTTCGAGCCGCATCCCGAAGCCGTCGGGCCGATGAAGTACGTCGCGCGCGCGCTCAAGGACACCTGCGCGGAGATCGAGCATTACGCGAGCATGCCGCGCAAAATGCTGACCGCGCGAGACCGCGTGATCTGGCTGCTCGCCAAGGAATTCGTCACCAAAATTTCGCGCATGTCGTTTGAAGCGATCGCGGAGAAGGCCAGCTACTTCAGAGAAGAGCGCCTACGCCGCTTGGCGCGGTTGCGCGTCGACGAAGTGCTGTTCGACCGCGAGGAGGTCTTCACGGCGCCGGGCCGTTCGTGGCGGCGCATCGTCTCCATCGGCGAACTCGCCGCGCTCGGCCGCGAACTCTCCAACTGCCTGGCGGAGTCGAGCCGTCAGCACTCGAACTATGCGCGCCGTCTGCGCAGCGACAAAGCGCGCTTCTGGGTGCTGCGCGACCATGCGGGCGCAGCGCTTTTGGCGGTGATGATCGACACGGTCACGGGCCGCATTCGCGAAGCGCGCGGACCGCGCAACGCGCATGTGCGTCACGACGACGGCGACATCGCGGTGCTGATCCAGGCGCGCCAGCTCGCGCCGATCGGCTGCCCCGACACGAACGAAACCGATGACGACATCGGTCAACTGCTTTCCGCGCCACGTGCGCGGCACTGGCCCCAGGGGGTGCTGCGGCCCGAGCGGCCGTAGCGCAGGGGCGATGGAGCGTGCGCGCGGGCTCCGGCTCGCGCGCACGTCGGCCCAGCGCCCTCCCCGATTGAGACCGACTGGCCGGCGTGGGCCACGGGTTACGACGAACGGACTCGTGGAGTCGCTGACCGGGGCTGCGCCGAAAAGGCGTAGCGGGGGCGCGCACGTCCGGCCGACCCCGGCGTGCGCGTTTCCCCTTAGGTGAGTTGAGCTTCGCCGCATTGCCGCTTACGACAACGGCATGCGCTTTGAAGGCACCAAGGATTACGTAGCGACAGACGACCTCAAGGTCGCCGTCAACGCCGCCGTCACGCTGGAGCGCCCGCTCCTCGTCAAAGGCGAGCCCGGCACCGGCAAGACGATGCTGGCGATCGAAGTGGCGAAGTCGCTCGGCTGCCCGCTGATCGAGTGGCACATCAAGTCCACGACGAAGGCGATCCAAGGCCTCTACGAGTACGACGCGGTGATGCGCTTGCGGGACTCTCAGCTCGGCGATCCGCGCGCCACCGAAATCGCCAACTACATCAAGCGCGGCAAACTCTGGGAGGCGTTCGAAAGCCCTGCCCGTCCGGTTCTGCTGATCGACGAAGTCGACAAAGCCGACATCGAATTCCCGAACGATCTCCTGCAAGAGCTCGATCGTATGGAGTTCTACGTCTACGAACTCGACCGCACGGTGAAGGCCGTCGTGCGCCCGATCGTGATCATCACATCGAACAACGAGAAGGAATTGCCGGACGCGTTCCTGCGCCGCTGCTTCTTCCACTACATCCGCTTCCCCGACGAAGCGACGATGACGGCGATCATCGAGAGCCACTATCCCGGCGTGAAGACGCGCCTCGTCAACGAAGCGCTGAAGATCTTCTACGACATGCGCAAGGTGCCCGGCCTGAAAAAGAAGCCGTCGACGAGCGAGTTGCTCGATTGGCTGAAGCTCCTTCTCACTGACGACGTCGATCCGGAAACGCTGAAGCAGCGCGATCCCACCAAGCTCATCCCTCCCCTCGCCGGTGCGCTTCTAAAGAACGAAGCGGATGTGATGCTGTTCGAACGCCTCGCGTTCCTGGCGCGGCGCGAACAGCGCGGCGGGACGACGTAAGGCCCGTGTTTCAGCGCTTCTTCACCGAGCTGCGCGCGGCCGCGGTGCCCGTGAGCCTCAAGGAGTATCTGGTGCTCGTCGAAGCATTGGAGAAAGAGGCGATCGCGCCCGACGTCGAGGAGTTCTACTACCTCTCCCGCGCGGCGCTGGTGAAAGACGAGCGCCACCTCGATCGCTTCGACCGCGTGTTCGGCCACGTCTTCAAGGGTCTTGAAAACACGGCCGAGGCCGCCAAGGCCGAGATCCCGGCGGAGTGGCTGAAGGCCCTCACCGAGAAATTCCTCACCGACGAAGAGCGCGCGCAGATCCAAGCACTCGGCGGCTGGGACAAGCTGATGGAAACGCTGCAGAAGCGGCTCGAAGAACAGAAAGGCCGCCACGAAGGCGGCAACAAGTGGATCGGCACTGGGGGCACAAGCCCCTACGGCAATTCAGGCTTCAATCCCGAGGGCGTACGCATCGGCGGCGAAGGCGGCCAGCGCAGCGCGGTGAAGGTGTGGGAAAAGCGCGAGTACAAGAACCTCGACGACAGCGTCGAGCTCGGCGTGCGCAACATCAAGATCGCGCTGCGGCGTCTGCGCAAGTTCGCGCGCACCGGCGCGCCCGATGAACTCGATCTCGACGGCACGATCAAGAAGAGCGCGCGCGAGGGCTATCTCGACATCGTGCTGCGGCCCGAGCGGCGCAACGCCGTGAAGGTGCTGCTACTCCTCGACATCGGCGGCTCGATGGATAGCCACATCAAGCTCTGCGAAGAGCTGTTCTCCGCGGCGAAAACCGAGTTCAAGCACCTGGAGTTCTTCTACTTCCACAATTGCCTCTACGAAGCGGTGTGGAAAGACAACCGCCGCCGCCACGACGAAAAGACCTCGACCTGGGATTTGATGCACAAATTCCCGGCCGACTATCGCATCGTGTTCGTCGGCGACGCCACGATGAGCCCCTACGAGATCACCGTGCCCGGCGGCAGCGTGGAGCATTGGAACGAAGAGCCAGGCGCGGCCTGGCTCGACCGCATGTCCCACGTCTACGAACGCATGGTGTGGCTCAACCCTACCCCGCGCGCGCATTGGGATCGCACGCCGTCAATCGGCATCGTGCGCGAGCTGATCGGTGAGAACCGGATGTTTCCGCTGACGATCGCCGGCCTCGACGGCGCGATGCGAGAGCTCAGCCGTTAGCGCCGCGGCGCGCGCTGCGGCGTGCAGACGATGCGCTCACGCGCACGGCCGGCGCTTTCGCCTTCACCTTCGCCTCAGCAACATCGTCGACCCATTCGCGCGCGGCCACGCGGCCGGCGTCATCGACGATCATGAAGCCCTTGGCGCCATACATTTCGATCACGCTCGGCAAGCCGTCGCGCGCAATGATCAATGCATGTTCGAGATCCTGCGCGATGGGAGGAACAAGCCAGCACAAGCTTGAGGGCTGGTTCGGAATGCGCAAATACAAAATTCGAAAAGCCAACTCGAAATCACTCCCGGTCCGCCAAACCAATGACGCATGGTAGCGGGTTGCGCGGGAAATTTCATTTATTGAACGCAGTTGGCGGTAAACGCGGTTCCTTACATGGACCTCGCTAGTTCAACCAGCTGATCGAGCGCGGTTCCCCATCCTTCGTAAAAGCCCATATCTTCGTGGTTTTTTCGCGTGTCTTCGTCGCTGTGCAGCAGCGTCGCCGTGTAGCGCGTACGGTTCTTTCCGAGCGCTTCTAAACAAATGATCGCAGTGAAGTGACCGCAGAGTCCTTCGACCATTGTCTTGCCCGACGGTCGAAATCCGGGATGCAGTGCATCCGACCAAATGAGCCGCTCGTTCGGCGTGACTTCGAGATAGCAGCCGAGGTTATTGCTGACCTCCCCTTCCGGCCCGCGCATCACGGTGCGGAAAATGCCGCCTGGCCGGAGATCGATTTCGCACTCCGTGGTGCGCCACGGGCGCGGCGTGAACCACTTCATCACATGCTCGGGCGTCGTCCATGCCGCCCACACCAGTTCGCGCGGCACGTCGATGTCGCGCGTCAACACGAGATCAAGTTTCGGATCGGGTTTCACCAAGAGAGCCATCAGCGTTTGTCCTTGAGATCGAGCAGATAATCATCGAGTTGATCGAGCCGGCGCTCCCAAAGTTCGCGCTGCTGCGCGAGCCAGTCTTCGGCGAGCTTCAGCCGCTTGGGTGCCAATCGATATGTGCGCACCCGCCCCTTCTTGCGCGAGTGCACAAGACCGGAGCCTTCGAGCACACGCAGGTGCTCCACGAACGACGGCAACGCCATTTCGAATGGCTGCGCGAGTTCGCTGACCGACGCAGGACTGCGCGAGAGCCGCTCCACCACGCGCCGGCGCGTCGGATCGGCTAGCGCGCGAAACAGTTCGTCGACGCGATCTAAAGTTTGAACAGCGGCGCGTTGAGCCATGTGCGTGACCTTAGCGCCGGATAATACTTAGGACAAGTCCTAAGTATTATCCCAGAAGCGTTTCGGGCCGGTACTCGTTCGCCGATGCAACGAAGCAGCGCGTCCGCTTGCCGGTTCCGCGCACTCGGGCACAATGGGTCCCGTGGGAGAGGCTGGCGCGCCAGCCGATATCTGAGTTGATGGACCGCCGGGCTTTCCTTGCCGCAACCACCGCCGCGTGCCTCGCCGGCGACGTGCACGCGCAAGCGCAGACGGGTCCGCCTCGGCGCTTCGGACTCGCGTTGGACTACAGCGCCCAGCGCGATGGCGCAGCGGTTCTGATCGCGCGCAACGGCGTGGTGCTTGCCGAGGAATATCCTGGCGGCGCGTCGGCCACGCGCTGGCGCATCGGCGAAGGCACGCGCGCGTTCGCGCCGCTGCTGGCGGCGTCCCTGGTCGCGGATGAGCTGCTCAACATCGACGAGCCCGTCGCAATGACGATCGGCGAATGGGGCGCGGACCCCGCCAAGAACACGATCACCGTGCGCGCGCTGCTGAACGGCACTAGCGGACTCGTGTTCGGATCATCCCCCGGCGGCGTGGCCGAAGCGCTGGCGCTTACACCTGCCTGGCAGCCCGGCTCCCGCTACAGCAGCGACCGCGCCAGCTACGTCATTCTGGGCGAATTCGCGCGCCGCAAGCTGATCGCCGCAGGCCGCAGCAATTCGGATCCCGCGAGCTACCTCACTGGCCGCACGCTCTCCCCCATCGGCTGCGTGCCGATCGGCTGGCAGCGCGGCGGCGACGGCACGCCTTCGTTTGACGATGGCGCAGCGGTATCGGCGCGCGGCTGGGCCCAGGTGGGCGAACTCATCCGCCGCGAAGGCGTCTGGCGCGGCGCGAACCTCCTAGACGAGCGCACCATCCGCGACGCGCGCGTGGGCACGTTCGCTGAATCTGGCGCCGGCATGGGACTCTATCTCGCCGCCGCAGGCCGGCTCCGCGATGCGCCGATCGACAGCGACCTCTGGCGCATGACCCCGGAAGCGCCGACCGATCTCGTGATGGCCGCTGGCGAAGGCGGACAACGTCTTTACGTCATCCCTTCGCGCAACATGGTGATCGCGCGCATGGCGCGCACCATCGCGCCACGACACGATTGGTCGGACGCGATGTTTCTCGCGCTCGTGTTTGGAAGTGTGTGACGAGCTCCTTAGCGCGGACGGATCAGCAAGCCGCTCACCAGACCGAATACACCGCCGCCAGCAGCACCGGTAAGGAAGTTGCCGAGATGCACGCCGTTCTCGCCTTCGATGAGCGTGCTCAGCGTGTGCGGAAGATCAGCCGAGACCATCGGCAATCCGTAACCCGCCGCAACGCCGCCAATCGCGCCGATGATGGTGCGTCCCATGACGCCGCCGCCGCCGCGCGTCAGTGCGCCGAGTATGTTGCCGCCGACGATGCCGCCAATCGCTTGAACGATGTACGGCAAGTAGTTCGCGATCATATCCATGTGCGTTCCCCTATCCCAAAATCCCAGAGCAAACGTCGAGGTTCGCCGAGATCGACCTACTCCCCGCGCGGTCTTTTTGGTTTTAGTGCCCCACCGTTCCGCGCCGAGGGCGAGCATAAGCACAAGCGCCGCAGGGAACCACCACAAAGATTGCTGTCGTTTAATGCAAAACGGCGAATTCCTCGCGTGCCGCGCTTGCGGCGCGGGCGACACACTGTTTCGCCGGCGAGCAAGTTCTCCCATTGTTCAAGTGCGCGCGAATCGAATCAGCCGCATGGTTGGTGCGGGCCTGCGGGGGCAGGGTCAGTTTTCGATGTTTTCGCGTGAGCCTGCGGACGTATGCCGTCCGCACTACAATTTGCTTCTGAAAGGCTCGCGGCATTGCGCTGTGCAAATCGTTGCAACGTGCCGTAGCAGCGGACGCGCGCCGTGCTAGAAGGCCACGCCTCTCCCCCACCACGGCCTAATATGATCAGCGTTCGGATCGTCTCCACCTATGACGGCGTCAAGACGGCGCAGACTTTGGCGCGCCTGCTGTCAGCGGAAGACCATCCTGTCGAAAGCTGTCACGGCCGTACGTCCACCGAACAGCTCGAAACCGCACGCGCGAAAGCCGACGAAGCGGTCGTGCTGATCTGGTCAGTCGATGCGCCGACGCAACTTTACATGCGCCAGTGGGCCGATGCGATCCCGCCTGCGCGCCTCATCGAAATCGCGCGCGCGCCGAACTGGCCGCCGCTGCCGGCGCGCCGTTTCCCGGTGATCGATTTCAGCGCCTGGAACGGTGACCGTGGCGGATCATCGTGGCGTGCGCTCAACGATCGCATCCGCACGCTCCAGCGCAGCCTCGAGCCCGACACGCAACAGCCCGCACGCATCGCCGCCGGCACACTCATCGCGGCGGGCGCCGCGGCGCTGGGTGTTGCGGTGTGGGACCGCACGCACGTCGAGACGGTCACGCCGCAAGCTGCGCCGCAGGAGGCCATCGTCGCCGAAACGGCGCGCGATCCGCTGCAGATTTCGCCTGGCGGCGTCGGCGGCCCGGTACACATCGAAGAACCGGCGTCGCTCGATGAATTGTCGCTGTTGATAGAACCCGCGCCGCGCATTCGTGCACTCGAAGCGCCGCCTGAGAACGACCTCCTCACGCCGGAGATCGCCGCGCCGATGCGTTTCCGCGATTCAAGCCTGATGGGCGCACTGTCCTCGCTGGCGGATCCGATCTTGCACGCTGGGGAAGAGGAAGCCGCGAACGAGCCCGCGACGACAGGGACGAACTAACGCCCGCGCGCGCGCAGCCAATGCAAGATCGCCCAGGCATGCGACTCGTGGCGCATGCAGGTGAGTGCTTCGGTGGCGTCCATCCAACACAGCGCGTGATCCTTCTCGGACGGATGCCCGTCCTGCGCCGACAGCTCGACATCATAGAACGTCGACAGCGAATTGCGCGGTTCGCCCTTGTTGACCCAGTACTGCCCCGCCCTGCCGATCACGCGCGTCGGCCACACCGTGAGCCCTGTCTCTTCCTGGAACTCGCGCATCAATGCGGCCGCTTCATCCTCGCCCGCTTCAATCCCACCGCCCGGCAAATCATAGACGAAAGGCGCCTTCGCGCCGATCTGCGCCAGCGCAATCGTGTGCTCACCGCGCGCGCAAATGCCGTACGAGCTCGCGCGCTCAATGTAGGTGAGGCCGGTCTGGGTCTGGCCGAATTGCAGCGCGAAGCGGGTCATTCCGCTGCGCTATACCGCAACCGCGAACGCCTGGCGACGTTTTCAAAGCTCTTACTTGAACACCTGGCGCGCGCATGGCCTATGACCCCGTGGACACCCACACCCAATCCGGCGATCGCATCAACCCGGTTGCACTCATAACGGGCGCCGCTTCGGGCATCGGCGCGGCTTGCGCACGCGCGCTTGCGAACAAAGCCACGGGCGGGTTGGTGCTGATCGACGTCGACGAGCGCCGCCTCGAAGCGACCGCAGACGGTCTCGTCTCCGCGCCCGAACGCGTGTCCACGATGGCTTTTGATGTGGCCGACCCGGCGCGCTGGCGCACCGCCGCCGATTTCATCGGCGATCAGTACGGCCGGCTCGATTGGGCCGTCGTCAACGCCGGTATCGCCCATTCGAGCACCATCACCGAAACCACGCTTGAGGATTGGCGGCGCGTAATGGCGACAAATCTGGACGGCGCGTTCCTTACGCTCCGCTCGGTGATGCCGCTGATGCGCGCCAACCAGCAAGGCGGCGCCATCGTCGTCACGGGTTCCGCCGCCGGCATCAAAGCCGAACCGGGTGTGGCGGCCTACGGCGCGTCGAAGGCGGGGCTGCTGCAACTGATGCGTGTCGCCGCCAAGGAAGGCGCGCCGGATGGCATCCGCGTCAACGCAGTTGCACCTGGCGGTGTCGAGACATCGATGTGGCGCAACGTGCCGATGTTCCAAGACTTGGTGCGCGAAACCGGTAGCGAACGCGCCGCCTTCGACCGCATCGCCAAGCTCGCCACACCGCTCGCGCGCTACGCCGCCGCCGACGACATTGCGCGCCTCATCGACCTGTTGCTCACAGATCCCTCGCCCATCACCGGCGCCACCCTCGTGGTGGACGGCGGCTATACGCTCTGAAATTGCCGAAAAACTGCACGCCGCTTTGGCTAAGATGAGCGCGCGGCAACGATTCGGGGCGCGGCATCATGAATTTCCTCAAGCGCTTCTGGAGTTTCGATCGCCTGCTCGGCGTCGATCTCGTGAAGCTCATCTATTATTTCGGCCTCGCTGCGATCGTCGTGGGCATCGCTGTGGGCATGATGCTTGGCGTGGTGACGATGACATCGGCCGATCTCGGCCAGGGCTTCGTGCAGCTTGTCGCGTTCCCCGTCGTGGGCGCGGTGGTGATCGTCTATTGGCGCTTCTTGTGTGAATTCTTCATGGTGGTGTTCCAGATGAACGACCGCCTGGGCGATCTCCGCGACACCGTGATGGGCACGCCCCCACCAGCGCCCGATCCCAACGCACCGCAGTTCTAACCGGCGAAGCGCGCCACAATCTCCATCGGCACGCGCTTCACGCGCCGTGTCGCTGCGTCGAGCAACACCCAGTGCGAAACAATCTTCGCCGACGCCGGCGCGCCGGATTTGCCGATCTCGACGTAACGCGCCCACGTCGCGCCCTTCGGCTCAGCGGCTACGTGCGTACGCGCCTCTGCTTCGTCGCCAAGCATCAGCGCCGCGCGATAATCCACCTCATGGCGCGCCACCACCCACACATACTGCGTGAGCCACTCAGCGCTCGCGCGCGAGCGCCAATGCGCGATGGCGATCTCCTGCGCCCATCGCAGATAGACGATATTGTTGACGTGCCCGAGTTCGTCGATGTCGGCCGGCTCGATGCGGATCGGCTTGGTGAAGAGTTCCAAGGCCGCCTACGACGGCAGCGTGTCGAGCGCTTGCGCCAGCGCGGTGCGCACGTTCGCGAGCGCCGTGGGGATGAGCGACTCGGTCGTGCCTTCGGCCGCCTCGCACGTGTCGGCGAGTTCCCACAAGCCCAGCCCGCGCGCGGAGCCCTTGAGCAGGTGCACCGCTTCGCGCCAGCCGGTGATCTCCGGATAGAGATGCACTTCCACGTGCGGCGCCTGTTCGCGGAACAGCGCGATGATCTCTTTCTGCAGCTCCTCGTCGCCGCCAGTCATGTGCGCGAAGTGCTGACGATCGAAGATCGGTTTGCTCACGGGGCCGCTTCCAGGAAAAGTGTGAAGCGGTTTTCCGCCCGGAAGCGGCCCAAATCAATAAATGAGCGCGTTTTCTGACGCAAAACCGGTCTCCACTTTTGCTGAAAACGCGCTAGGGCGTCCTGAAAGCCGGTACGCCGATGATGACTTGGTGGAAGTAGCCGAACAAGACGAAAGCCAGCACCGCGACGATCAACCGCCAGCCGATCTCACCGATGATGAGCTTGTTGCGTCCCTGCACGATGGCCAGGAGCGGGACGTTTGACGTAACGGCGGCAAAGCGCGCCCAACCTTCGGGGTTGCGCGCCGCGCCCTTGCGATCGATCGAGCGCGAGCCGAACAGCGTCATCAGCGCCAGCGCCCCAAACAGCATGATGGCGTAGCGTTCGCCGTTCACCAGCAAGTGCCCCAGCCCCCACAGCGTCACGCCCCACAGGAACGGGTTGCGCGTGATGCGCAGCATCCCCTTCGCGGGCTCGGGATTGTTGAGCGTCCCCTCGAACCCGACATACGTCGGCCCCGGCGTCAGCGACCCCGCGACGATGAACACAAAGCCCAGGAAGATCAGCCCGTAGGCCGGCCAGATCAGCCATTCCGGCGGCAGCCACACCAGGGCGTTGAGCGGATCGTACGGGTCCGCCCGCATCTTCGCGAAGCTCCAGATCATCCAGATCAGGAACACGGCCGACGCGAGGGAGAACACCCCGCGGTAGGGCCGCTCGCCGATGCGCGACACGAGCGCCGTCCGCAGCCCCGTAGCCGCCACGCCGACATGGATCAGCACAAAGCCGACCAGCGCGATCGCAAAGCTGTTCATGCCCACCCTCTCCCACCGGGCCTCGGGTTCGTCCAGCCCCGCACTGGACGCGCACGCCGGATGGCCCTATTTGAGCGCCTTCCCAGATTCCCGGCGACAAGCGGGCGCTTGGGTCAGAGACGCCAGTCTCTTGGGTGATTAGCTCAGTTGGTAGAGCAGCTGACTCTTAATCAGCGGGTCACAGGTTCGAATCCTGTATCACCCACCATCACTTGGACCGCGCTTCGCCGCCTTATTGCGGCGGCAGGATTGCGATGCGGTAGGCGCGGTCGGGACGGAAGTAGGTTGCCGCAGCCGCACGCAGGTCCGCCAGCGTCACCCCCTGATAATCGCTCACGAACGACCGGTGCCGCGCGAGCATCGTTGGATCGCTCTGAGCGATTGCGACGAGACGCATCCAGTAGCCGTTGTTCTCGAGCCCGTGCTGGTACTCTTCGAGAATAGGACGGCGCGCGCGTTCCAGTTCATCAGCAGTGATCTGGCCTGCGGCCATCGACGCAGCGATTTCATCGACGACGCCGAAGAAGCGGTCCACGTCGCCGGGCACGAGGTCGAGCGTGACGCCCAGATAGCCGTAGCCCGGATTGACGTGGCTATAGAAGCTTTGCGCTGCGGGCGAATACGTCGCGCTTTCCGCTTCGCGCACGCGATCGATCAGCTTCAGTCGCAGCACCGCGCGCAATAGCTCCAACGTGCGCACGCGCCGTACATCGCTGTCGTCAGGTCCAGGCCAATAGACTTGCGCGGACGCGCGATTGGCTTGGCCGGCGTGGCGCAGCACAACCGGTTGCGGCGTCCCCGCGGGGAACGTGAGCACGCGCGCCTCGGCAAACTGCGGCGCAGCGGCCTCGCGCATCGGCAGCGCGCCGAACGTTTGCGCCACGAAACTGGTGGCCTGCGCGACATCGACGTCGCCGACGATGCCGATCTCGATCGCCCCGGTGGCGGTTGCGCGCGCGAGCGCGGCGCGAAGTTCGTCAAAGTTGCGCGCCAGCAAATCTTCCTCGGGCGGCACGCCGTAGCGTGTATCGCCCGAGCGGAGCCGCCGCGCCACTTCCTTTGAGGCGACGCCGCCTGGCGTCGCGTTGAGCGTCTGATAGCTGGCGCGGATGCTTTGGCGATACTGCGCAATGCCCTCTTCGCGATAGCCAGGCGCGGTCAAGTACGCGGCCAGCAATTGCAGATCAAGCTGGAGATCGGCGGGGGTCGCCGCGCCTGAGTACGTGAACGCGTCAGGCTGCACGGTCAGACTCGTCGATACGACGTGACCCGCCAACAGGCGCTGCAGATCGTCGGCGCTGTGCGCCTGCAGGCCGCCGTTGCGAAGCGCGCCGAACAAGCCAGGCAAACCCGGCTGCGACTTGGGCATCTCCAGCAGGCCCGCGCCGAAGCGCACACTCACGGCGATGGAGTCCTGCGCGAAGTCGGTGTGCTTGATGTTGAGGCGCACGTTGTTGGCGAAGCGCATCTGCGTGATGCCAAGGTCCTCGATCACGCGCGTCTCAGCCACAACGCCCGGCGTTCCGAAATTCGTGTAGGCGAAGGCCTGCGCCGCCGTCACAGCGGGCGGCGTCACCTCAACCCGCCTGCTGGCCGCAAGCGCCGTTGCGATTTCGGCCGGCGCGTTCGCAACTTCTTGATTGGTGCTGAGATAAGCGACCGGCTCTTCTCGTCCCCACTCTTCGCGGAACGCAGCCGCGACCGCGTCCAACGTGATCTGTGGCGCCATCGCTTCGAACAGCGCCAAATCGTCCGCTGGCGTTGTGAACACGGTCCAGCGACTGAACTCACCGACGAGCGCATTCGCCAAAGCATTGTTCGGCCGCGTCGGCGCGGTGGAAACAGCGGTGCGCAGACCGGTGCGCACGCGCGCAAGCTGCTCGTCGAGTTCCGCCTGTGTGAAGCCGTATCGGAGCGCCCGGCGAAGCGCCTGCTCACCCACTGCGAGGGCCGCACTCCAATCTTCGGGTCGGGACGAAAGACCGATCCGCGCGACGTCGGCCGTATCCAGAATGGTCGACCACCCAGCGCCGCCGGTCTGGAAGCGCGCTCCTTGCTGTCGCGACAGTGTAGTCAGCCGCCGCGTGACAATGGCGTTGCCAAGACTGCGCAGCAGCGTGCGGCGATGCAGTTCGCGCGTGTCGCGTTCGCGCAAATGCTGGCGTTGGGTGCTGAGCGTAACGCTGGTCGAGAGACCCGGATCGTAGAAATATCCGCTAGGCGCATTCGGCGTCGTTACCCGGCCGAGATCGGGGTCGGGCCGATCCGGCTTGGCGGCGCGCCAATCGCTGAATGTCGAGCGGATGCGCGCTTCGATGGCGTCCGCATCAACGTCGCCAACCACGACGAAGAATGCACGCTCGGGCCGGTAATAGGTCTCGTAGAGATCGCGGATGCGTTGCGGCGTGGCGTGCTGAATCACCTCGGTGGTTCCGATCGGCGAGCGTGATTGAAACCGCGTCTCGGGGAACAGGTAGGCCCAATTCGCTCGCTGTGCGCGATAGGCCGGCGTGTTGCGCGCGCGCTCTTCGGAGAGAATGACGCCACGTTCGCGATCCACCGCCTCCGGCGCGATCGTCAGCCGCGAAGCGACCTCGCGCAGCATCATAAACACCGCGTCGAGGGTCTCATCGTTCACGTTGGGCGCTTCGAGCTGATAGACGGTCTGATCGAACGAGGTGGATGCGTTCGTGTCCGCGCCGAAAGCGAGGCCGTGCCGCTCGAGAATACGCACCATCTCACCTTCCGGCACGTGCTCGGAGCCGTTGAACGCCATGTGCTCCAGGAAGTGCGCGAGACCGAGTTGGTCCTCCTCCTCCATCAGCGAGCCGACATCGACGTGAAGGCGCACGGAAGCCGCGTGCGACGGCGTGCGGTTCGCAAGGATCGCGTAACGCATTCCGTTCGCCAGCTTGCCGTAGCGAACCGAAGGGTCAGCGCGAAGATCACTTTCCTGCTGCGGCCAGTCGAGTCTGTGCACGCCCTGCGGCGTGGCCTGCGGCTGTGCGGCGACGGGAGCGGCGCCCGCCTGCGCAAGGACGAGCAGCAAAGCGGCCAGGGCCGCAAACCGAAGCTTGTGCATTGTCCCGCCTTTGCCGTGCACCCAAGGGCTCGCCCTCAGGTTGCCAACGGCCACGGCCGTTTGGCAACGCCTATTTGAGCTCGCGCAGCAAAGCGGTCGGCGCCGTCACCTAGAACTTGAAGCGGATCGCGGCGTTCAGGCTGTGGCGTGAGAGTTCGTCGCCGAACTCGCCTTCGTAGCGCAGCGAGAACACCGAGAAGCCGTTGGTGGCGTCGACGCCCAAGCCGACCAGCGGACCACCGGTGCCGGTGGTTTCGTCGATCAGCGTGAAGTCCGATCCGCCCGAAGCGAAGCGCAGGGTGCGCTCAGCGGCCTCATCGATCGCGTTGGCGCGATACCCCAGCAGCAAGTGCGGCTGGATTTGCGTTTGACCGCGCCGTCCAAAGCGCGCGGCGAACTCGACACCCACATCGGCCCACAAACGCTGCGACGTGGTGGAGTCCACATCGAGATCGATTGCGGTGCCGCCGCCGGTTTCTTCGTAGCCCTGCTCGTTCATGAAGACGTAGGTGAGCGCCGCAAACGGCGTGGTGACGAGCCAGCCCGACGACAACGGCGCTGACGCGCGAATGGCGCCGTGGCCTTCCCAGGCCCACCAATCCGCTTCCGAGACCGCCTTGAACGTTCCCATATCGACGAAGCGGCGCGAGTTGATCTTGCCGCCGCCGAGGCCGCCGATGAAGTCGAGGTCGATCGGCCCCATGCCCGTGCCGAGGTAGGCATCGAACTGCCCGAGCGACGACGCCAGCTCGCCGTCCGAGCGGCCTGGTTGCGTCGCTTCCGACGCAACGAACGCCAGCGACAAGCCAAACAGCGCGCCGTTGTTGAGCGGGCCGTCGATGCCGCCGGCGAAGCCGAAGCCGTAGCCGCGATACGCTAGGCCGAACGACGATGGATCGCGGTTGACGCCGTAACCGATCTCTTGCGCCCAAGCCGACACTTCGCGGTCGTCTCGCAAGCGTGCGCCGGCGAGACGGTTCGTTGTGGCGCTCTGCATCTGCTGAATGGACGTGGCGGCGAGTTCAGCGGCCGCGCCCGAATAGTTCGGCAGCAGATCTTCGTAAGCGTCCTGGAACTCCGCTTCTGTTTCGAGACTGGCAAAAGCCGTGCTCGCCACGTTGTCGGTGCGCAGGGCTTCGATGATCGGATTGAACGCGGCGGACTCGTTCTGATCGAGCCCAAGCTGCGTCGGGGTTTTCAGCGTATAGGCCGCTTGCAGCGCGTTTGCGTTGCCGGGGACCGTTTGGATCGCGAGGTTGTACACAAACGGGGCGCCCGCACCGGTGATGACACGCGTCACGTTAGAGGCGCCCGTCAGCGAACCGGCGCTGAGGAAAATGTTCGTGCCCGAAACCGGCAGGCCGACCGGGATCACCGGCGTGATCACCGAACCCGCATCGAAGGTGATGTTTCCGGTGGCGGTGATGACCGTGCTGTCCGCCGGCGTGCCCGAGAGCAGCACAGCCAGGTTCGAACTCGCGCCGAAGTGCGCCGTCGTGATGTTCAACGCGCCGCCGGCGAGGCCCAGCGATCCATTGATCACGTTGATGTTCAGCTGACCGTCGGAGTCCGAAAGCTTGCCGGTGTAGATCGCGCCATTGTCGATATTCAGCCGGTCGAGGCCTGCGCCAAACGACATGTTGCCGATGATGCTGCCGGCCATCAGGTTCACGGTGTCGGCGCCCGAGCCGAACAGCACCTGACCAAAGATCTGCACCGCCGGACGCGCCGCGAGGTCGTCGTCGACCGTGTCGTCGTCGGTGAACACGGTGTCGGCGACCTGGTTGAGCGTCACGCCGGTCGTGTTGGCGGACACGTCGATGGCGATCGAGGGGCCGGTGACGACCGGGAAGATGGCGTCGGTTGGATCGGCATCGGTCGCCTGGACCTGCGTGATGATCGTGCCGCTGTTGTTGATCGTGGTCACCGAGCCCGCCTGATCGCGGATGGCGTACGCGGTGCCGATCTCACCGAACAACTGCGATTGGATCGTGCCGGTATTGGTCACGGTGGTGACGGTGGCGTTCGGCGCGATCCAAATGCCGGTCGAGGCGCGCGCGTTCTCTGTCGTCGTGCGGACGTCAATGGCTCGGCGGTTGACGACCGACGGAACAGTGGCGCCCGCGCCGATATAGACGCCCGTTGTGTCCGCATCGAAGGAAACGGTGGTGATCAGACCGTCATTGAGCAGGCCGTTGGCCGTCGTGACAGTATTGGCGCCCCGCCCTTCGATATGAATGCCGGTTGTGCTGAACCCGTCATAGATCGCGCTGGAGATGATGGAGCCGCGGTTGACGATGCCGTAGCCCGACACGGTCGGGCCGATGACGATGTTCGTCGGCGTCGTCGCGTTGGGCCGGATTTGCAAGGCCGGCGCACTGCTGAAGTTGGCGATGGACGCGGTGAGATCGTCGTCGGTGTCGCCGGCAGCCTCAGTAATGCCGTCGCCATCGTCGTCGACGTCGTCCTCAAGGCCGGTGCCGCGCACGATCACGCCGCCGCCGACGTTCGCTTCAACCAGGATCGAAGAGCCGCTCTGCAAGAGATCGTCGGCGTCGAGCGCGGCGACTGCCGCCGCCGTCGTCGGCCGAGAGGTCGAGTGATACGCGGTGGTGGTGATCTGGCTGCCGATGCTCAGCGCGCCGCCGATCGGGGCGCTAACCTGAACGCCCACGGCATTGATGCCGCGAATAGCCACAGTGCCGTTGACCGTGACATTGCCGGTGACGCCGGCTGCTGCGCCGCCGTTGATCCAGATGCCTTGGCTATTGTCGCCGGTGATAGCGAGCACGCCTGCGGTGGAGAGATTGCCGGTGAGACGTCCGTCGAGCCGCACGCCGGTCGAGTTGAGGCCTTCGACGTTCAACTGCGAACCGGCGCCAAGCGTGATGTTGCCGGTCTGGTTGCCGCCGGCGAGGAATATGCCTCTGCGGGTCGTCCCCGACGCATAGGCCGGTCCGTCGAAGTCACCGTCATTGTCGGTGTCGGTGATCGTGAAGTCTTCGACCAAGCTGATGTTGCCAAGCAGGTCGACGTTGCCGGTGAAGCCGCCGTTGAGCAGAACGCCCGTCGTGTTGTCGGCGTTGTTCGACAGAAGCTGACCGCCGACGTTGACCGCCACGTTGTTGGGCGAGTTGACGGTGACCGCGGCTTGACCAGCCGTGACGGTGATCGAACCACCGCTGTTCACATTGACGTTGCCCGCGCTGTTGTTGTTCGCGGTTGCTGTCGCGACCGGGTTCGTCGTCGCTGTTGTGATCGTCAGATCGTCAGCGGCTGCTTCTTTCGCGGCCGACGCGCTGAACAACGCAACCAGTCCTGCCAGAGAAACCCGTGAAATGCGCATGCCGGCTCCGATCGATCCCGCTTCGAGGAGCGCGCCGGCCTCCCGCCGTACGCGATAGAGCGAACCTGCAGCGAAACAGCTCCCCAGCCGCCCGCCTTGGTCCGCCCTCTTCCCCGCTCCGCCGCCCCTGTCCGTGCGACGTGCTCAGATGGCATGCCGAGTCTGCCGAAATTTGTCCATAGCGCGGCACAGGGCTAAAAAATCTCGCTCTGGCAACGATGTCACGCGCGAGAACCGTGCGCAGCGGCGCCTAAATTTCGCCGCTCAGGCTGCCTTGGCGGACAGGAAGATCATCCCCGAGTAGCCGCTGCGGATTTCCTTGCCGATATCGCCGATCAGGATCGTCCGGATCGCCCTGGCGTGAGGCTCGAACGCCGCAGCCACGCTTTCAGCCGTCACCGCGAGCGCCGGAAAGTCGGACCCAGCGACCTGGTATCCACGCGAACCCGCCAAAAACGCGCCGGCCAGCACGCCGCCCGGCTTCACGCAACGCGCGAACGCCGCGCAGGCCCGTTCAAACTCGCCCTGCCGCTCGGTGATGGACTCCGCGCAGAAGAACATCGTTGCAGCATCCCAACGATGCGTCGGCAGATCGAAGATCGAGCCCTGCACGATCTCCGTCCTGTCGTTCAGCGCCGCTATAGGATTTGCTATTGACGGCGAAGGCGCGTGCGCGCCGCGCGCGACATCCCAGAAGTGTGTCCAGGGCGAGCGCAGCACGCCGGACGCGAGTTCGCGCCGCATCCACGCAATGTTGCTCTCGGCGTACTCCCACACCGTGAGCCGCTTCGACACCGGCAGCGCGGCGAACAACGGAAACAGATTGGGCCCGGTGCCGACATCGATGAAGTCGAGATCGCTTCGCCCCGCTCCAGCCAGCGCTTGGCATGAAAGGCGCACGACCTCGTCATCATCGGGATGGGGATCGCCGTAGTAATGTTCGACGTAAGCGTCGGGATCGAAGTCGCCCCACGCAAAGTCCTCGTTGCCCTGCGGTCCCGCCATCGCGCGAACTCCTCGCGCGCGGCAGTATCAGAGTCTCAGTCTCAGGGGAAACGTTGCAGGCGCGCCTCGACGCGCGCGGCAGCGGCGGAAACGTCCGTTTCCATCGGCGCGAAGCTTTCGACCAGCGCGGCGACATCGTCGGCCGGGACGGCTTGGGAGAAGAAGTAGCCCTGCAGTTCCGTCACGCCGACAAGGCGCATGACCGACGCTTCGGCCTGCGTCTCGACGCCCTCGGCGACGATGTCCATGCCAAGGCCCCGCCCCAGCGTGACCACGGACTGCACGATCGTGAGCGCGCGCTTGCGCTCCTGCACGTCGGTGACGAAGGCGCGGTCGATCTTGATCTTGTCGAAGCGGAAGTCCGACAGATAGCGCAGCGACGAATAGCCGGTGCCGAAATCGTCGAGCGCAATCTTGAAGCCGAGCGCGCGGATAGCGTCGAGGATGTGCCGATTGCGGTCGGTCGACTCCAGCATCACCCCTTCAGTGACTTCGAGAACGAAGCGGCTGGCGTCGACATTGTACTGAGCCACCAACCGCTCCAGCGTGCCGACCAAGTCGACATGTCGGAACTGGACTGGCGACAGATTCACGGCGATCTGCAGGTCTGGCCAACGCGCGGAGTCGACGAACGCGCGCTCCAACACCCAGGCGCCGAGCGCCGGCATCAGGCCGGAATCTTCAGCCACCGGTACGAACACGCCGGGCGAGATATGGCCCTTGGTCGGATGCTTCCAGCGCAAGAGCGCTTCCAGCCCCGTGGCGCGGTTAGAACCGCACGAAACGATCGGCTGATAATAGAGCTGCAGTTCGTTGTTCTTCAGCGCGTCGTGCAGTTCGACTTCGATTTCGCGCCGCTGCTCGACTTCCGCGGCCATTTCCGCGCTGAACATCATGGCGCGGTCGCGGCCCTGGTTCTTGCCTTGATAGAGCGCGATGTCGGCGTGGCGCATGAGCTCAGCCGGCGAGCCGCCGTGGTCGGGCGCCACCGAGATGCCGACCGACGCCGTCATTCGGACCTGCTGGCCGTAGATATCGAAGCCGTCGTCGAACGCCACGCGCAGGCGCGAAGTGAGGTCGCTCGCGTCGCTCGGCCCGGCGGACCAGCGCATGACAGCGAACTCGTCGCCGCCGAAACGCGCGAGGAAATCGCCCGGTGACAGCGACTTCTTCAGCCGTGCGGCCACCTGCATGATCAGGGTGTCCCCGGCCTGGTGGCCGAGCGTGTCGTTGACGTCCTTGAAGCGGTCGACGTCGATGTAGGCGACCACGACGCGGCCGTTGGTGCGCGATTGCACCAGCGCGTCGAGCTTCTCTTGGAGATTTTCGATGAAATGACGGCGGTTCGGCAGCCCCGACAATTGGTCGTGCTTGGCCTCGTGCTGCGCCTTGGCTTCGCGGTCGGCGAGACTTTGCGATGCGCGCTTTAGGCGGCGGATCATCAGGAACGCCGCGTAGCCGGCGAGCAGTAGGCCCAGCGCCACCAGCGGCAGGATCACGGTCAGCGTGCGCTGCCCCGGCTGGCGCGGCGTCCAGGTGATGTAGCCAGTACGCGTGCCGTCATCGGTGATGAACGGCTCCATCGTCTTGTGGCTTTCAGGGCCCTGAGCCCGCGTCTGCGCGATCGTAAGATCGGGCATCAGCAATGACCGGCCGATGTCGCCGACGAACGCCTCGTCGATCGGCACCACGCTGATCATCATGTGCGGCGTGCCCTGGATCAGGCTGAACTCAAGGTTCGGCACGATCGTAATGGCGGTGACGACGACTGGCTTGCCGTCCAGCGACAAGATGTGCCCACCCCACCGGGCGACACGGGCGCCCAACAGTTCGCGGTAGGCGCTCTGGCTGGCCACGAAAGCCTGGTCACGGACACGCGCGAATTGGCGTTCGCCGGTGCGGACCTCGCGGATCAGCGGCGCGAACTCCGCTGATCGGGTCGAATAGGCCGCCGCGCCCGAGCTTACGCCGTTGACGTAAGAATAGACCGGGCGGTCCTGGGCATCGATTACATAGATCTCGGCGTGACCGTAGGTCTCGCTCAAGTACATGCCGATCTGGACGTCGGCCCACTCCTTGTTGACGCCGTGAAGCGCAACATTCGTGACCGCGTCGTCCCACCAGGCGATGGATTTCTGTTCGTTCAGCACCCGGATGATGCTTTGATCGAGGGCGTTTTCCACGAGCGTGCGCTCGCGCTCAACAGCGCTCGAGTTCGCGTTGACGCCCGACCACGCGATCACGGCCAGTAGAACCAGGCCGAAAAAGGCGATCGTGACGCCAATAAGCGTTGTGAGGCGACTTAGATCGCCTCCGAACTGAACAAGACGGAAGTTCTTACCAAGCATGAAACGGACCGACAGTTAGGCCGGAATGCTAGCGCCAATACCTGAAAGTCAGGTTTACTTGCGCGATGCTATACTTAATTCGAACAAACACTATTGACGGCGACGTTTACCGTAATGGCTATTCTTCCCGCCTATTGATTTGCCGTGGACCCGAATGGGTCGCATGCTGTCTTGGTTAAGACTTATGGTTAATGCCATCTTTATCAGTTTCGCCTTGCAAAATCTCCTTTTACGCTTTATTTACTCTCGCGGGGCGCACGGAAGTAACCAGGGGTGAATTCCTGGTCCGACCGCCACGTCAGAAAGACTATCAGTAACCTTTCTTAACGGCGGTCATGTCTAACCTCGTCCTCCGCACGCGAGCCGACAGCCCGGAACTTAACCGCGCTGCCATGGCAATCGAGCAGGCCGCTTGGAACCAGTTGGGCTTCCTCAACTATACGAGGGCCCACTTCGCGTTCTACAACCGGTTGTTGAGCGAGTTTCCGGACTATCAGCTGTGCCTGGTGGACGAAGCCACGGGCTATCCGGTCGCCGTCGGCAACACCGTCCCGCTCTACGCTGACATCAATGACCTACCGCCCGAGGGCTGGGACTGGGTCGTGGAAACGGCCTCCAACCAGCACACCCATCGCAACGTGCTCGGCGCGCTGGCGATCTCAGTGCCCGGGATCCACCGCGGCAAGGGCCTCGCCCGCAAGATGATCGCCGCCTTCCAGGCGCTCGCGATCCGCAAGGGCCTCGACGGCATCATCGCGCCGGTCCGCCCGTCGGAGAAAACCCGCCACCCGTTCGTGCCGATCGAAGAGTACGTGAACTGGAAGGCCGAAGACGGTCGCGCCTACGACCCCTGGCTGCGCAGCCACATGGCCGCCGGCGGTCGCGTCATCGGTCCGTGCAAGCGCTCGATGGTGGTCGAAGAACCGATTCAGTTCTGGGAAACGTGGACAGGATCCACGTTCCGTCACGACGGCGACTACGCGCTCGACGGCGCTCTCTCCCCGGTGTCGATCAGCACGAATGACAACATGGGCCGCTACAGCGAGCCCAATGTCTGGTTCGCCTACGCGACCTAAGCCGTCGCGCGCATCGGCGCGGGCGAGTAGTACGGCAGCGGTGCGGCGGCGCCGAACAGGAAGCCCTGCCCCAGCAAGCAGCCCATGCCTTTGAGCGCCGTGATCGTGCCGGCGTCTTCGACGCCTTCCGCCGTTACATTGAGGCCAAGCGCTTTGCCCAGTCCCACAAGCGCGCCCACGATGGTCGCGTTCTCGCGATCCGTCGTCATGCTCGATACGAACGAGCGGTCGATCTTGATCTTGTCGATCGGCAATTCGCGTAGCAGGAACAGCGACGAATAGCCGGTGCCGAAATCGTCGAGCGCGATTTTCACGCCCTGGTTCTTCAGCGACAGAAGCGACGTCTTCGCGCGCTGAATGTCGCCGATCGTGGCGCTTTCGGTGACTTCGATTTCGAGCCGCTGCGCCGGGAAACCGGTTTCTTTCAAAGTGCGAAGCACTTTTTCCGGGAACCACTGGTCGCGCACTTGGCTCGGCGAGATGTTGACCGCGAGCATGAATTGGCCAGGCGCTTCGAGCGACTTGCGGCACGCTTCCGCCAGCAACGCCCAGAACATCGAGTCAATTAGCCCGGCCTCTTCCGCGACCGGGATGAACTCCGTCGGCGGGATCATGCCGCGCGTGCGGTGCGGCCAGCGCGCCAACACTTCGAAGCCGGAGAGTTCGCCAGTATCGAGCCGCACGACAGGCTGGAAATACGGAACGATGTCGCCCGCTGGGATCGCCGCGCGCAGTTCCGCTTCGAGCGACGCTTTCGACTTCAACGCTTCGTCGATCGTGGAGTCGAAGAACTTGAACGTGCCGCGGTCTTCTTTGGCGCGCAGCATCGCGGCGTCGCCGCGCTGCAGGATGTCTTCCGCCGTGCGCCCGTCAGCCGGGCAGATCGCGACGCCAATCGAAGCTCCGACGGTCAACTTCAGGCCGTTGATCAGAATGGGCGACGAAAGTTCACTCAGAATCCGGCGCGCGGCCGTGGCGATGCCGTCACGGTCTTCGAGGCTCTCGATCAGCACAGCGAATTCGTCGCCGCCGAGGCGCGCGGCGAAACTGTCATCGCGGATGCAGCTGGCGAGGCGCGTGGCGATCACTTGCAACAGCTGGTCCCCGATCAGGTGGCCGTGCACGTCGTTGATCGGTTTGAAGCGGTCGAGGTCGACAAACATCAGCGCGAAGCCGTCGTCGTCGCCAGCCACCAAGGCAAGACGGCGTTCGAGCTCTTCGAGGAAGTGGCGGCGGTTAGCGAGCCCCGTCAGCGGATCGTGGCGCGCCAGCGAAACGGCGCGTGCTTCGGCCGCTTCACGCTCGGCGATTTCCGCCGACAGCGTCTCGTTGGCGCTGCGAAGATCCTGCGTGCGCTCAAGCACCTTGATTTCGAGGTCGTTGCGGATGGCGTCGAGCGCCAGCACAGCGCCCCGGCGATCGAGCTGAGCCTTCACCCGCGCGGTCAGAACCCGCAGATCAATCGGCTTCGGGATGTAATCGTTGGCGCCCGCTTCGAGCGCGGTGGACACCACGTCCCCGTCATCGAGCGCCGTCACCACGATCACTGGCACGTGCTCGGCGTCATAACGCGTGCGGATGCCCACCAGCGCGTCGAGCCCCGAGCGCTCCGGCATCATCCAATCGAGCAGGACGAGTTCGATCTTCTCTACGGCGATGGTGTCTTCGATGCCGACGGCGCTTTCGCGCAGCAATACCTCATACCCGCGACGCTCCAGCCTGCGGCCGAGCATGTCGCGGTTTTGAGCCTGGTCATCGACCAGGAGGATGCGGCCAAGGCGCGGAGCCTTGGCGTCGCATTCAGTGTTATGCGCCGAGGACATTATCCCTCTGCACCCCAAACCATACCCGTGCAATTTACCCGAAGGAGGTTGAGGCGCCGCTAATCCGCAGACCTCTCCTGCCCTATTTTTCGACAGCAATACGGCGGCGTTAACGCGCGCTAACTGCGTTGTGTTTTATCGTTGGTTACTTCACGCCGCCTTGGCGTACTTCTCGATCAGCGCGACGAGACCGGCGAAGTCCACCGGCTTAGTGGCGAAGTCATCGCAGCCCGCTTCCAAGCATTCTTGGCGCGCGCTCTCCATCGCGTGCGCGGTGAGCGCGACGATCTTCACGGCGGCGATATCGTCGCCGCCACTGCGCAGCATGCGCGTAGCCTCGATGCCCGACATCACCGGCATGGAGATGTCCATCAGGATCAGATCTGGCGAACAGACCTTCGCCTTCTCCACCGCCTCGGCGCCGTTCTCCGCGACATGCACTTCATAGCCGCGGCGTTCGAGCCGACGCGTCAGCATCTCGCGATTATCGGGATGATCTTCTGCAATCAGGATGCGCATGGAATGGGTCTCACTCACGCGAACTTTGCCAAGGGGGTAGCGGGTTGCGTAGTCATTGTGCCGCTCGATGGTTGCTGAGCCGTTTCCGCGGGACGAACAATGCGAGCAACAGCGGCGGCCAAAACGTCTCTGTCGGCAGGTTTGAGCAAATGCTCGCAAGCGCCGAGCGACAACGCGCGCTGACGATCATCCTCGATCGAGTGAACGATGACCGGCACTGCTGAAGTTTCAGGCGCCTGCTTCAAGCGCTCGAGCACTTCCCACCCGGTCATGTCGGGCAAGTTGATGTCGAGGAGAATAATGCCAGGCTTCAATGTTTGCGCTAACTGAAGGCCTTCCTGCGCTGTCGACGCTTGACGCACATCAAAGCCAATCCGCGCGAGCGAACGCGACGCAAGATCGCGCGCACTCTCCGCGTCATCAATGACAAGCGCCGTGCGTGCTCCGGACGCGATCGGCGCGCCGACGACTTCCACTTTCGCAGCAACTGCCGATGCAGCGAGCTGCGCTGGCCAGCGCAACGTGAACGTCGAACCCGCGCCCGGCGCGCTCGTGACGCTCACGTCGCCGCCAAGGATCTGCATCAGGCGCTGCGTGATCGCGAGACCGAGCCCCGTGCCGCCATAACGGCGCGCGGTCGTCGCTTCAGCCTGCATGAACGCCTTGAACAGGCGCGACACCTGCTCGTTGGTCATGCCGATACCGGTGTCTTTGATCGCAAACTCGATCCAATCGCCGCTCGCTTCGTAGACGCGCCGCGCATGGATCGTGATGTTGCCGTGTTCAGTGAACTTGCCGGCGTTGGACAACAGATTGAGCAGGCACTGATTGAGCTTGAACGGATCGCTGCGCGCGACGCCGAGATCGCCCTCGATTTCCACGGAAACCGTGTTGTTGTTCTTCTCCAGCGCCGGGCGCACGATCGCAGCGGCTTCGCGCACGAGCGTGGCCGCGTCAAACTCCGAGATCGACACGTCCATGCGCCCTGCCTCGATCTTGGAGAGATCGAGGATGTCGTTGATCAGATGCAGGAGCTGGCGCGCGGCCGTGAGCACGCGTTCGATGTCGGCCTTGTCACCGTCGCGGCCCTCGTCTTCGGCCCCTTCAAGCAGGATTTCCGAATAGCCGATAATGGCGTTGAGCGGCGTGCGGAGCTCATGGCTCATCGAGGTTAGGAACTGCGATTTCGAGACGTTGGCGTGCTCAGCCGCCTCGCGCGCATCGCGCAGCGAAGCCAGCGTTTCCGCCAACAATTCGTCGCGCACTTCCATTTCATCGAGCAGATTGTCCAGCCGCTCGAACATCTCGGCGATGTCGACGCGCTCGATCTCCTCCACCGGCGCGGCCTCGGCTTGCGCTGCGCGCGCCGCGGGATCGGTGAGCATCGCGCGCTTGGCGCGCACTGTCTTCTCCGCGCGCGCCATCGCTGAGAGGAAGCTCTCCTCTTCCCGCTTGCGCTCGGTGATGTCCTTGGTGAGCCCGATCACGGTGCTGATCTGGCCCGACTTGTCTTTGATGCCGCGCACCCACACCTGCACCCACGACGTTTGTCCATTCAGCAGGCGCATCCGGTGTTCGAAGCTGTCGACGTTGCCGGCGAGCGCCGCTTGGTATGCGGCCTTCAACTCGACACGGTCTTCTTCGTCGAGCTGCGGCATGCACATGGTATCGAATTCGGCGTAGCTCATGGCCGCGCCATAAATGGCGACCGGATCGCCGCACCAGGTCACCTGCTCGCGCTTGAGATCCATCTCCCAGACAACGCTGCGACCGACGTCGAGCGCGACACGCAGCCGTTCTTCGTTGGCCGCTGCTTCGCGCCGTGCGCTCACCAGCGAAGTAATGTCGCGTCCGTACGCGAGCACGCCGCAGATCGCGCCGTCAGCGCCCCGCCACGGGCGTGCTTCCCATTCGACCCAACGACGCCCGTCGGGCGTGGCCACTTCATCTTCCGGCACGAACACGTGCTCGCCTATCAGCGCGCGCTTGTGCGCTTGGCGCCAGCGATCGGCATTCCAGGGGCACACCTGCTCGAACTTGCGTCCAACCACATCCGCCAGGCGCCAACCTTCGGCAACGCGGTTCGACATCATCTGCACGCGCCCATCGCGATCGATCAGGAAGGCCGAGATGGCTGCTTGATCGAACAGCAATTGCGCCAGCGTGTGCTGGAGATTTTCCGACGCGGCGGCCTTGCGCAGATTGCGCTCAGCTTCGCTCGCGCTGATGCGCGCTTGCGCAACATACGCCATTAGCGCGCCGCCGCCGACCGCAGCGATGATCGCTAAATCCCAATCGGGCCGAATAGTCGCCACCGCCATTGCGATAGGCGCCAGCAAAAGAGAAAGCGCCGGCGGCGCTGCGCCCGCCGCCGCGATGGGCCACGCGCCCGAGTTACCGCTCACATGCCGGACAACGCCCGCAACCCACAGCACCATCGCCGCGGCTGCGCCAGCAGCTTGGCCATCAAGCCAAAGCGCTGCGGGCAACACGGCGTAAAACGCCGACGACATGAACGCCCACGCCGCGAGGGCCCACACCACGCCGCCCTTGAGCTGCGCTTCGGCGAGATCGAGCCGGCGATAGATTTCCGCATCGGCGATCAGCACGAGGCCCATCACCGCCGCCCACCCTACCGGACCGGAATTGCCAACGATCGCAGCCGCTAAGCCGCCCGTCAGAATGACGATCGCCACGGCCGCCGGAAGCTCGCGGCGGCGCGTCTCGGCCGCGCTAGCGAGCGCCGTGGGCGAAGGTTGCGGCATGCGGTGGCGCCTCGATGATTAAGGATCGAGCGACGCTGCCAGCTTTGGGTGTATTTTTGCCTAATCCGTAAGGTTGGCGCGGGTTTAGGCGCCGCGATGCGCGGCAATCAGCACGACGTTGAACGCCAAGCACGCCACCGACAGCGCAAACAACGGCGAGATGCTCCGACGCTTGTGCGCTCGCCTCGCGCCCAGCTCGAAATAACCGCCGATTGCAACCAAGAGTAGCGACGCGACGAGGATCCAGTATTCGTGCGAGTGCAGGAGCCCGTGCACCTGCTGGCTGGCCAGCACGAGAACCGACGTCCCCGAGGCCACCCCGGAGAGCGTTGCGAGCGCTAACGCGGCCAGCGGCAGCCCGCAGCACAGAGCGTGCAGGCTGATCATGGCGGCGTGGGCGACGTGCGCCTTCTCACCTGCCTTGGTCAGCCGGGCTGCGGGGGCGTTATGTTGTAACATACCACCCCTAACTAGCCGGCAGCGGCGGCCGGTTCAAGCCGTCCGTCACCCTAACTGGCGAAACGTTCGTTTCACGCCCTTGCGAGCGCCCAGAAACGGGAGCAAATACCGCCCTGCGGTAGTAGGTGAATGGGCGATGGCAACCGTTCTTATTGCATTGCGCGATCTTCTCATCGGACTGGCCCTGGCTTGGGTCGGCATCTCGCTCGATCATCACGCGCCAAAGGCGCAAGACACGGCGCCGGCATGCGAAACCGGCAGCGCTGTCTGCGACGTGTTGGAGAACGCGAAGCGCTAAGCGCGCTCCCACTGGCGTTCGCCCTTGAATAAACACCTTGTTTCGTTTGGTTGAAGCGCTGCTAACCAATCCTCGCGCAGGGCGGGGATGGAGCGACCATCGACAAGGCCGTTCATGTCGCGCGCGGGACCACAAGACATTCCTCAGGAAGTGAAAGACGCCATGAAGGCCGCAGAGCGACCCGTGCGCGCCGCACCCGAAGACGCACCAGAGCGCACGCCAGGGTCGGTGGTCTATCTGACGTCGCTCGCCGTCGGCGGACTTTGGGTGTTCGCCGTTCTCGCAGGCGCCTTCACCCTCCTCGGCCCGCAGCAGCTGATGGCGCTGACGCCGATCCAACTCGGCGCGCTTGGCGCGTGCGGGCTCCTTCCAGCCGTGATGGCGTGGTTCTCAGGCGCTGCCGCACGCGAAGGCGCGCGCGCCCGCGCTGAAGCGCGCCGCCTGGCGGACGCCGCGGATCGGTTAATGAGTCCTTCGCAAAGCGCGGAGAACTCGACACGCAAGCTCGCCGCCGCCGTACGCGGCGAGATCACCCATCTCGATCGCGCGCTTGAACAGACGATGTCGCGCCTCAAAGAAGTCGACGGCCTCATTGCCCGGCAGGCCCAAACCGTGGGCGACATGGCCGGCCAGGCGAAAGCCGGCGCGGGTTTCGTGATTTCCGGCATGGAGCGCGAGCGCGACGAGCTGATGAAGATCTCACGCGACCTGACCGCTCAGGCGCAGACCATCGGCGACAGCATCTCTAAGCACACCCGCGTCATCTCCGACGCCGCGCGCATGGCCGAGCAGGAAGTACGCGCTGCCGACCAGGCGCTGGACAACCGCCTCACCTCTTTCGGCGCCGCCGCCGCGCTCATCACTGACCGAACACAAGCGCTTTCCGGCGCGGCACAAGCCAGCGCGGACTCCGCATTAAGGTTAGAAACGGCGCTTTCGAACGCGCTCGATGTTTTGGCGAAAGCGACCAGCCTTACCGACGCGGCGCGTCAGTCTGCCGTCGATGCCAGCGTCGCCGCGAACTCTACTGCCGGCGCGGTGCGTGACACCACCCAGCGCGCGATCGACGACGCCAAGCGCGCCGCCGACTTGATCCGCGGCGAAGCGGTTAACGTTGAGCGCGAGGCGGCTACCGCGCTCGAGCGCCTGCGCGACGCCGCCGACGCGGCGCGCACCGCCGCCATCGGCGCTCGCACCGCGGTCGAAGCAGCGGAAACCCGCCCGCAGCCGCAGCGCTCTCAGCGCCGCGCGCCGGAAATTCGTCCCGACCCGCGCGAGCAGGAATGGCGCGACCCCGACGCGGCGCCCTACCGGCCCTCACCGAACGAATACGGCCGCCAGCCCGCACGCGACGAAAGCATGTTTGGTGAACCGCCCTCCTCACCGCCAACCGCGCCGGGTTCGCAATGGACGTGGAAAGAGTTGCTCTCGAACGTCGATGAGAGCGGTACGCCCGCGCCGCCGCCGCGTCCGCAGCGCCAGCGCAGCGCGCCCGCCGATAACCATCAGCCCCAGCGCGCGATGCAGCCGATGGCGGACGCGCGCACGGCTGGCGCGGCATCACCCGCAGCCGAGTCGATCGAGCTCGCTGGGCTTCACCTGAACGAAGTGTTCTCCGGCTCCGCGCTCGAGCGCATCGCACAACGCGCGCGCGCGGGCACGCAAGCGCGCCGGCGCGCGGTTAAGGACGCAGCACCCGAAGCCGTGCGTCGCTTGGCCGAACATCTCGCGCACGATCCGCGCGCTAACCAAGAAGCGATGCAGTTCCTGCGCACCGATGGCGCGCGCATCGCCGAACTGCTCGGCCGCGGCCGCGCCGCGATGGGTGCGGAAACGACGCGCGCGTTTCTGTTGCTCGACAGCGCCGCCGGCTGATCCAACTCGGACGCGCGAGTAACCCTACTCGCGCGTTTGCACCATTCCGGCGCACTCCCCACGCGCGAAACGCGCTCGCCTCAATGGCATGGCCGTTGCAGCCACTCGCTCCGAACGCCGCCCGAGATGGGTTTGGCCTGGAGCTACGCGTCATGAATTACCAAGAAGCCGAGCACGAGGACGTGTTCGAGGTGTTCGGGGACGTTGCGTCGACCGAGATCGATCTCGTCGCCAACGAGAACACCATCGAGCCGGTCAAACCGCGCGAGATCAAAACCGGCTTCAGCTGGGCCGCTTTTAGCGGCGGGCTGGCCGCGCTCGTCTGGGTCGCCGGTGCGATCGGCGGGCCCTTGTCTTATTTCGGCATCGACGCCGTGATGCAGATGAACCCGCTGATGCAAGCCGGGCTCGCCGCACTCGCGTTCGGTCCCGCGATCCTCTTCTGGCTCGGCGCAGCCGCAGCCGGCGAAGCCGTGAAGGCGCGCCGTCTCGCCACCGAGATCGCTCGCCTGACGCAACTGGCGCAGATGCCGGTCGAAGTCGGTGAGAACCATGCGAAGCGCCTAACGCTCACGGTGAAGAACGAGATCGAACAGCTGAACGACGCGGTCGCTTCCGCGCTCAATCGCCTGGCCGAACTCGAAACCGTCGCTAAGCGCAACGCGCATCTGTTCGACAGCGCCGTCGCCGCGACGCGCGAAAACATCGACGTGATGGGGGGCCACCTGGTTCGCGAACGCGAAGCGCTCGTCGCGCTCAACGGCGACCTCGTCGGCCAAACCGAAACCATGGCGAACTCGATCGGCCGCCAAGTGCGTCTGATGCGCGAAGCGTCCAAGCTCGTGAAGACGGAAATCACCGCCGCGGAAGACGCACTCGAAACGCACCTCGCGTCGTTCTCCGCTTCCGCGACCGTGATGGCTGAACGCACCTCTGAGTTCCATCAAGCGGCCGACTCCGCCGCGCACGCCACCACCTCGCTCAATCACACCATGAGCACCATGCTCGATGGCTTGAGCGAAGCCACGCAGATGACGGACGCCGCGCGCAAGTCGACCGAGAACGCCGTGCTCGCCGCCAACGAAACCGCCGCCGCGGTTCGTGAGACGACGCAACGCGCCGTGGTCGAAGCCAAGCGCGCCGCGCAGTTCATCCGCTCGGAAACGGTTGCGATGCAGGAAGCCGCCAACGATACGATGGCCCGTCTGCAAGAAGCTGCCAACGCCGCGCGCGCTGCTTCGGAAGAAAGCCAAGCCGCTGCCGACCGCCACGCCGCCTCGATCGAGAAGCGCCTCGCCGCCCTCGCCTCGACCGCGTCGACGAAAAAGGCGGCGCCTGCGCCGCAACCCGCGCCTCGCGTCGAAGAGCCGGTTGACGTTTACGCCGCCGCCACCGCAGCTCGCACCGCGCAACGTCCGCAAGTTCGCATCGAAAGCCCGAAACCGAAGGCGCAATCGCAGCAAGAGCGCGGCTTCAAGGGTTTCGGCGGCTGGGGCAACTTCCTTCCGAACTCACGTGACGAAGATCATCGCGTGAAGGCGACGCCGCTCGCGGAAGAAGTCGACGCGTTCGACCTCGTGGACTTCAAGCCCTCGCGCAAGGATCCCGAGCAAGTGCTCAAGAGCGACGCGATCGAAATGGTCGTCGCCGCCGGTGTCGATCTCGACGACACGCTGCAAGCGTCCGATCTGGAAACGATCGCTCAGCGCTCACGCCATGGCGCCGCCGCTCGTCGCCAAGCAGTTGTCGATGCAGCGCCGGGTGCGGTGAACCGCATCGCCCGTCACGTGAAGCGCAACAGCGACGCGAAGCTGGTCGCCACCGAGTTCCGCTCTCGCCCCGACCTCGCCAAGAGCGAGATCAAGAGCGAAGCGCAGGACCTCGTTCGCACCTACCTGCTGATCGACGCGGCGCTCGACTAACGCCGAGTACCCCGGCCACGGCCCCGTTGTGGGACTGTGGCCGGCTCGCGTTGCGGCGGCTGGCCTGCTACACGGCGCGCCTCAGCTTCCGCGGCGCGGCGCGCGATGTCAGGCGGAATAGCTTGAGCTGCAATCTCTCCAATGCGAGCGCTGCCCTGACGGGCGGCGCTCGCAAGCGCTTGAGCCACCACGGACGAGCGATGCTCGGTGATCTCCACCGACTTATTGACCGTTTCCGTCGCCAGAATGTTTCGTCCAGCATCGACGATGCGGACATCAGCCACGAACCGCGCGGTCCATCGCGTTCCTTCTTCTTCTACGTTGAACGAGAGCACGTCCCAGCGCACTTCGTAGTTGGCGCTGGCGCCCCCGGTGGCCACGCCGGAGCGGAAGCGGCCTTGGCGCGTGATCGTCTGCGCAGCAACGGTTTGCAGCGACGTATCCGCCGGCGATGACCAGAGCGACTGGCCGATCACCTTGTACTCGTTCGAATTGCGGATCATCAGCTCGCTGCCGAGGATCGTAGCGTCGCCACGCGGCAACGACACGACGACGACGGCGTCGATCGGATCGCCGCTCAGCCGTTGGACCTCACCCACGTCGAGCGCATAGACGTACGGCGTTGGCGGCGGTTTGCCGAACAGGGAAACGCTGCACCCGCCCAGCAACAGCGTGGGCAACAGCAGCGACAACGCGAGAACGCGGCTCATGGATCGATCTCCACGGTTTGCCGCTGCGGTCGCGGCCCCACAGGATTGTTGCGCTCGACGCTGGCGGCGAGGCGGTTGAGGTTGTCGGCGGCGCGGCGAATGTCTTCAGCCGCTGCGGTGACGTCCGGCAGCGTTTGGCCCGACGCCGTGCGGCTTGCGTCGCCGACGTTGTCGAGAATCTCACCGAGATCGGTGAGCTGCGTCTTGGTTTGATCGGAGAGGTCGGAAATCGAGTTCGCGGCGCGAGTCAGCGCAGCGGCTGTATCCGCCGATTGATTGATCACCGACCGCTCCGCGGCGAGCTCTTCGCTGATGCGATTGAGATTGCGCAGAATGCCCGACACCTTCTCGATGTTCTCGTCGGTCAACAAATCGCGCACCTGCGCCATCGCTTCGCTCGCGCGCATAGCGATGCTCTGGCCTTGCTCGAAGATAAGATCGATCTGGCTGCCCCTGCCCTGAATGCGCGGCACGCCGTTGAAGCCGCCAGAGCGAAGCGGCGGCTCATTGGCCGAACCCGCATTGAGCTGGATCAACGTCACACCGGTGATGCCGATTGGCTCGAGCTGGGCGATGCTATCGCGCTTGATCGGGATGTTGCTCGAAATGCGGACGCGGGCGATGACGCGATTGTTGTTATCGGGATCGATGTTGAGCGCCGTCACTTCGCCGACCTTGATGCCATTGAAGCGCACTTCGCCGCCCTCGGCGAGCCCGCGCACGGGGTCGCTGAACACGACATCGAACTCGTTATAGCCGCGGCTGTATTCGGAGTTCGCCATCCACAGCGCGAACATCATGATCAGGATGACGCCGACAATCGACGCCGCACCGATCATGACGAAATTGGCTTTGGTCTCCATCTCACCCTCCCGGCGCGTGTTCTGCGCCAGGGCGCAGCGCGGCGCGTCCGCGTGGCCCCGAAAAATACTCTTTCACCCAGCCTGTCGCGTTCGCGGTGATTTCCGGGATCGTCCCGATCGCCACCACTTTGCCTTTGAAAAGCACGGCCACGCGGTCGCAGATGGCGTGCAGCGTGTCGAGGTCGTGCGTGACCAGAAACACGGTGAGCCCCAAGGCGTGGCTCAGATCTTCAATCAACCGATCGAACTGTTCGGCGCTGATGGGGTCGAGGCCCGCCGTCGGCTCATCGAGAAACAACAGCCCCGGATCGAGCGCCAGCGCGCGCGCCACGGCGGCGCGCTTGCGCATGCCGCCAGAGAGTTGCGATGGCTTCTTTTGGTGATGCTCCGGCGGTAGCCCCGCCATGACCAGCTTCAACCCGGCCAATTCAGACCGCAGTTCGGGCGACAGATGCGTGTGCTCGCGCATCGGCGCTTCGACGTTCTCCAACAGCGTCAACGTCGAAAACAGCGCGCCGTCCTGGAACATCACGCCAAGCCGCGGGCGCGTTCCCTCGGCGACGCCGGGAAACGTCACGGTCCCGCCCGTGAGCGGATCGAGCCCGACGATCTTGCGCAGCAGCACGGACTTGCCGGTGCCCGACGGACCAACCACGCCCAGCACTTCGCCACGGCGCACATTGAGGTTCACGTCCGAGTGCACGACTTGGTCGCCGAACATCGTCTGGATGTTGCGCACCTGGATGGCGATGTCGTCATCGCTGGGTTGGATGGTGGGCTCGATCAAACGTCAAGCTCCAAGAACCAGAGCGCGAAGAGCGCATCGACCAGGATCACCAGGAAGATCGATTGCACCACGGAGGCCGTCACGCGCTTGCCGAGCGAGGCGACGTCGCCACCCACGGCCAAGCCATGCCGGCACCCAACGATCGCCAGCACGAACGCAAACACCGGCGACTTCACCATGCCCACCCAGAAGTGCTGCGACGGCACCGCTTCCGCAATGTGTGTGAAGAACATGACGGGGCTGACGCCCAGCGAGCCGACCGCCACGAGAAGTCCGCCGAACAATCCCGCCATCACCGCGGCGAAGGTCAGGATCGGCGTCATCACCATCATGGCGATGACGCGCGGCACGACGAGCGCCTCCATCGTGTTGATTTCCATGACGGTCATCGCATCGATCTCTTGGCGCATCTTCATCGCGCCGATCTCTGCGGTGAAGGAGCTGTCGGTGCGGCCCGCGAGCAGAATCGCGGTGATCACAACGCCGAACTCACGCATCACGGAGACGGCGACGAGATCGATGGTGAAAACTTGCGCGCCGAAGTCGGCCAGCAGCCGCGCGCCCAGGTAGGCCACGACAAGCCCGATGAAGAACGAGAGCATCATCACGATCGGCAGCGCGTTGAAGCCCGCGGTCTCCATGATCGCGAAGACGGACGTCCAGCGAATGCGGCGCGGCCGTGAGAGCTGTCGGCCCAGCACCACCAGCGTCTCACCGAGGAAGGAGAAGGTCGCCAGCGCTTCGTCGCCGAGTTTGACGACTTCCCGCCCGACGCGGTCCAGAAAGCCGACGAAGCCTGGAATCTCTTCGGGTTTGTCCGAGGGCGGCGCCGCGGATGCGCGCGCTGTCTCAAGCAAGCGCCGCGCAACGACGTGTTCGCCGCGGATGGTGAGATCGAGCCCCGCCCCGCCGGGGCCCCCGCGCAAAGTGCGATCGATCAGGTAGGCGCCCGCCACATCGATGCGCCCGAGCTTCGACACGTCGAGTTCGGCCCCGCCGGCGAACTGGTCTTCGAGTTCCCGCAGCTGCCGGTCGAGCACAGCGATCGTGTCCACGGTCCAGTCACCGCCGACAGCGAGCACAGGCTCTGGCCCGCCCTTCAACAGGTCGAAAGTGGCCTCAGCGGCCATGAATCCCCAAACCTCGCCGTTGGCTTGCGCGGTTCTGCGCAGCCCAACCTTAGACGCCTAACAGAAAACAACGCGCAAATAACCAGACCGCCCGTTACGGGGGAGGTTCCCCAGTTTGGGGATTTATCAGCGAATTTTTCACCGGCGGCGCCGGCGCGAGTAAAAGCAATGCTAACGCCGCACCTGTCGCGGCGAAGGCGGCCATCGCCCAATAGCCGCGTGCGCCCACCGCATCATAGAGAATGCCGGAGATGAGCGTGGATGCGCCCATGAGCACCCCACCCGTTGACACGGCGTAAAGGGTTTGGCCGAGCGCGGCGGAACTTTCCGGCGTCTCTCTATAGATAAGCCGCATCGCGCCGACGTGCGCGGCCGCAAATGACATCGCGTGCATCGCCTGGATCGGCCACAGCACCCAGCCGGTCGGCGCAAAGCCCAGTAACGCCCAGCGCACCGCGCCCCCGCCCCCGCCGATCAGGATCAGCGCCTCGGGCGAAACGCGCCGCTCCACCAACGGCAGACACATTAGAAACGCCACTTCCACCGTGACGCCGCACGCCCATAACCAGCCCACCGTCGTCGCCGAAAGCCCCTGCGCGCGCCAAGATATCGTGGAGAAGCCATAGTAGAATGCGTGCGCGCACTGAATGAGCCCGCACGCGACGACGACGATCAGATAGCGCCGTCGCTGCAACAGCGCGCGCGCACTGGCAAAGAGATTAGTTGGCGCTGTTGCGTGTGGCGGCGGCGGATCGCGAACGAGTGCGGTCCACGACGTCAGCGTGAACAGCCCCATCGTGCACAGCACCCAAGTCGCGACCGCGCTCAACCCGAAGCGCGCCACCAGCGCGCCGCCCGCAATGTTGGCGACGATGAACGCCGCCGATCCCAACGCGCGCGCTGTGCCGTAGCTCAGCTTGCCCTGCGCCGTTGCGCGTAGCATGGCCGCTTCCACCAGAGGTGTCGCCGATTGCGCCAGCGACAGCGCAACGAAGCCGCACAGCACCAGCGGCCAGAAGCCGTGCGCGAAAAAGAAGAACACGACGTACGCAGCGAACGCGGAAAGCCCGAGCGCGCCGATCGGCATGCGCCGGTCGCGCGCACAATCGGCCCAATGCGCCACCATCGGCCCGGTGACGAGGCGCGCGAGTTGCGGCAACGCGAACACCGCGCCGATCTCGGCCCCGCTCAGACCGCGCTCGACCTCGAGCCAACGGCCGAGGAACGGCAGCACCATGCCTGTCGCGGAGAACAGGCACGCCATCGCCAGCGCCACACGCGGTGCGCGTGCCGTGAGAAGCGACGCTTCACTCATCCCTGCCGGCATCCCTTCCGCACGTTCCGCAGTCCAGCCTTCTACAGATCATCGATATCGGCTGCCAACGACCTGGCCGGTCTCGCGCTAACACGCCCTCTTGCTCCCCACGCCCGAGACCCGTAACCCTTTCGCACAATGAACGCCCCCTCTGCGCCGCCCCGCCGCGATCTCTATCCGTCGATCGAGCCGTACCAGAGCGAAATGCTCAAGGTATCGCCGCTCCACACCGTGTATTTCGAGCAATGCGGCAATCCGCGCGGACGCGCGGCGCTCGCGCTGCATGGTGGGCCTGGCGGCGGGCTCTCGCCAGAGATGCGCCGCTTCTTCGATCCGCAGCGCTACCGCGTCGTGCTGATGGATCAGCGCGGCTGCGGCCGCTCAACGCCGCACGCTGAAGTGCGCGAGAACACCACCTGGGAACTCGTCGCCGACATTGAGCGCGTGCGCGAGAAGCTCGGCATCGACAAATGGCTCGTGTTCGGCGGCTCGTGGGGCTCCACGCTTGCACTGGCCTACGCCGCGAAGCATCCCGACCGCGTTGCGGGCCTCGTGCTGCGCGGCATCTTCCTGCTCATGCGCAGCGAGATCCAGTGGTTCTACCAAAACGGCGCCGGCAACGTCTTTCCCGACGCATTCGAGCGCTACACGTCCGTGATCCCCGACGCCGAACGCGGCGATCTGGTCAGCGCGTTCCACAAGCGCCTCTTCGCGCCCGACGCCGAAACTCGCATCCGCGCCGCGCGCGCCTGGTCGCGCTGGGAAGGCGAAACGATTTCCATCGCCGGACCTTCCGCATTGCCCTCGCGCTTCAACGAAGACCGCTTCGTCGAAGCGTTCGCACGCATCGAGTGCCACTACTTTGTCAATCACGGCTTCTTCGAGCGCGACGGCTGGCTGCTCGGCCAAGCCGACAAGTACCGCAAAATCCCCGGCCGCATCGTGCACGGCCGCTACGATATGTGCACGCCGCTCTCCTCCGCGTGGGCGCTAAAGCGCGCGTGGCCCGAGGCGGAGCTGGAGATCATCCACGACGCTGGGCATTCGAGCTTAGAGCCAGGCATCGTCGACGCGCTCGTGCGCGCGACGGATGCGATGGCGGATAAAGTGAACTGGTAGCTACCAGAGGAGCCCGCGGGCCCCCGCCTGATCGCGGTGCAAATCAATCGACAGCACGATCGCGAACCCCGCCATCAGCGTCATCATAGCTGTGCCGCCGAACGAGATCATCGGCAGCGGAATGCCGACCACCGGCGCGAGCCCGATCACCATCGCCGTGTTGATGAACACGTAGGACGCCAGCGTCGCGGCGATCCCCGCCGCAGCGAGCTTGCCGAACATCGTGCGCGCCTTCATCGCCACGCTCATCGCGAGCGCCATCAGCCCAGCGTAAAGCCCGAGCACAACGAAGCCGCCGAAGAGGCCGAACTCCTCCACGATCATCGTGAAGATAAAGTCGGTGTGTTTCTCCGGCAAAAAGTCGAGCTGCGACTGCGACCCCTGCAGATAACCTCGCCCGAACAAGCCAGCCGAGCCGATCGCGATCTTCGACTGCAGGACGTGATAGCCTGTGCCAAGCGGGTCTTCGGCGATGCCGAGGAAGTTGTCGATGCGCGCGCGCTGATAGCCGTGCAAAATGTTGCCGTACGCGTAGATCGCGCCGAAAATTCCCACTGCCGCACCCGCCGCGATAATCCGCCACAACAGGCCGCCCAGGAACATCATCGCGACGCCGGCGAACAGAATGAGCATCGCCGTGCCAAGGTCAGGTTGGTGCATCACCAGCGCCACCGGCGCGCCGATCATCAGAAGCGGCGGGATGATCCACAGCACCGTGCCGGTCTTCTTCGGATCGAGCTGCTGGTAGTAACGCGCAAGCGCCAACACGATCGCCAGCTTCATGATCTCCGATGGCTGCAATGAGATAGGCCCGATCGAGAGCCAGCGCGTCGCGCCCATGCGCGTCTCGCCCGCCACTTCGACGCCCACCAGCAGCAACAACGATATGAGGTAAAGCGGATACGCAATCGCCATCCAGAAGCGCGCGTCTAGGAACATCGCCACCAGGATCGCCACGACCATCAGAGCCAGGAAGCGCGTGCCGTGCGTGAGCGGCATGTCGTCCCACGATCCGGCCGACACCGAGAAGTGCATAGCCACGCCAATGAACGCGAGCGCGCACAGGAGCGTGATGATGAACCAGTTCAGCTTGAGGACGCGGTCAGCGATGGTGCGCGGACCACCCTGGCCGGCGGTGATGCTCGTCATCATTACGCCTGCCCCCGCTCGTTTTGCGCGCTTTCAAGCGCCTGCAGCGTCGCCGCGGGCTTGTTGCCGGGATCGCGCTTGAACGCTTCGCGCAGGATCATCGCCGAGATGGGCGAGGCGTCGAGTTCAGGATTGATGTGCCCGCCGTGCTCAAGCACGACCGCGCACGCATAGCGCGGCTGGTCCCACGGCCCGAACGACACGAACAGCGCGTTGTCGCGCATGCGCCACGGCAAGTCTGCGTCACGCATGACGCCGCGCGCGCGTTCGGCGGCGGTGATGATGCGCATCTGTGACGTGCCGGTCTTGCCGGCGATCTGCAGCTTGGTCCAACCGGGCTGCGCTTCGGATAGATCGACGATGGCGCCGTCAGGACGGCGCGCGAGTTGGATCATGTTGCCCGCGCGCGTCGCGGTGCCACCGGGCTCATTGCAAACGCCGTACATGCCTTGACGGATCGCGGCGAGGTGTTCGGGCGCAATGCCGTGCATCTGCGGCGCTGGCGGCGGCTGCACGACGCCCGGCATGTCGCGCACCAAGCGCGGCACGACAGCGCGGCCGTTGTTGGCGATGCGCGAGGCCATGACGCAGAGCTGCAGCGGCGTCACCAGCAGGTCGCCCTGCCCGATGCCGAAGTTCACCGTGAGACCGCCCGTCCACGGCTGATGCCGCACACGCTGCATCCACTCGGGATCGGGAACCACGCCGTCTTCGACGTTAGGCACCGACACGTCGTGCTTCACGCCGAAGCCGAACTCGCGCGCGACCGCGGCGAGCCGCTCCGGCCCCGCGCGCAACGCGGCTTGGTAGTAGAACACGTCGCAGCTTTCCCGCAGCGCGGAGTGCAAATTCACGCTGCCGTGGCCGCCCTTCTTCCAGCAATGGAAGTTGCGTCCGCCATACGGGAAGTAACCCGGACAATTGACGTGCCAATCGTCGGTCATGCCGGCTTGGCTCGCCGCGATGCCGACCATGGTCTTGAACGTCGAGCCTGGCGGATAAGCGCCGGTGACAGCTTTGTTGAAGAGCGGCTTCTTTTCGTCGCCATTGAGCGCGGCGAAATCGGCGGTGCCGATGCCGTTCACAAACAAGTTCGGATCGAACGACGGGTTCGACGCCATCACCAACAAATCGCCGGTGACGACATCCATCAGCACCGCCGCGCCGGCTTGGCCGCCGAACGCCTGCATGGCGATGCGCTGCAGTTCCGCGTCGAGCGTCAGCACCGCGCCCGTGCCGCGCTTCGGCGGCTGATATTCGTCGGGATCTTCGCCCATCTCGCGCCCGCGCGCATTGACGATGACTTTGCGCCAGCCGGCGTCGCCGTGCAGCTGCTTCTCGAGCGCTGCTTCCACGCCCGCTTTACCGAGGCGCACGTCAGGGTGGCGCAGATACACCGCGCGCCGCTGCCCGTCGGGGCCGTTCTCCGGCTTTTCGGCGTTTTCGACGTCACGCGCCGTCGGCTTCTGCACGTAACCGATCGGATGCGCGAACACGACGTCGTACGGATAAGCGCGCACTTCGGTGGAGTCGGCGGAGACGCCGCGCAGTTCCGGCAACCGCACATTGATACGGTTGAACTCGTCCCAGGTGAGGCCCGTCTTCAGCTGCGCCGCTTCGTAGCGCGGCCGTTCGCGCACTTTCAGAATTGCGCGGCGCTCCCACTCGGGGCCCAGCCCCAGAATGGCGCCGACCTTGCCGACAACCTCTTCGAGGTTTTCCACGTCGTCCTGCACGACGGTGACTTGATAGTCCTTGCTGGTCTGCGCCAGCACTGTGCCGTACCGGTCGTAGATCACGCCACGCGGCGGCGCAACGATCCGCGTGTCGTAGCGGTTCTCATCGGCCATATCGGTGTATTCGGACGTGAACGCGTTCGTCGCTTGCAGATGCGCGAGCCGGCCCATAATCGCCAGCCACACGCCGCCGCCACCGATCGACAACAGCGCGGCGCGCCGGTTGAAGATCACGCTGACGTCGCGCTTGGGGAGCGTCGAGCCGATTTTCTTGCCGCGCTTCAAGTTCATCGCTTGAGCGCCCCCTGCGCACGCGCGGCCGGCGCGCTCGACATGTAGAGCGGCCTCACGAGCGGAAACAGCAGAGCGGTGATGCCGGCAGCCTGCAGGTAGAGAATGACGCTGGTATTCTCACCGTAGGCCCAGCGCGCAACGCCCGAGGCGATGACGACGGTCAGCAACGCCGTGACGATAAACCCGCCCCACAGCGACACGAGGTTCGGCGCGCTCATGATCACAGCGGCGACGCGCCCAATCAGGTACGTTGCGAGATAGATCGTCATGAACGGCCCGAGCGGGCCGCCTTCGAGCTGATCGTGCAGCAAGCCAAGCGCTGTAAGCATCAGCGGCGCGCGCCAGTCGCCTTCGTGTTTTTCCGTCGCCCAGCCATACGCCGCCCACAAGGCCGCGAGCGGAATCGGCGGCTGCGCGAACAGCGGGCCGAGCTTCAAGTACGGCAGCACGATGCTCGCGACCGCGATCGCCAAGCCCCACGCGCGCAGCGTCGCGTGACTCATCGGTTTCTGGCCGCGAAGAAAAAACGCGTTCATCCCGGCGCGTCCGTCGGCTGCGGGTCGGGATCGGTCGGCGCCGGCGTCGCGGGCTCGTCGGTCGGGGGCGAGATTGTCGCGGGCGGCGTGCGCAAGCGCGGCGGCGCCGCGTTCGCGGGGACCGCTTGCGCTTGCGTCGTCACGGGCGGGCGCGGCGTCGGTGAACGCAGCGGCGCGGGCGGCGGCGCCATCGTGTCGCGCCCAATCGCGGCAACCGCGGACGGCAGCGACGCGGGCGGACCCGCGTCCGGCACCGGCGCGCCTTCCGGCGTCTCGGCGCCTACGTATGGAATGATGCGTACAAAATCGATCGGTTGCTGGCTCGCCGCCAACTGCACGCGCCACTTGTCGCCGTCGCGATGCGCGACACCGACCGCGAGCCCGCGCGGATAGATACCGCCGTCGCCGGACGTCACCAGCCGCTCGCCCTCGCGCAAGCTTTGCGCACCGACGATGAAATCGAGCCGCGGCGATTGCACTGAGTACGGGCCAAGCATGAGATCCGGCGGCGACGTCGCCTGCCCCGCCATCACGGCGCGGACGCGCGACGCTTCACCCATCACCGGTATGCGTGAGTTGTAGTCGTCGAGCATCAGCACGCGCGCGGAACGGCGCCCGACCGAGACGACGCGGCCAATCAGCCCGTTCTCGTTCACCGCGATGTAGCCAACTTTCACGCCGTGATCGGCGCCAGCGTTGGCCAGAAGCGTCCGTGTAAACGGCCCGCCAGCATCCAGCACCAGCTGCGCGGCGATCGGCGGCGCGCCGCCGGCGCTGCCGAACGCATCACTCGGCATGCCGAGCAGTTCTTCGTAGCGCTTGTTGCGCTCAGCGAGTTGATCCGTGAGCGTCAGCCGTGCCCGCAGTTCGCGGTTCTCCGCTTCAAGCTGTTGCACGCGCGCCGTCGCGCTCCACATGCCGCCCAAGCGTTGGAAGAAACCTTCGCCCTCGCGCGCGGGCGCAGTCGCCGCGCGGCCGACAACGGCGGCGGCATCGTCGCCGGTGCGCACAGCTTGTTGGCCGAAGCCCGGCTGCAGGCCCACCTTGAACCCGACCATCACCAGGCCGCCGACAACCAGCAGCACAGCCAGCATCAAGCCCGGCGTGATTTTCCAGCCGGCGCCGGCGCGTCGCACCACGCTTCTGCGTCTGGCCACTTAGTCCGCCTCTTCCTTACGCGCCCGCTGCAGCGTCACACTTCTTCAGTTAGAAGCCGGCGCGCTTCCGATGTGTTTAGCTTGTCGAGCGCGATCCCGCAGCCCTTGACCACACACCGCAGCGGATCATCGGCAACTGAAACGCGAATTGAAATGCGCTCTTGCAGCACCACGTCGAGGTTGCGCAGCAGCGCGCCGCCGCCCGTCAGCATCAAGCCGTGATCGTAGATGTCGGCGGCGAGTTCCGGCGGCATCTGCTCGAACGCCTGGCGCACCGCATCGACGATGCGCGTAACGGGTTCGGCCAGCGCCTCCGACACCATCGCCTCGGTGACGGTGATTTCCTTCGGCACGCCCGACAGGTTGTCGCGGCCCTTGATCGGCATCGACATGCCCGACCCCTCGTCTGGGGCGCGCGCAGTGCCGATTTCCTTCTTGATCCGCTCGGCGGTGCTATCGCCGATCAGCAGATTTTCCGTGCGGCGCAGATACTGGATGATCGCCTCATCCATCTTGTCGCCCGCTTCCCGCAGCGACCGCGACCACACCAGGCCGCCCAGCGACAGCACGGCGATTTCGGTCGTTCCGCCACCGATATCGACGACCATGCAGCCTGACGGATCGTCGATTTGCAGTCCCGCACCCAGAGCAGCCGCTACCGGCTCCTCGATCAGTTCCACTTTGCGCGCTCCAGAAGCTTGGGCGCTTTCCAGAATGGTGCGGCGTTCCACCGGCGTCGCCCCCGTGGGCACGCAGATGACGATGCGCGGGCTGATCAAAGCCGGGCGCGGCAGCACCTTCTTGATGAACTGCTTGATCATTTCCTCGGCGACGTCGAAGTCGGCGATGACGCCGTCGCGCAGAGGCCGGATCACATCCATGTTCCGATGGGTCTTGCCGAGCATCGTTTTCGCTTCGGCGCCAACGGCATAGACGACCTTGCGGCCGCCTTCGTTCACATACGCAACGACCGAGGGTTCGTCCAAGACGATGCCCCGCCCCTTCACGTGGATCAGGGTGTTGGCGGTCCCGAGGTCGATGGCCAGATCCGGCGCAACGAGACCGAACAGATTGCCCAACATTCCGATTAGCCCTCGCCGTCCAAGTATCCGCGAATCAGCCCGTAAATCGGGCTTAGCGAACGAAGCTTAACAACCCAGGAAGGCGCCGGCCGTGAGGCCGAAATCGGTACGCAAAGCGCACCGCACAGGGGCGATTGGGGCGTGCGCGCGCAGGCGTAGAGCCGCGCTAGCCGACCGACCGCCCCCGTCGCCGACGAGGTTATGGCTTGCCGCGATGTTCACCCGGATGCAAGGGGCAGGCCGCACTAGTTGCGGTGAGGGAATTGTGACGAATTCGCGGCTCAACGCCGCAGCGAGCGTCGCAGCCCTGTCGCACTTCGAATTCCGCTGGCCAGCGCCCTTGCCCCTCCAGGCCCGGCGCCCAATTATCCGAGCGGGGCGTGTGCCCGCGTGGGGCTCGGTTTGATCGCGCGTTTTCTGAGATTTCTGGCGCTCGCCGCGGCGGTTGCGCTTGCCGCGCCCGCAGCCGCTCAGACCACCGTCAGCGTCAACGACGCCGAACGCGCCACCGTGCGCGTCGCCGTGATTGTCGAAGACCCCACCGGCCGGAAACTGTCCGGAACCGGGTCAGGGTTTTTGGTGGCGCCCAATTTGGTGGTCACCAATGCACACGTTGTGGCCGACGCGCGCGAGCAAGCGAACTTCGGCGTCGCGGTCGTGCCGCCCGAGGGCGACGGCCTCCTGCCTGCCCGCATCATCCACTACTCCCAGTTGGCCGACCTCGCGCTCTTAGAGTTCCGCGGTGGACCCGACGTCTCACCCGTCACCATCTCCACGCTCGATCCTCACCCGGGCGACACCATCATCGCGCTCGGCTACCCGGACGTGGACTACCAGCACACGACGGCCGACGATCTGGTGCGCCCCGCGCTCGCCTCGCGTACCTCCGGCTCGATCGCCTCGCTGCGCGACCGCGCGCCGACCGGCGATCCAATCCCCACCATCAACCATGAAGCGGTGATCTCGTCGGGCTCATCGGGCGGACCGCTGCTCGACGAATGCGGCCGCGTGATTGGCGTCAACACCTGGCACGCGCGCGGCGCCGATACGCTCGAGAGCCGGGGCGTCGCCACGCGCACGCAGCAGCTGCTCGACTTCCTGCAAGACGCCGGCGTCTCCGCGCGCGTCACCAACCAGCGCTGCCTCTCCTTCGCGGAGCGCATCGAGCAGGACCGCTCGCGCACTGTAAACGCGCTCGAACAGCAAAACCGCGACCTTACCTCAAAACTCGAAACCGCCGACCGCCTCACCCGCATCGCCGTGGTGATCCTGATCGGCGGCACGCTCGCGCTTTTCGTGGCCGTCGGCGTACTCGGCGCGCTGCTGCTCTCGCGCCGGAACACGGCGCAACAGCAGCCACATGCGACTTACGAGATCGCGGCGCCCAAGCGCAGCGGCATTGGCGTAGCCGCCGTGATCGGCGGCGCGGCGATCGCCGCGCTCATCGTCGTCGCCGCTGGCGTTGCCCTGCTGAAAGCGCGCGACGCAAGCGACGCGCAAGCCGCAGCGCTCGCGCGCTTCCAGGGTCAGATGTCGTGCGAAGTCGATCGAACCGCCAGCCGCGATCCCGGCAACGCTGGCGATCTCACACTTGAAGCATCCGGCGCGCTCTGCATCGACAACAGCATGCTCTACGCGCCAGCCCGCGATGGCCGCCGCTATCAACGCGCTGTGCTCGCCCGCGCCGATCGCGCGCTCGAGGTCTCAAGCATCGACCCAGCCACCGGCGAATTCCGCCGCGAACGCTATGCGTTGAGCCAAAGCGCCTATGGCGCGGCCGCACAAGCCGCCGGCGCGACTACGGTCGAAGGCTGCGAAAGTGCGGATGCGCGCGACGCCGCGCTACGTCGCAACGAAACCCTGCTCCGCTTTGCCGAAGGCCGCCCCAGCCAGCGCATCGTCTGGCGCTGCTCCAGCCGGCGTTAGCGCGCCGGCGCGACGCGCCACACGATGCCGCCGACATCGTCTGCCACTAGCAGCGCACCCGTCTTGTCGGCGATCACGCCGACGGGGCGGCCTTGCGCTTCGTCGTGCGCGTTCAAGAAGCCCGTGAGGAACGGCTCAACCGCACCTGACGGCGCGCCGTTTGCGAACGGCACGAACACCACGCGATAGCCCACGCGCTTCGAGCGATTCCACGAACCGTGCTGGCCGACGAACGCGCCGCCGCGATAGTGCTCGGGCAGCGCTTGGCCGGTGTAGAAGAAAAGCCCAAGCGAAGCGGTGTGTGCGCCAAGCGCGAAGTCGGGCTTGATCGCAGTCGCGACGAGCTCGTGCCGCGTCGGCGAGACGCGCGTGTCGATGTGGGCGCCAAAATACGAATACGGCCAGCCGTAGAACGCGCCCTCCCGGACGCGCGTCATATAGTCGGGCACGATGGCGTCGCCCAGCATGTCGCGTTCGTTGACAGACACCCAGAGCGCGCCGGTCGATGGCTCCCAGCTCATGCCGACAGGATTGCGCAAGCCCGACGCATAGATGTGCGCGTTCGATCCATCGGGATCGACCTGCCAGATCGCCGCGCGCCCCTCTTCAGCTTCCATGCCGTTGTCGGCGATATTGCTGGAGGATCCGACGGCGACGTAGAGCTTCCGGCCGTCCGCGCTCGCAATCAGATTGCGCGTCCAGTGCCCGTTGTCGCCGGCGCGATACGGCAGCGCGAGCACTTGCTGCGCTTCGCCCGTCGGCCGCTGCGCACCGGCCATGTAGTTAAAGCGCACGACCGCGTCGGTGTTGGCGACGTAGAAGTGATCGCCGATCAGCGCCATGCCGAACGGCTGGTTCAGCCCTTCGAGAAAGAGCCCGCGCTCATCGACGTCGCCATCGCCGTCGCTGTCGCGCAAGAGCGTGATCTGGTCGGCGCTGTCGCCGGTGGCGCCCGCGCGCTCCTGCACGCTGTTGCGCACCCAGCCTTCGATGCCGCCGCCTTCGACCTTCTGTGTCGCGGATTCCGCCACCAGCACGTCGCCGTTCGGCAACAGATAAAGCCAGCGCGGATGATCGAGCCCTTCGGCGTAGCGCGTGACGACAAAGCCTTCCGGCGCCACCGGCGCGCCGCCTTGCGGCCAGCCCACCGCGCGCGCCGCGTTGACTGTCGGCAGCATGCCGTTGGTCGGCGCGGTTAGCGTCGGATTGGGGCCGTAGTCGCTATTATCGACGGGCGCGGATTCTCCGCACGCCGCCAGCAAACACACAACCAGAAGCGCGAAAGCGTTCTTCATGGCGCCGCTCTTGAAGGCGCTTGCGCCCGGTGTCAAAGCCACGACCCGGCGCGGGTCGCAAAACCGCGCTACGACGACAACTTTCCAGCACATTGGGATCCTAAGCTTAGAATTCCACGTGGACAAGTTGTCGCG
>JADMIO010987916.1_pt1 | contig 49419 bp, 24 predicted proteins | sample 8958161 | NCBI WGS metagenome assembly JADMIO01 (sample SAMN16585339, study PRJNA669376) | soil metagenome | isolation source: Crop rotation soil | place: USA: Cullars Rotation, Alabama | collected 2011
CCGCGACAACTTGTCCACGTGGAATTCTAAGCTTAGGATCCCAATGTGCTGGAAAGAGGATTTTGGCTTGATTTGATTTATACATACAACCCCTTTAGCAATTTGATTCCCTGTACTATCATATTCAGTGCGTAAAAAACAACTGTCACTATAACGTTGAAATTCCAAAGCAATTTTACCAGACCCCTTGCTGGTGAAAGAACGATAAACAATATCTTCCTTAAATCTTTCTTCTTTCATTGCATAACCTTCAGCATTATATACTGGCCAAATACTACCAATTATAGAGGTTGTATCAATCTGGCAATATAAAGGGAAGGGAAAACCAGCCAACAGGAGAAAAAGAAAAACACATTTCATATTCCTAAACTAAACGATAAACGCAGAAACATAGTATCATATAAAAAATGCCAGCCTCACCCGCCAGCATTTTTACTTTTAAATTTTGACTTTTGATTTTTTAAATCGCCGCAGTAAACTGCTTTAAAAACCTTACATCATTTTCACTAAACAACCGAAGGTCTTTTACCTGGTACTTCAACATGGTAATACGTTCTATGCCCATGCCAAATGCAAAGCCTGTGTATTTATTAGGGTCGATACCGCAGTTCTGCAACACATTGGGATGAACCATACCGCAGCCTAATATTTCTACCCAACCTGTTTGCTTGCACACATTACAGCCTTTGCCCCCACAGATAAGACAACTGATATCCATTTCGGCGCTTGGCTCAGTAAAAGGAAAATAAGAAGGACGAAAGCGCACTTTTACATCCTGCCCAAACATCTCTTTTACGAAAAAATACAGGGTTTGCTTGAGGTCAGCGAAGCTTACATTTTCAGCCACATACAAACCTTCAACCTGGTGAAAGAAACAGTGAGCACGGGCGCTGATGGTTTCATTGCGGTACACACGTCCCGGCATGATCAGGCGAATGGGAAGTTTTCCCTTTTCCATCTCACGTATCTGCACATTACTGGTATGCGTACGCAGCATCCAAGATGGATTCTGGTTGATGTAGAAGGTATCCTGCATATCTCTTGCAGGATGGTCCTCGGGCAGATTAAGCGCCCCGAAATTATGCCAGTCATCTTCTATTTCAGGTCCTTCTGCTACAGCAAAACCAAGTCTTTTAAATATGGAAACGATCTTATTCCTGACAAGGCTTATTGGATGACGGCTACCTAAAGGCAATGGGTCTCCGGGTAATGACCAATCGATTTCGTCATGAGTGGTAAGTGGTGAGTTGTCAGTGGCAGACTTTAAAACTTCATATTTTTCTTCAGCCAGTAATTTAAAAGCATTCATTACCTGTCCGAATTCACGCTTTTGTTCATTGGGAACGTTTTTCATTTCTCCCATTAGGGTCTTTACCAATCCTTTTGTTCCCAGGAATTTGATACGAAACGTTTCAAGAGCTTCGGCGTTAGGCGCTTCGGCCAGTTCAATTTCCTTTTTATACTCCTCTATTTGCTGCAACAATGGCTCCATGCGGGCAAAGATAATAGAAGGGAGATGACAGATTGCAGATGACAGTTACGGATCGCTTCATCCCAGATATAGCAGAAGTCATAGAAAACATGTAAGGAAAGTTAACAAGCTACCATTCAATAAAAACCTATTGCCTCCTGATAGCTTTTTATCGGCGTCTTTATCTTATACAGAACTTTATATTTATATTGAGTACCCAGCTAAATCGCTGGTATGCGCCGTCCAAATTAATGTAATACTGTGAACGCCTTTTTGTTGTATAATACCTCTACACGATTTCTCTTTGATCTTTCGAACCCGGGATGGATATCCATGTTTGCGGGCGTGATTGCACTTACCATCTATTATGCGTTTTTGCAAAGAGAAAGAAGAATAAAGGCGGAAGCCGAAAGCAAAACGAGATCAGAAGAAAGACGGTCTCAATCCCTGGAATACGAATTAGAGATCGAAAAGGTGATCAATTATTTTGCCACTTCTCTCAGCGGCCTGCGTACCATTGACGAAATGCTTTGGGACGTTGTCAAAAAATGCATCAGCCAGTTAGGTTTCCAGGATTGTGTGATCTATCTTTTCAATACTGACAGGACAATGCTCGAGCAAAGAGCTGCGCATGGTCCGAAAAACATTGATTATAAAGAAATATTCAACCGCATCGAAATACCGGTTGGGAGTGGCATTGTAGGCAGTGTGGCGGTCGGTGGTGTCGCAGAAATTATCAGCGATACATCAAAGGATCCACGCTATATACCTGATGATGCCATCCGGTTATCGGAAATTGCTGTGCCTATTATTGGAAGTAAAGGTGTTGAAGGGGTGATCGATAGTGAACATCCCGAATCGAATTTTTATACAGGCGGTCACCTGAAAATATTGACTGCTGTTGCTGCTCTTATTGCAAACAAAATAGAACAGGTGGAAGCAGAAGCCAATTCAAGAAAAAAAGAAATAGAGTTGGCAAGATTGCAGAGAGATGTAGCGACTTCACAGCTTACTGCTACCCGTGCACAAATGAACCCTCATTTTATTTTTAATGCACTTAACAGTGTTCAGCAATATATTTTAAAGGGTAACACCGACGATGCCATTAAATATCTTTCCCGCTTTAGCCGGCTCCAAAGGGAAATACTCAATCATTGCGACAGGCCGTTCATTTCCCTGCAAAAGGAAACGGATATGCTAAAAATGTATCTCGAACTGGAGCAACTCCGGTTTAATGGGACCTTCAATTTTTTTATTGCTGTGGATGAGAATATTGATCCGGGTGAAATAAAAATACCGCCAATGATTCTCCAGCCATTTGTTGAAAATGCCATCTGGCATGGCCTCATGCCTAAGGAAGGCCAACGGAAACTTTCCATTGTGTTCAGGATGATGGAGGAAGAGGAAATATTGTATTGTACTGTTACAGATAATGGCATAGGAAGGCTTGCCGCTGCAGAAAAGAAAAAAATAAATGATGGTGCCGTAAATCATAAATCCAGGGGACTGACGCTGGTGTATGAACGGCTTCATTTGCTGGAGCAACAATTTGAAAAGCCTTTTAATGTCGCCATACACGACAGGCTGGATGAAGATGGCAATCTTGCCGGTACCAAAGTAGAAGTAGCACTGTTCACCGGGGTTTAATCGAATGAAATATTACAGGCTTTCAGCAAGGTCTCATTTTTCATTTTCCGTGGCATACAAATTGTTTATCTTTCCGTCATGATTCGTGCCTTTGCCGTTGATGATGAACCCGCAGCCATCAGTACGCTTAGCCTGATGATCGAACGCTATGTTCCTGAAATTACAGAACTCCACACTACCAACCGGCCACAGGATGCGCTCGAGCTTATTGAGTTTCATAAACCCGACCTGGTTTTTATGGATATTCAAATGCCGGTATATAACGGTTTTGATCTTGTAAAAGAGTTAAGACATATTGATTTTGAGATCGTTTTCACTACCGCTTATGATCAATATGCTATCGAAGCTATTCGTTTCAGTGCTCTTGATTACTTATTAAAGCCCATTGATCCTGAAGAACTGAAAGCAGCTATACAGCGTTTTATACAACATCGGACCAAGCTGGAGCAATACCGCAAAGACGTTTACGAAAATCTTGTAAATAATATCCGCTCAGTTCAAAAAGAATTTACGCTGGCTATCAGCAGCAGCGACGGAATGTATTTCTATAAACCCAACCAGATCATTCGCCTTGAGGCCGAAAGCAACTATACTCGCTTCTTCTTTACGGATAAAAAGCCATTGATAGTAGCCAAAACATTGGGGGAATACGAGGAACTGCTTGCACCTCATGGATTCTTACGTACGCACCGTACCCATCTTGTCAACAGGCATCATGTAGACTCCTTTATGCCGGATGGTTTTCTCCTGATGAAAGACAATTCGAAGGTGGAAATATCAAGAAGAAGAAAAGAGGAAGTGCTTGAAACACTCAGGAATTAAATATCCCCCAACTGCGGTCGTAATATAATGTCCTCCACGCAGGCTCCCGCTGACAACTGCGATGCAGCCACGATCATTTTAGCAATATCATTTGGTTCCATAAAACGTGATGCTTCCATCCCACTTGCTGCCCAACTATCGGTGTAAGCTGCGCCAGGCAATACATTAGTAACCTTGACGCCAAAGGGCTTCATCTCTTCCCGAAGATTTTTTCCCAACCCCAGCATAGCATACTTACTAATGCTATAGCTACCTCCGTTATGATAAGCCTGCACAGATGCAATAGAGCATAGGTTGAAAATATGGCCGTTTTTTTGCTCGATCATTTTATTGATCAATGCTCTTGTAACATAATAGGCGCTATAGAAATTGGCCTGCATCATTTGTTCTATATGATCTTCGGGTTCATTATAAACACTGCCTGGTACAAACTGCCCGGCATTGTTTACTAATATGTCAACGGGCACATCAAGGCTCAAAACCCAATCGGTGAATTCTTTGCATCCATCTTTTGAACTGAGATCGCTGGGCCTTGCTTTTGCATTTATGGAAGGATATTGAGCATAAAGTTCTTCTACAGCTTTATATAAATTATGCTCATTGCGGCTGCATATTACAAGGTTATGACCCGCGGCTGCAAAATGAGCGGCAATGGCTTTTCCCAATCCTTTTGATGCGCCTGTAATAACAGCAGTCATAATGGAATTTGTGATGAATAATTTCAGGTTTAGCTTGCACTACAAATATCAATCCTGCTTCCTTAAAATTATTGATTTGTTATTGACTATGCCCTATTTATTATACAATGCATTATAAACATCTTTTTTTTGACCTTGATCATACGCTTTGGGATTTTGAAACCAACAGCAAGCTAACCTGGGAAAAACTATATCACCAGCATGGCCTGGATAAAAAAATAACGCCAGATTTCGATGCCTTTTATGACCGCTATTCTTATCACAACAAAAAGCTCTGGGACAGGTATCATCATGGATTTATCAAGCAGGACGAGCTGCGCTGGAAGCGTATGTGGCATACATTCCTTGATTTCAAGACCGCCGATGAAAAGCTGGCAAAACAATTAAGCGATGAATACCTGCTCATATTGCCCACTCAAAAAACATTGTTTCCTTATGCTGTCGAAATTGTTGAATATCTCATCGGTAAAGGATATATCCTCCATCTCATCACCAATGGTTTTGAAGAGATACAATTTGGCAAGCTCCGAAGCAGCAGTATTGCACATTATTTTAAAGAGGTTATCACCAGCGAAAAAGCCATGAGCCTTAAACCAAATAAAGAAATTTTTGAATACGCGTTAAGAATGACAGGTGCAGCCAAAGCGGAAAGCATTATGATAGGCGACAACCTGGACGCAGATATCAAAGGTGCCATGGAAGCGGGGCTGGACACGGTTTTCGTGAATCATATCAATGAGATCGCTTCTATACAACCCACTTATACCATCTATCATTTAAAGGAGCTTGAAAATATTTTTTAAGTTTCTTCTATAACCCCTTTTGGAGTGCAGAGCAATAAAAAACCGCTTCTTTCGAAACGGTTCGTTATACAAGAGTAATGCGTATTATGATTTGGGAGCGGGAGCCTTTGCGTCGGTAGCAGGAGTTGGCGTGCTTGTAGTTTTTTCAGATTCTGTCTTCTTTTCTTTCTTCTTGCAACAACTTTTTCCTTCTTTTTTACAATGCTCTTTTGAACACTTTTTGCCACCGGCAAATGCAACACCACTTACTAAAAGGCCTGCCACGACAAAAGTTAATAGTTTTTTCATTGGTATATTTTTAAATAGTAAAAAACTTAATTAAAGCGAATGTAAAACATGAAAACTACAACAAAAGGAATAAGACTGTTAAAAGATTGGGTTACCATTCAGCCAAAACCGTAACACCTCCCTGGACTATTTGCCCCTGTTGCACCAATACTTTTGCATTAGGAGGCAGCAATACATCCACACGGCTTCCAAATTTAATAAAGCCCATTTCTTCTCCCTGCTGTACCACCATACCCGGGCTTAAATAATTTACAATCCGACGGGCCACTGCTCCTGCTATTTGTTTTACCAATATCTCCTTTCCTTCAACTTCATACACTACACTATGCCGCTCATTATCGGTGCTTGATTTGGGATCCCAGGCTACTAAATATTTTCCCTTGTGATACTTACTGTATAGCACTTTCCCACTCACCACATTCCTGTTCACATGCACATTCAGCGGGCTCATAAAGATGCTTACCTGTAATCGATTGTCTTTAAAATATTCAGGATCATTTGTTTCTTCTATGACAACTACTTTTCCATCAGCAGGGCAAATGATCTTTAAATTGTCAACTGTCAGTTTCCGGTTGGGTATCCTGAAAAAGGAGATCACGAACAGCCAGCAAAACAAAGAAAGTAGAAAAATGATACCCGCAAGGGCAGGATAGCGCTCGCTCAGAAACCATATCGACAATGCGTTTATGGCGCCAAAAGCAAGTGTGGCAATTCCAATGCTTCCATATCCTTCTTTATGTATGGTCATAGTCGTGAATGGTATCCCGGTAGTTCCGCTGAATGATGCAGTCGGGGTGGTATCGGGTGGTGAATGGTGAGTAGTGATGAAAGAGTTAGTGGTGGGTGGCAAAGGGCAAAAATAAGTGTTGGCAGGAGAATTCGCTACTCCATTACAAGTTTCACCAACAGCCACACAAATGGCGTGGCAAGCAATAGAGAATCAAACCTGTCAAGAAATCCGCCATGTCCGGGCAGCATGGTGCCACTATCTTTCACTCCCGCCATTCTTTTTAATTTGCTTTCAAGCAAATCGCCTGTAGTGCCTATCACAGCTGCTATCGCCGCTGTCGGTCCCCAAAAGTTCTTCCATGTTATTACATCATTTGAATCTCGAAACTGAACAAACACAAAATACGACATGATAAAAGAAATAGCCACCACGCAGATGATAGCACCGCCCAATGTGCCTTCCCATGTTTTTTTAGGCGATATTTTTGAAAATGGTGTTTTTCCAATAAATGAACCGACCAAATAGGCAAAAGTATCATTACCCCAAATAGCTATGATAAGTATAATGGGAATAATCCTATTAATGGTTTGCTCACCTGCTATAGCGATTTTTAGTTCCTGCTGGCTAATGCCGACCATCATACCCCAGCTAAGAGATATATAGAGCCAGCCTAAGGCTGCAGCTGCAAAAGTCTTCAAACTAAAAACATTACCTTTTTGAAAAATGCCCGCAACTATTATTATAAAACCTGCCAATGAAAGAGGCAGGCAAATATTTTCTTTTAAACCATAACCATTGATATTGTAAATCTTTCCGCAAAACGAAAGCATCAGTGCATATCCCGTAAGCATAAAACCATACTGGATAAACCGGTGAAAAGATGCAGCGGCGATTTTTTCAATAAGCCTTATGTATTCACGCCAGCATCCAAAATGTATTATGCTGAACAGGATAAGAAAACTCCACTTGCTCCAAAGCAGGCCAACAAGCATCACAATTACAAACACCAGCGAGCTAAGAGCACGTACACGGAAAACTTCTTTGTTGATGGCCATAGGTGAGTGGTAAATCGTGAGTGGTAAGCAGGCATTCTCAGCTACACCATCACTATAAATATTAGTTCTTTAAAACATCATTCATAACAGACACTGCAAGGTCTTTTAAGTGAACAGGAACATAAAGCTCATAATCTCCCAGCGCAATATTATACATGCTGTCCTGTTTATTTAGTACCTGTACCGGTATCTCATTTTCTTCCAGCCTACCCTTTATAATTGCCGCTTCTGTATAGAGCTTTGTCACACACAACAAATACCAATTTGAGTTCCTATCGCTGTTGAATAAATTGCTCATCATAAAATTGCCGGATTGTCAAAAGGGTTATTGCGATCATAAAATATTTCAACCGGCATTTGTTCCTGTTTTATTTTTTTCAAATGATGAAATAAATAAATCAGTGCCCCTATAGAAAACGCCGCGGTCCACCATGGGAAGCTGAAAGCATTTGTGTCTATGGGTTTATTTTGCCTTGCATTGATATACATAAATGTGACTACAGTCGCATTGTTTACAAAATGTAGAATGATACTATACCAAATGTTTTGTGTCTTAAAAAAGACCAGGCCTAGTAAAATACCCAGGCCTATTCGCGGCAAAAAACCATACCAGCTTGCATGTATGGCACTGAACAAAATACTGGTAACAATTATCGCCGACCATGGACTTTTCCACCATCGGGTGAACATGTTTTGCAGCCCTCCCCTAAACAAAGTTTCTTCAAATACAGCAGGCAGGAATCCAATGATAAATAGCGAGAGAAGATATTGTCCAAAACTTTTTACATCTCCTATAATCTTTACCTGTGCGTCATATTTTTTTTCAAGGCCATCAAAAAAGGCCCTGGTAGATGATGAAAGTGGGATGTTTTTATTAAGCAGCGTAAGTGCATCTATCGCAGGTATACTTGCAACAAGGATCAATAAGCTTATTCCCAGTATTTTTATCACCGGCTTTCTACCAAAACCCAATGCAAGCCAGCCATTCATGTAGCAAACGAATGCATACAATAATGCGGGAATAAAAAAAACAAAAAGCGTTGATACCAACTGTATCACCTTAGTGGCATTGGTGAACTTTGGATTTAACATGTCTTCTTCCATACTCAACGCACCTTGTCCTGTCATCATGCTCCATATGCCCGTTGATGCCAGGACGCCCGCTATAATCCCCACACCCCATACTGCCAGGAAAATGCCAAGTTGCATCCAGCCCCGGTGACCTTTATTAATAAGTTGTGGCGACATAGCCTGCAAAGAAAGGAAAGATGCAATATGCTACAACTGTTTTTCTGCTGTTGCTAATCAAAATCAACAACTACCCTTTCCGATACAGGATGACTTTGACAAGTGAGGATATAACCAGCGGCTATTTCTTCTGCTTCCAATCCATAATTTATATCCATATCAACCTGTCCTTCTTCTAGCTTTGCCTTACATGTGCAGCATACGCCACTTTTGCAGGCATAAGGCAGATCTGCTCCCCTTCGCAATGCAGCGTTTAGAATGCTCTCTCCACCGTGGGCAAGCTCAAATGACGATTCTGTTCCATCAAGTTTGATGGTAATGGTTGATTTTTTTTCATCCTCATTTGCATTTAAGATAACAGGTGATGGCCCTTGTAATTTTTGCGTGGATGAAGTAAACAGTTCAAAATGAATTTTCGTTTTATCGATTCCTTTACCGTCAAGATATTCCCTCACGGTTTGGATCATTCCGGCAGGACCGCAAATAAAAAACTCATCTATTGTGTGCGGGTTTATTAGCCTGTCAAAGATTATCCCGCATTTTTCCTGGTCTATTCTTCCCTGGTTAATCGGTATCTCCGCTTTTTCCCTACTGAAAATATAATAGACACAAAAGCGGTCTATAGATTTATTCTTTAATGCTTCGATATCTTCCCTGAAGATAATGCTGCTCCTGTCCCTGTTGCCATACACAAGCGTGAATTTGCTTCCAGGCTCAATCAACAAGGTGGTTTTTATGATGGACAGTATTGGAGTAATACCACTGCCGGCAGCTATTGCAACGTATTGCTGGGCATGCATAGGATCTACTGAGGTAAAAAAATTGCCCATAGGAGGCAGCACGTCAATTGTGTCCCCCGCTTTCAATTTTTCGTTCGCGTATATTGAAAATAAGCCCCCCTCCATTTTCTTTATAGCGATACGCCATTCATCTTGCAATGGACTGCCGCAAAGGCTATAGTTTCTCCGCAATTCTTCTCCATTAATGTATGTACGAAGTGTAAGGTGCTGACCCTGCTTATAAGAAAAATTTTCCTTTAAATTTTCGGGTATATCAAAAACAATGGAAATACAGTCGGCAGTTTCCTGCCGGGTTGATTTAATTTTTATCGGATGAAAATGCGATGCCAATTTATTTTAAGATTCAGATTCACAATCAATGCTTCACTCACCACTGACCATTCACCACTCACGATTTCAACCCGTTTATCAGCATATCCGTCATGTCGTTTTCAAGTTGTAGTGCTGAAACATTTTTTTTATTTTTATGCCAAAACTCAATGCCTCTTACCGCAGAAAGCATTGCCAGGACTGCAACATAGGCATTCATTTTTTTAAACTCTCCTTTAGCAATTGCTTTTTCTATAATGATAGCAAATCGTTTTTCATAATTGCGCCTTTTAGTTAAAAAATCACCGAGATAAGGCTCTTTTAAATGCTTCCAGTCGCGGTTGCTTACATATACCTTTTCAAACTGCTCAATCATCATCCTAACCTGGAACCTGATCAACCGATCCACTTGTTCGGATGCTGACACATTGCTTTGCTCTACTTCGTTCAGTTGCTGTATATAAGAAGCTGCTACAGAGAAACAAATTTCCCGCAGCAATTCTTCCTTGCTGCTGATGTGGTTATACAAGCTAGCTGCTTCCATGCCGATATGGTCCGCCAGGTGCCTCATACTGCTGGCACTATATCCTTTTTCCCGAAAAAGTGTTGTGGCTTTTGCCTGTATTTGTTCTCTCCGTGAAATTTTCCTGATTACGGCTGTCATGTAATAATTCCTTTAAGCACAAAACTAACACTTGTTAGTTTAAATATGGGTCTTCTTATTGAGCTGTAGGTTATCCATTAACCTTTTTTTCAAAAGCCGTTCTCTTTCTCTTTCTTTGCACCGCTTTTTACATAGCGCTTTTAGTAGCATAAATTTAAATTAAAAGATACCATGTCAGTAATCGCAGTCGGAACAATGGCCTATGATGCTATTGAAACGCCCTTTGGAAAAACCGATAGGATAGTAGGCGGCAGCGCCACTTATGTAGCTTATGCTGCTGCCAATTTTGTAAAGCCTGTTCAGCAAATAAGCATTATTGGCAACGACTTTGAAGAAAGCATTTTGAATGATCTCAGGAGCCGCGGCGTAATGACAGATGGTATTGAAGTGGTGAAGGACAAGCCTTCCTTCTTCTGGAGCGGTAAATATCATTTGGATATGAACAGCCGCGACACATTGGTAACAGATTTAAATGTACTTGCTGACTTTAAGCCCGTGGTACCCGATTCCTACCAGGGAGCCGATTTCCTAATGCTGGGAAACCTGATGCCATCGGTGCAAAAAAGTGTGATCGACCAACTGAAGGTCCGCCCGAAGCTTATAGTATTGGATACCATGAATTTTTGGATGGAACCCGCATTTATAGATGGTCTTAGGGAAAATCTGAAACTGATAGATGTGTTGCTTGTGAACGATAGTGAAGCCCGCCAGTTAACCAATGAATACAGCATCGTAAAAGCAGCTAATAAGATACTTGACATGGGCCCGAAATACCTGATCATTAAAAAAGGTGAGCATGGTGCATTGCTTTTTCATGAAAACCATGTATTCTATGCTCCGGCGTTGCCTTTGGAAGATGTATTCGATCCCACCGGTGCTGGCGACACATTTGCAGGAGGCTTTATCGGCCACCTGGCAAAAACAAAAGACATCAGTTTTGTAAACATGAAAACCGCCATTATTGTTGGCTCTGCGATGGCCTCCTTCTGTGTAGAAAAATTCGGCCCTGAGCGACTCCAGGAAATTACAAAAAACGATATTGACACCCGTATTCAGCAGTTTGTCGACCTGGTACAATTTGATATTGATCTTGTATAACCTTCTTAGTTCTTCATTTAAAATGGATGCACTAATAATAGTAGCATCCATTTTTCGTTTTACAGATGCCTCCCAACAAAATATTAACCTTTTGCTTGTGATACCCGCGTTATCTTCAATTAATTAACTTTTGAAAGATTTTCCAGCATTAAATTACTTGTCAATATGACTAAGATACTTTGGATAGATGACGAAATAGATAGCCTGAAAAGCCAGATAATGTTTTTACAAAACAAAGGATACGACGTGGCGAGTCTTACCAATGGTTTTGATGGAATTGATTATGTAAAAGAAAACCATGTGGATGTTGTGTTATTGGATGAAAGCATGCCCGGCATCAGCGGGTTGGAAACGCTTTCAAAGATCAAAGAATCTAACAGCACTATACCAGTGATAATGATCACCAAAAATGAAACAGAAAACCTGATGGAAGAGGCTATTGGAAGCCAGATAACAGATTATCTTATAAAGCCCGTAAATCCCAACCAGGTACTGCTCAGCTTAAAAAAAATATTGGATAACAGGAGATTGGTGAGCGAAAAAACCACGATGAATTACCAGCAGGAATTTCGCAATCTTTTCATGGCACTCAACAGCAACCCTGATTATGCTGAATGGATGGAGATATATAAGAAAATAGTTTACTGGGAAATGGAAATGGATAAAAGCGATAGTCCCGAAATGAGGGAGGTTTTTCAAACACAAAAAGATGAAGCCAACACTGAGTTCTATAAGTTTATCAGCAAGAATTATGCAGCATGGGTAAAGCCTGATGCCAGAGATATGCCAACCATGAGCCACACTTTATTCAGAGACAAGGTATTGCCCCAGGTTGAAAAAGGTACCTGCACTTTTTTTATACTGATAGATAACCTTAGACTTGATCAATGGAAGGCTATCCAGCCGATTTTTGCTGAAAGCTTCCGCATCGTAGAGGAAGATACTTTTTATGCCATATTGCCAACAGCTACACAATACGCCCGCAATGCTATTTTCAGTGGGCTGCTACCCCGTGACATCGAAAAAAATTATCCCGTACAATGGAAAAACGATGATGAAGAAGGGGGCAAGAACATGTATGAAGAAGAATTTTTCAGGGGACAATTAAAACGTCTTAGAAGAGATGATATAAAATTCAGCTATGTTAAGATAGTACACCACGACGCCGGGCAACAATTGGTAAACAACATACACAATCTTTTGAATAATGACCTGAATATAATCGTTTACAATTTTGTCGACATGCTAAGCCATGCCCGCACCGAGATGGAGGTATTAAAGGAACTGGCAAATGATGAACGAAGCTACAGGAGCATTACACAAAGCTGGTTTACACATAGCCCGTTGCATGAAGCATTGAAAAAAGTTGCTGACAAGAATATCCGCATCATAATGGCGACCGATCATGGCAGCATAAGAGTACAAAGACCTGCTAAAGTGGTAGGCGACCGTCAAACAACAACCAATATCCGCTACAAACATGGCCGCAATCTTCAATATGATAATAAAGATGTTCTTGCCTTCCGCGATCCACGTGATGCCGGACTGCCTGTACCCAACGTAAACAGCTCATATATTTTTGCAAGGGAAGATGTATTTCTTTGTTATCCTAACAACTACAATCAATACGCAAACTATTACCGCAATACTTTCCAGCATGGAGGCATTAGTCTCGAAGAAATGATAGTGCCAGTAGTTAAAATGCAGAGCAAATAAAAAGAGCGCCTATTCTCCTTTGGGCCCAGGCATTCCATTTCTCCCGACAAAATGTCTCGAAATTTTCTCCGCACAATATTTGAAGAGCATTTACTGCTATATTGCTACCGGATTTGCATTTTTAGAAAATGCAGGTGTGAATAGCCTCCTGATTAATAGAAACTATTTTGACTATGGATTTTGGAAAAGAATTTGAAAAATACGCGGTAAAAGACCGCCGTATCAATAGCAATACACTCGACGCTTACCTGAAGCATAGTGTTACCAATTTAACGCCAAACATTATCGAGGAACGACCTATGAATGTGGCGGTAATGGATGTGTACAGCCGCCTCATGATGGACCGCATCATATTTTTGGGCTACCCGATCATGGATGAAGTCGCCAATATTGTAACAGCACAGTTACTCTTCCTTGAAAGCACCGATCGTACCAGAGATATTCAAATGTATATCAACAGTCCGGGTGGTAGTGTATATGCTGGAATGGGTATGTACGACACCATGCAATTCGTTACTCCTGATATAAGCACCATTTGCACAGGAATGGCTGCAAGCATGGCTGCGGTTTTAATGTGTGCCGGCGCAAAAGGAAAACGGACTGCACTAAAGCATAGCCGTATCATGATTCATCAACCCAGTGGTGGGGCGATGGGACAGGCCACAGACATTGAGATCACTGTGAATGAAGTGCGTAAGCTAAAAAAGGAATTGAACGATATCATTGCATATCATACCGGACAAACCCCTGAGCAAATAGGTATTGACAGTGATCGTGATAAATGGATGACTGCAACGGAAGCAAAAGATTACGGGCTGGTTGACGAGGTTTTGTTCATTAATCCCCGTAAACAGAAATAAGATTATCGGTATTTGCAAATGGATCTATGGTGTAAAGAATCACCAAACTACAAGAGTACCTTAAAAGAAAAAATAGTGTATGAATTTTAAAAATATCTCCCTATTAAATTCAAGGTTAAGCTTTAGAAGCGACGATGAAGATGAGCCATCTCCGCTGCCGGAAATGCCGGAGAACCCAATGGAGAAGATGATGAGTGGCTGGCAGTTTGATAAAAAATTTATTGAACAGCGAAAAATATTTTTGTGGGGAATCGTAGATGATAAAAGTTGCAAAGATCTTACCGCCCGGTTATTATACCTCGATGCTATTGATCCCGGAAAAGAAATTACATTTTACATCAGCAGCCCGGGAGGTATGGTAACCAGTGGTATGGTGGTTTACGATACAATGCAGATGATCAGCAGCCCGGTAAGTACCATTTGCATGGGCATGGCTGCCAGCATGGGTAGCATCTTATTAAGCGGTGGTAAAAAGGGGCGGCGTTTTATTTTCCCGCATGGGGAAGTAATGATACACCAGCCTAGCGGTGGCGGTCGTGGTACCAGCGCCGACCTGGAAATAATGGCAGAACAAATACGCAAGACAAAAGAACTGGGAGCAAGGATACTGGCAGAAAACTGTGGTCAAACCATCGAAAAAATATTGAAAGACTTTGACCGGGATTACTGGATGGATGCTTCGGAAAGTGTAGCTTATGGCATTGTAGATAGTGTTCTCGAAAAGGTGTGATTCCAATTTTTTTATTGAGAAATTCCAGCTTCCACAGGAAAGTTGGAATTTTTGGCTTTTAACCAACTGTATAATTTAACGCTAATAGAAAAGCTTTTGTCTATTTTTGTAATAACTAAACTTTAGCAGCCCGCTGCTTGCTCGACGATTTTATGGCCAAACAAACATTGCATTGTTCTTTCTGTGGAAAAAGCCGCGATGAGGTAAAGATCCTTATTGCCGGCCAGGACAATGTGCATATTTGCGAGCAATGTGTGGACAGTGCACGTGAAATTGTTGAGCAGGAATTGGCGATTTATAACCAGCGTTTTACTGCACCGGGAGCTTTTAAGCTGAATGTCAAAAAACCAATGGAGATAAAGGCTTTTTTGGATCAATACATTATAGGACAGGACGATGCTAAAAAAATCATTTGTGTAGCCGTTTACAATCATTATAAAAGGCTTACCCAAAAAATCCATGATGATGAAGTAGAGATTGAAAAGAGCAATCTCATCCTGGTTGGCGAAACTGGTACAGGAAAGACATTGCTTGCTAAAACGATCGCCAAATTGCTAAATGTACCTTTTGCCATTGTTGATGCTACTGTTTTTACCGAAGCGGGATATGTAGGGGAGGATGTGGAGAGCATGCTTACCCGTCTGCTTCAATCGTGTGATTATGATGTTCAGGCTGCTGAAAGAGGCATTGTTTATATCGATGAAATTGATAAGATAGCCCGCAAAGGCGATAATCCTTCCATTACGAGAGACGTAAGTGGGGAAGGTGTCCAACAAGGCCTTCTGAAAATGCTGGAAGGTACCGATGTATTGGTTCCTCCGCAGGGTGGACGTAAACATCCTGAACAAAAACTCATTAAGGTAAACACCCAGAATATTCTTTTTATCGCTGGTGGTGCTTTTGACGGCGTTGACAAGATCATTGCTCGCCGCGTAAATACCAATGCTATTGGTTTTAATGTAAATAAGGAGCTCCAGGATTTCCAGCGCAGGAACCTTTTACAATTCGTCAATGCACAGGACTTGAAAGCTTTCGGGTTGATCCCGGAACTATTAGGTCGCCTGCCAGTGGTTACTCACCTCGATCCATTGGATGCAGCCACCTTGCGCACCATACTCACAGAACCAAAGAACTCCCTGATAAAACAGTTCACCAAATTGTTTGAACTGGAAGGCATTAAGCTGGTAATTGAGGAAGATGTATATGGCTTTATAGTGGAAAAAGCCCTGGAGTTTAAACTAGGCGCTCGAGGACTTCGCAGCATCTGCGAGCATATCCTTACCGATGCCATGTATGAACTACCCAGTATGAAACAAAAGCAATTTGTTGTTACCCTGGATTATACGAAGAACAAGTTTGCCAGCAGCAGGATGAGCAAGCTTAAAGTTGCATAAGAGGATTATTACATACTTATACCTTTTGCTAAGGCGCCATAAGCTATAGCACAAACATCTCCCCTTTCATTACGAAGTTCAACAGTACCGAAGATCCTGTTGCCTACTACTTGTTGCGTATGAGCTTCAGCTGAAATTTTCTTAGTGCGGAAAGGTTTTAAATAATGAACAGTCAATTGAGCAGTTGCCGTCATACCCTCTTTATAATGCTGCAATCCCAATAACCCTAATGCAAGATCTGCAAGAGTCGCTATTACCCCTCCATTCACAGCTTCACTACCAATACCGCCTCCATGGAGGTCTTTCAGTTCATCAATAAATGCCTTGGGCATTTCGGGTACGGACAGATCGATACGGGCACCAATATGCAGCAACTGCACAGAGCGGTTAAAGATATTTTCCAATTCTTTCCATTTGCCGGCAACCGCAAGGTTCCGGCACTTGTGCAGCTGAGTAAGATCCATAAACAATTAAATTAATAAAGAGCCGAAAATAACATAAACACAGCAGAATCTTTGCGTAATCTGCACAGTTGTATCTAAAATGAGCTGGATTTGATATTATCTAATTTTTCCCTGTTTTAGGCACTAAATTAGCTACCTTTAAAGGTGAAAAATTTCACACATTTCAGCACTTTGTGTATTTTTTACACTAAGTTTGTGTGCTTTTTACACATTGCTGCTTTTTCCCTCACTCAGGTTCTGACGATTTGCTGTAATTTCTTTTTGCCCGGAAGTTTTTTTAGATATCTGCCAATGAAGCTTATTTACATTTCTACTTATGGATTAACAATATCGCCTTTCCTTACCTATGGAAAGGTCTGTGATTCAAAGCCTTCTGAAGTAGGTTGAACTAATTGCATATGAAAAGGCTTTTTACATTTTTGACCAGTTTATCTCCCTCAGTTAAAAAACAATCTGTAGTGAGCTTATTGTCGGTACTATCTATAGCTGCCTCTGGTCAGTCTCCCATTTATTTTTCAAGCGGTCATTACGCTAACCCTGGTCTTTGGCCCCAGAATAATTCTGTTTTAATGGGAACTATTGTAGGTACCAATATCCATACAACAACTGCCAATAATTTTCCTAATTCCTATTTTAGATTTTATAGCGCCACTGCTGGAGGAACAACATACGAACCCAATGGAGGATCAGATATATTATTAACGGCCAACTCTGCTACACCAACAAGTTTACAGGTTACCGGTTCTGGTAAGGCATATTATATTGCCCCTATCAATAATACAAACTCTATTGTTTTTAAAACAGACGGCAGCGGCAGTCCTGGGTCTGCAAGAGTGATGGTATTTGAAATAACCGGGACACCGGTAACCGTAACTGCTGTAGCGCAGGCCCCTGCTGCTGCGTCAGTATTTCCCGGGCAGGCAGTTACAGTAACTGCTACTACAAGCGCAGCCCTTCCTGGCGGGCAAGGAGTTTTTTTGAGGTATGCGCCTAATGGCAATTATGCAGCCAGTGTAGTGCTCAACATGACCAATGTTAGTGGTAACGATTATGCGACTACGATCCCGGCATCGGTAAATACCGCAGGTACTACCCAAAGCTTTTATGTGTTTACAAGCGGCGGTACTACACCGCCCTCAGGAGCAAATTCAGATTTGGCCACAATCAATCTTAATAACAATGGAGGCTCAAATTATTCGTATACGGTTTTAGCCGGATGGACAACAGCAAACCCTGGCAACTGGAGCGCCGCAGCAACATGGACAGCAAACGCAGTGCCGCCTGTTTCCCCGATCAGTATGGGTGCTGTAAACATTGGCCACAATGTAACCCTTGATCAAAATTCTCAGGCAACTACATTAAATATAAATGCGGGCACGCTTACTGCCTCGGGAACAAGCACTCTTACGGCTACAGGAACTGCCACAATTGCCAGTGGCGCTTTTTTTACCAATAGTTCAGCAAATGCAGCCAATATTAGTTTTGCCTCATTTACTATACAAAACGGCGGAACTTATACTCATGATGCAGTTGGAAGTTCTGCCGGCGGCGTTTATACGGATTTTCCGGGCACTACAAGGACTTTTGGAACGAGCAGCTATGTAGTTGTTACAAAATGGGCAAATGGAGGAACACCCGGAGTGACGAGTTATTTACCCAATAACATGGGCAATGTAACCATCAACATAGCAACAATGGCAGGGGGTTGGAACCAGCGGAATAATATAGTTAATATATATGGTACTTTAACTATACAGGCTACCGGTGGCCAAACCTTTAATTTTCATAATGCAGGCTCATCTACCCTCAATATTTTCGGAAGTTTTATTTTTTCGGGAGGCACAGTCACAATTGCAAGCACAGGTTCCGGTAGTAATACATATATAACCGGAGGGCTCAGTATTAGCGGAACAGCGAACCTGAATAATACCGGAGAGGATATACATTTTGTCAATCCCGGGGCGGGAAATATGGATGTTACCAATACAAGCGGAACCTTTCGGAATTTTTATGTGGATGTAAGCCGCACCTGCAATTTTACAGGGAGCCAACAGATGACCATCGGCAGTTCGGGATCTCTTACCATTAATGGTATTAGCACTGTTACAAATTCCTCGGGTGTAAGAAATAATGGTGCGACTACTGTAAATGGCACATTCAATATTCAAACATTCTTCAGGGCAAATTCAACAATGAATATTAATTCCGGGGCTACAGTTAACTTTTTAGGAGAGAGCTATGTTGATGACGGAGGAACCGGAAGTTTTCTTCTAAACTCAGGATCAACTATTGGTATCACTTCTGCAAATGGGATCAATAGCGCTGGAGCTACTGGCAATGTACGCACAACTACCCGAACCTTCAACACAGGCGCTACGTACATCTACCAGGGCACATCAGCGCAGGTAACAGGAATATTTACATTGTCAACCGCTTCCACAATGTCAACTCTCACAATTAATAATAGTTTGGGAGTTACGTTAAGTGCTGCCTATACGGTAAGCACCGCACTTAATTTACAAAGTGGAAATCTTACTTTGGCTGGATTTAATCTTACTATTTCTGCTGCTGCTCCCATCAATGGGTCACCATTTTCAGCAACAAAAATGATAGTGGCAGATGGTGCAGGTTACCTGATAAAAAATGTAGTAGCTGGGTCTGCTACTATTTTATATCCGATTGGTGATGATGACGCCCCCAATAGTGCACAATATTCGCCTGTAAACATCACTCTTAACAACACTGGCCTATCCGGTACTGTTGGTTTTAATGTAACCGATGCGGCCGACCCTAACGTTTTGCCTTCTGCGGTTTATATTACCCGTTATTGGAGTACTTATTCAACCGGGATTAACAGTTATACATGGACAGGTTCGTTTACTTATACGGCAGTAGATGTTGTTGCTATTTTGCCTGGAGTTGAAAGTGATATGAAGTTGAATTTGTGGAATGCTGCACCGGTGAATGCATGGGAAGAATATGCCAGCAGTTCAGCAGGAAGTAATGTGGTAACTGTAACATCGGGACCAACTACCGGTTCGCTGACAACCAGCAATCATATTACTCCAAGAGTATTTACCCAATATTATTACTACCGTAGTAACGGTGCAGGCACTGACTGGAATACCGCTGCGAATTGGGATATAAGCGTAAATTCTTCATTTACTCCTTTCTCTGTGGCTGCTGTGCCCCCAAGTGCTCTTAATTCTTTGCAGATATGGATTCAAAATGGCCATACTATAAATGTAGCAACAACCGGCATTACAGGAGATGACATGCTTGTAGATGGGACACTGAATATGAATACCGGCAGCTTTACTTTAAAAAACGGAACAGCTGCTAATGACCTTACCATTTCAACTGCAGGAACACTAAATATAGCCAGCACATTTACTACTGTTACCCCCGCTTATACTTCCGCTGCGGGCAGTAATACAATCGTCAACGGTTATTTTAAGACCAGCGTTCTTTCCGCATATACAACCTTTAGCGGAACTGCTACAGTTGGTGCAAGTGCGACCTTTGAGAATGCAGCGAATGGAGGCACTATTATACCTGCTACCTGGACCAGTGGAACGCCCGGTGCGCTTTGCTATATTACAGGAAATACATCTGGTGTACCGGGAGGCCTGAACCAGACATTTTTCAACTTTACCTGGAACACTACTCAAACCGCACAGGTTGGTTTGGGATTAGGCAGCCTGTCGCCCTCAATGGCAGTAGCTGGTGATATGACCATCATGAACACTTCTACTTTTGAACTAAGATTATTTTCGCCGGCAAATGGTGGTACGTTACCCGTAGCAGGAAAGTTGCTTTTACAGGGAGGCACTCTTGCTTTGGTAAATGCATCTGTAGCTACCGCTGTATCGGCTACGCCTGTTTTGACAGTAACCGGCCTTGTAAATGCTACCGGAGGCAAGCTCATAGTAGCAGGCAATAATACAACAACAGGTGCCGGTTCACCAACCGTGAATGCCAACGGAGGTATTTCAGTGTCGAATGCTTCTTCCAGCATCAACCTGGCAGGAAGTTCGTCTTCTGGTACAATCAATATAAAAGCCGATCTTACTATTTCGAATGGTACTATTATCAAAAGCGGCGGCGGTACAGGCACTGTAAACTTTGTTCAGGCGTCCGGTGCACAGGCCGTTACAGTTACTCCGACAGCATTAAACACCAATGTAGTATTGTACAATATTGGTGATGGTGTAACAACCAATACGGTAAACTTAAGCTCTGATTTTATTATAAACAATAGTGCTACTGCTACCCTTAAAGTTTTCGATAAAGCAACCCTCAATTGCGGAACAAGCTATAAGGTCACAGGCAATACATTTACACTAAATGCCGGTGGCACACTTGGGATAGGATCGCCATTTGGTATTTTCAAAGCTGTAAGCGGCAATTTTGGCAATATACAAACCACCACACGCAATTTTAATAATGGCGCTACTTATTGGTACAACGGTACTGCCAACCAATCAACGGGCGACGGGTTGCCATCGAATACCAGCTATGCTTTTTCTGGCGTCGCTAATACAGCCGGTATCACCACTATCAATCTTATTATTGATAATACGGGCAATACAGTTACGCTTACTAACAACAATACTTTTGTTGACCAGCTTTCATTAAAAGCAGGCCTTTTTGCAGCGGGCACCAACCAAACAATAAATATAACTGACCTTGGAACGGTCACCAGCACAGGAGGCAACATAGTAAGCGATGCTACAGGCGGCACCGTTTACTGCTGGGATCATGTAACGGTAAATGGAAGCTTTAACCTCTGGAATGTAACTATAAAAGGTGATAACATAGAAGGCGGATTAGGCGATGGTATCAATTTTGTAAACAATGCAACCATCATAAATGCATTACAAATTGATGTTTATGGCGCAGTGACACCAAACTCGCCCACATTTGCAACAGGCAGCACGCTAATATATAATTCTGGTGGGACTTATAATCGTAGTATAGAATGGGGACAGGTAACACCCGGATCGCCTGGCTATCCCTGGCATGTTTTGGTGCAAAATAATACGACTGTAAATCTGGGTGTCTCTATTCCTCCTAACCTTGAAATTGGCGGCAACCTTACATTGGGTAATACTACCAATTGGGGTGTTGTTGATATGAATACACTTACCATACCACTAAAAGTGCATGGTAATCTTGTAATTGGAAATGCGGCGACAACCACAAGCCATCTTAAACTGTCTACAGTCGCAGGCGGCGACCTTTACTTGTATGGCGATTTCACCCGTTATAACGGAAGTTTTTATACCGATAATAACCGGGCTATTTACTTTAAAGGAACAACAGACGCTACGGTTAATACACCGGGAATAACAATTACTCCTGGCGTACCCACTCAGTATTTCAGCTATGCCCGCATAGATAAAACGAATGGTACAGAGTTTATAACACTTAATTGTCCTGTAGGCATCAACCAGGAGATCACGTTTACAAAAGGTATTATTAACAGTACGAGCACTAATCTTCTTGTAATTGCATCTACTAATGCTGGTGCAGTGATTGGCGGCAGCATACTCTCTTTTGTAAATGGCCCAATGAAACGTTATACAACCACTGCTGTTGCGGGGGCATATAGCTTTCCAGTAGGTAAAACAGGTACACCCAACAGGTATAAAGGCATGACACTTACAACTGTAAATAACCTGGCCTCTGGCAGTGATTTTACAGGAGAGTATTTTTATATGCTGCCTCCCACCGTTGGTAACGATTTCTTTAGTAGCGTCCTCCTGGGAATTGTAAACATTGAATACTGGCAATTGGACCGTAATACAGGAACCACTACAGGAAAAGTAACCTTGCCTTATGTTGACCCGACCGGTACGAACTGGAGGGATGTCACGGGGGCACCAACATCCCCCAACTACAATACAAATGTTGCAGTTATAAAACGTTCAACAAACAGCGGTGCAGGAACCTGGGATTTCACAAGCACGCCAGGCAATTTCAGTTCTTCTTCTACCCCTCCGGAATACAGGGCCTATAATGATGCCGGCGATATCATTTCGAGAGAAGTAACAACATTTGGCCCCTTTACAAATGGATTTGCCTTTACCACCATACTACCGGTACAATTACTCCAATTCGATGGAAGACTCGTAAACGGCGATGGAAGACTCGCATGGAAAGTGGCAACAACAAAAGATCTTAAAAGTTTCGAATTAGAACACAGCGCTGATGGGCTCCATTATGTGAAACTCGGTGAAATACAAAACAATGGCAGTACCGATTACCAGTTCCTGCATCTTAAGCCAGGAACAGGTACACACTATTACAGGCTAATTGTCAAAGAGGATAACGGAAAAACTTTCTACAGCAACATAGTGCTCCTTTTAAACGGCAATGCTAAAACTCATATAATCGGACTCAGGCAAACAATACTAAGCGGGGAAGCGATTATATTGATATTCTCTGGATCAAACCAATCTGCAAATGCAACAGTAGTGGATGCCTTGGGCAGAAGAATTACTTCAGGCAAAACAAAACTGCAGGCTGGTCTGAATCAGTGGAAATTAGAAACCGGTGTGTTCACAAAAGGGCTTTATTTTATAACCATTATTACAGCAGATGGCGAGAAACAAACCCTGAGATTCATAAAAGAATAAGTGTTACTATAAGCGGTTTTAGCAGGAGTTTATTATTGATTGGGGCTATCTGTCTTAAAGATATTTTTGCCTTTTTGGCAAAAAGGCAGTTAAATTGCAATAAAACTCCTTATTTTTTTGGTTTTTTATAGTTTGGCCCCTTAACTCAGGCGTGTTTATTTTCAGGTACCAGGTAATGATTTTAAGAAGGCAATTTATTTTGCTTTCTCCTTTTAATGATGAAATGATTATGCAGTAAATGAAAAAAAGGATTTTTCTTTTTTCTGACTTCTCAGTAAACTGGCTATTAAGCTTTAAAAAAAAATTTAATAGCCTGGTCTTTCGACTTACTGCCCTTTCAGCATTTTGTTTATTTTCTATTTTATGCCTGCAATTACGAGGCTATGGACAGGTAAATGCCTCCATGGCCTTGAGAGGCACCATCAACGGCTTTGGCGAAACCGCGATGGCTTATCGAAGTGGGTCATTGAACACCTGGATGGTGACCATACAGGCACCTGCAACAAATGCATCAGCAGGCTTTTTATTCAGCCCGGTTGGTGCAGCATTTAATCCTAAATGGGCAAGGGGTGCGGCAGTAACGGCTAATACTAAAACAAGCTGGTATGCTAACGGTGCTGATGGAACTTATAATCAAACGAATGGTAACTACTATACGTATATCATTCGGGATGTAAATGCTGGTACCAATACAGATGGCTATCTTTTTGAAACAAATGCAACGCCGATTTCTGTTTCTACAATAAGTCAATCGCCCGCTACCGCATCTGTTTTTCCCGGTCAAACCGTTACGGTTACTGCTACCACCAGCGCCACTTTACCTACCGGGCAGGGAGTGTTCCTTCGCTATGCTCCCAATGGCAACTATGGCAGCAGCGTCGTCGTAAATATGACTTTGGTTAGTGGTAACGATTATGCTGCTGACATACCAGCCAATATTAATACACCGGGCAGCAATCAAAGCTACTATGTCTTTACAAGCGGGGGAACCACGCCGCCCAGTTCTGCAGATGCAGATCTTTCAACTATTAATCTTAATAATAATGGTGGTGCTAATTATTCCTACACAGTAGCGGCCGGCTGGACAACAGCGGCACCAGGCAACTGGAGCACTCCCGGAACATGGACAGCTAATGCTGTACCACCTGCGGCCAATAGCATGGGAACGGTTAATATGGGTCACGATGTTACATTGGATCAAAATGCGCTGGCCAGCAATCTCAACATTAATGCCGGAACGCTTACTGCATCTGGAAGCAGTACTTTAAATATAACGGGTGCTACAACAATCTCCACTGGAGCAGCATTTACTAACAGCTCCAGCATTGCTACCAATATTTCCTTTAATAGTTTTACGATAAATAACGGTGGCACCTATACGCACAATGCAATTGGTAGTAGTGCAAATGGTGATTCAACCGATTTCCCGGGAATGACCCGCAGTTTTGGCGCAAGCAGCAATGTGATCATAAAAAAATGGGCAAGTGGGGGAACGACACCAGCCACATTGCCCAAAACGGGAAGCCCTGGATGGGGAAACCTTACCATCGATGTTGCTTCGCTAGGAGGTAGCTGGAAACAAAACGGGGTGATAACAAATGTCCAGGGTAATTTATATATTAAAGCAACCGGTCCAACAAAAGAATTCAGGTTTTTTGAAGTTAAGACCGGTTCAGTCAATACAATTGGTCCAATGACCATTAATGGCAATGTGACCGTGGATGCGGGTTATGTTTCTATTTTGGGCGGCTCGACAAGTGGCGCTGCATCCACACTTAATGTATATATTACAGGAAATCTTACTTTAAATGGTGGAACATTCAATCTTACAGGAACCAACGGATTCACCAGTTACTTCCTTTTTAATTTCAGCTATTGCAATCTTTATTTAAGTGGCGATCTGACCATAAACAGCCCTGCAAAACTCACACAACCCAAGGACGTTAGTGTGGTGGTGGGAATGTTCTTTGTAAAACCATTAGGTACACAAATCCTTACATCTTACTATGGAGGTGTGGATGTTTCTTATATTGGTTTTGGCATTGGTGTAGGCGGTACAACAACCAATGTAATTCTCAATAGCAATTTCGACATGACCAATGTAGTAACATTGCCAAACCTTTTTTATGTATATGATCAATCTACTTTAAGCTGTCCTGGTGAATATTATGTTAGTGGCTATACATCATTTCAACTTCAGGCAGGAGGCACTCTAAAAATAGGAGCAGCCGACGGCATTACCAGTGGTTCTACCAATGCCGGAAATATCAGAACAAGTAATAGCAGGAGCTATAATGCAGCTGCTCATTATATCTATACAGGAGCATATAACCAGGTAACGGGAAATGGCTTGCCTGCAACTATAACCGGGAGCCTTACTGTAGACAATACCGGCAATGCAAATGATAATATCGTAACCCTTACCACCAATAATACTGTAACGAGTAATTTTTATTTGACGAGCGGGTATTTTGCTGCTGGTACCGGGCAAACATTACGAATTGCCAACAACGGTCCTGTTGATGCCACTGGAGGCGGTGATTGTGTCTATAATGATCCAACGGGCGGCAATATCTGGTTGCTGGGAAATAACACTGTTACCGGGAGTACTGCAGGCACCCCGCACTTTTATGATCTTACCATTGGCAGCGGTATCCCCGTAAGCCCAGCAAATTTTATAAATAATGGCACCATTTACCATTATTGTACTATCAATACTGAAGGCTCGGTAAACCCAAATGCTCCATCCTATGCCATCAATTCAACTTTAATATATAAACCCGGCGGCACATATAACAGGAGCATTGAATGGGGGCAGGCCGTTGCTGGAGATCCGGGTTATCCGTGGCATGTAACCGTTCAGAACGGAACGACATTAAACTTAGGAACGTCAGGGACTCCACCGTTACTGGAATGTGGCGGCGATCTTACTATCGGTGTTGCAGGCCTGGGCTCGGGAATTGTAAATATGAACAGCCTCGCCATCCCGCTGATTGTGAAAGGAAGTTTGATAATCGGGGATGCTGCTGGATCAAATATTGGTACGCTCAATCTTTCAAATACAGTTGGAGGCGACCTCTATTTACATGGTGATTTTACCCGCAACAAAAACAGCTTCTATACAGACAACAGCCGTGCAATCTTTTTTAAAGGAAGCGCTGATCAAACAGTTAATACACCAGGTGTAGCCATTACCCCCGGAATCCCCACACAATATTTTAGTTATGCTGTGGCAGATAAAACAAACGGGACGGAACAGGTGTTTCTCAATTGTCCTGTCGGGATCAACAACAATGTCACTTTTACAAAAGGCATCATAACAAGCACAGCTACCAACCTGCTAGTCGTAAGTGCTACTGCAAGCGGAGCAGTTACAGGTGGAAGTATTCTTTCTTTCGTAAATGGCCCCATGAAGCGCTATACCAGTACAGGCATTGCCGGTGCTTATGCTTTCCCCCTGGGTAAAACAGGTTTTCCAAATCTTTATAAAGGCATTACGCTTACTACGCTTAACAACCTGGCTTCGGGAAGCGATTTTACAGGCGAGTATTTTCCCGCGACACCTCCCACAGCAGGATTAGATAATTTCGGTAGTACGCTTGCCGGAATTGTAAATACAGAATACTGGCAGCTTGACCGTAATAATGGAACAACAACTGGAAAGGTTACACTGCCTTATGTAGATCCAACCGGCAGCAATTGGAGAGATGTGACTTCAGCTCCTGTTTCAGTTTGCTCTAGCTGCGCCGTCTCCGTGGTTGGTCGTTCCAACTCATCGGGTTCAGGCAATTGGGATTTTTCCGGTTTAGCAGGTAGCTTCAGTGCCGCGACATCCCCACCCGAGTACAGGGCATATTCCGATGCTGGCGACATTATCTCCCAGGAGTTTTCAAGCTTCGGTCCTTTCAATAATGGCTTTTGGCTGAACAATGTTTTGCCCGTTCGATTGATCCGGTTTGATGCTTCACTTATCAATAATGACGGAAAGCTTGAATGGACCGTAGCAAACGCCGAAGGATTATCTGGGTTTGAATTACAACATAGTAGCGATGGAATTTACTACAATTCAATTGCTGATATAAACAATAACACAGGCAACAACTACAGCTATCTCCACCAGCAATTAACCCCTGGTCTGCATTATTACCGCCTTGTAATAAAGGAAAAGAATGGAAAGACTGTTTATAGTGCCGTAGTTACAATTTCTCTTGGCAAGGTCAATACCCGCATTATAGGTCTGAAGCAGACAATAGTAAAAAATGAAGTAGTCCCTCTTATTAAATCTGCCTCGTCTCAGCCTGTCAATGCAACTATTACGGATGCATTAGGCAGAACAATTCTTTCAGCAGCTGGCCAATTACAAAAAGGAGAAAATCAATGGTCTGTCAATGCAGGCATTATAACTCCCGGCTGCTATTTTATCGTTATAGTAACGGCTGATGGCGAAAAGAAAACGATGAAATTTATTAAGCAATAGCTCTACCACTATCCCCTTTTTTTGCATCTTTATTACAATTTCTTTAGGAAAATAGAAAAATCTTTCTTAGATTAGCATAATTTGACAAGAATGGCCGGCTTTTTGAGGTGTCAGCATTTGTCTTTTGTCAATTATCCTTATCGCTGGTTTCAAAAGGACGGTGTTCCTGCGAGCTGCTTATGAAAAACACTAGCTTCCTACCCATTACATACCCACGTCATTTAGTGACCCCTATTGTCAGCTTCCTACGTCATTCATTTATTATTGTTTCATTCTGTCTTGCCTCATTAATTTTCCCTATAAAATCAATATCGCAACCCGCCTACTTTCTAAGCGGCAATTTTCAAAATCCAAATAGTTGGACGGCAACTAACGCGGCATCAATGACAACGATTGTAGGCACTTTTATGCATACCACAAAGATCAATGCTCCGGTAGCCACAAAGTTTTTCAGGTTTTACAGTGCCCCTAATGCAGGCGCAACCATTTATGGTCCTTCTTTATCCAATTATTTTATTCAGAAAGATCAAATTGAAAATTTAAATACTACGGGTAACACCATGTACGCATATAGTATTATTCCAATTTCCACAACTAGTAATATCATATTCAAAACGGATGCAACAAACCGTGTAATGGTTTTTGAAATACAGGGCAGTGTTAGAACAGTAAATACTGTTTCACAGTCGCCAGTGGCGGCAAGTGTATACCCGGGTCAAAGTGTAACTGTAACTGCAGTTATGCTAGGAGGATCATTAGCTACGGGACAGGGGGTATATTTAAGGTATGCTCCCAACAGCGACTATAGTAATAGCTCCGTCGTGTCAATGAATTATGTTAGTCCCGGCACCTATTCTGGTACTATCCCGGCCTCCGTAAACTTAGCAAACACAACGCAAAGTTACTATGTGTTTAGTAGCGGCTCTTCTGCACCAAATGGCGCCGATGCTGATTTAGCTACGATTAACATTAAAAATAACAGCGGCTCCAACTATTCGTACACAGTGCTGCCGGGATGGAACACCGCAGCCAATGGAAACTGGGGGACCGCGTCAACATGGACTGCCAACAGTGTTCCGCCAACTTCAATAAGCATGGGTGTTGTAAATGTAAATCACAACGTTACAATGGATCAAAATGCAGTTGTTGGCTCAATGAACATAGGTTCATTAAAGACATTGGATCAAAATACCGCAATTACACTCACTACGTGGGGTGGTATTATCAACAACGGAACTTTTAATGTAAATGGAACTGCAACACTTCAGTTCAACAGCGGTGGCTACATCAACGTCAATGCTCCCACTTTTGCATCGGGTAGTACCCTGGTATATAATACTGGTGGCAGCTACGATAGAAGTATAGAATGGGGACAGATAACTCCAGGTTCGCCAGGCTATCCCTGGCATGTAAAAGTTCAAAACAGCACCACGCTGAATTTAGGCACAGCCACACCTCCCAGTCTTGAAATTGGTGGAGACCTTACGCTTGGAACAAGTACTACAAAAGGAATTGTAGATATGAATGCTCTTAACCTGCCTCTTAAAATTCTTGGAAATCTCGTCATTGGAAATGCTTCAAGCACTGGTAGTGAACTAAAACTCTCAACTACAATCGGCGGTGACTTGTATCTATATGGAAATTTTACCCGGTATGGAAACAGTAATTATTACACCGATAACAACAGGGCCATATATTTTGAAGGCACGGGTAACAGCACCGTAAATACCCCGAGTGCCAGCAGCCAGGTTTTCAGCTATGCCCGTATCGATAAGTCGGTTGGTACGGAGACTGTTACATTCAGTACACCAACAAGCATAAGCCAGGAAATAAGTTTGATAAAGGGTATCGTAAATACTGATGCAACCAATATTTTGTCCATAACCAATACCAACACAAATTCTTTGATCGGAGGAAGCATCCTTTCTTTTATTAATGGTCCCCTGAAACGGTACACCAGCACCAGCACTGCGGATAAGTATGTTTTTCCGGTCGGAAAGACCGGGGCGCCTAATCTCTATAAGGAGATGAGTCTTACGACTGTCAATAATCTTGCTTCAGGAAGCAATTTTACCGGCGAATACTTTCCTTCTCTACCACCAACTTCGGGAAGTGATTTTTTTGCAAGCATTCTTTTAGGGATCGTAAACAGTGAGTACTGGCAATTGGATCGCAATGCAGGTACAACCACCGGTTTGGTTACAATTCCATATGCCGATCCTTCAAACTGGAGGAATGTAAATGCATTGGCTACATCGCCAAATTATGCCTGTAACGTTGCGATAGTAAAACGCTCCGCCAACTCCGGTACAGGTACATGGGATTTCACAAGCACTGCTGGTAATTTCAGTACTTTTTCAACACCACCGGAATACAGGGCCTATACAGATGCTGGCGATATCATATCGAGGGAAGTCACAAGTTTTGGGCCTTTTACTAACGGTTTTGGGTTTACTTTTCTTTTGCCCGTTCGATTACAGGAATTTACCGGCATACTTGAAAATAATAATGCACGACTTGACTGGGAAATAAGCTCTGTCCAGGATTTGGTGGGATTCGAATTACAACACAGCACTGACAACCTTGTTTACAGTAAATTATACCAGGCTCAAAATACCGGTGTCTTAAAATATAGCTATACACATCCGAAATTATCGGCAGGAATTCACTATTACAGGCTTGCTGTAAAAGAAAAATCAGGTAAAATATTTTATAGCCAGGTGGTAATGTTATTAAAGGGCAGGATTGCAACTCAGATTGCACCGCTTAAACAAACTGTTATAAGAAACGAATTAAATGCCATTATCATTTCTTCTTCCGGTCAGATAGCACAAATTGTAGTTACAGATGCGATAGGGCGAATAATGATTCGTCAACAAAAGCAATTACAGCCTGGTCAAAATGCATGGGATTTTAATACCGGTCCTTTAGCCCCGGGCATTTACTTTATGACACTTCTGACCAAGGAAGGACAAAAGCAAACGCTGCGTTTTATAAAGGAATAATTAGAAACTGTAAGATCGTCTTCGTTCAGCTTCATCTCCAATTCTTTTCAATCAGGCTTATTATCAGGTGATTACAGAAAATAATTATTTTTTTCTGCACAATCCTGCAAAAAAACTTGTCATAAACTATATTATTTTCATTATGGCGCTCTTTTGGGAATGGAATTTGCAATATATTCGCCACGCATAACAAAAGATTCATCGCCTTATCCGAATTCGATAGCCGGGCTAAGAAAGTTTACGGTTTCTTAAAGCAGGGAAATATCAAAACAACAGCTCACAGACTAGTTTTACGGGGAATTGTAGTAATAGGTTGACCTATCACACTTTCAGACTTACCAGGTTCTGGTGTACTAAGACCAACGATAGCCGAAGCTTTTATAAAGTTCGATACGTAAATTTTGTGTGCATGAGGTCGTTATTCCGGCTATGGGCCGGTTTTGTTTATCTGATTGAGCGTTTTTGCTTTCGGTTAAAGCAAAGATTTTCGCGACCGTTCTATTCTGCCTGTTATTTAATTTTGATTCTGGTCTTTTTTACCGGAGCGAAAAGCTGGGGGCAAATCAGTATTGCATCTTTGCCATACAGCCCGGCAGTTACAAATTTTAATAGTTACAATCCCAATACCGCAGGCAACTTTACATCCACGCTTCCAACCGGCTGGACAGGCTCTAGTTCGGGAACTGCCTCATATAATGTGCAGGGAAATGGGTCGGGGAATGCAGGTGGCTATTGGGGCTACGGAACCGCTGGAGAATATAGTTTAGGTGCTTTGCGTTCAGGAACGCCCGGAAACATTACTTACACCGTTTCTTTTACTAATAACTCTGGTTCCACTATTACCTCCATTACCCTTGGTTGGGATTATGAACAATGGCGCTATGGGGGATCCAATACATCAGGATGGGATTGTTCTGGCACAGGTCAAATAGCCGGAAATGCTGCTTTAGATTTAAAAGATTTTACAGGGGCAAATGGTACAGCAGGAACTACTGGAGGACTAACAACTACTATATCCTCATTTACATTATCAAGTTTATCGATTGCCAACGGCCAGTCATTTGGTATAAGCTGGGTAACAACCGATCCAACGGGCACTGACAATGGCGTATCTATTGATAATTTTTCAATATCTGCAACCGGCGCCGCTACGCCAACGATCACAACAAGCACTTCAAATCTTACAGGCTTTAGCTATGTATTGGGTTTGGGCCCTTCTACAACTCAAACATTCACAGTAAGTGGTTCCAATCTTACCAATGATATAAGCCTGGCGGCCCCAACTGATTATGAAATATCTACTTCCAATTCACCGTTTACCGCCACCTCACCCATAACCTTTACTCAATCTGGTGGAAACGTAAGTACACAAACCATTTATGTAAGACTGAAAGCTGGTCTTGGTGTTGGTACATACAGCACGTCAGAAAATATTGTCTGCACCTCAACGGGGGCGACTACAAAAAATGTTGCTTGTAGTGGATCAGTAACAGCTACTTCATCCTGCGGCTCAGAGACATTTATTAATGCCAGCGCTACGGGTTCATACTCCAGTGGCAGCTATATTGGTGATAACAGTACCACTTGGTCGTATGTAGCTGCCAGTGAAGCTTTCACAAATGGTTATGCTATTACCAGCAAAGGCCTCATTCTTCGAAACCTCGCAAGCAGTAGTGCTGTTTCAGCAACAGTTCCTGGTGGTATTGGTGATTTTACCTGTAAGCTTAGAAAAGCATATACTGGATCGGGAAGCCGGCAGGCACAGCTTTATGTAAATGGTGTTTTAAAAGGCACTTCAGCAACTTTTGGCAGCGCTAGTGGTGCGGATGCAACTATTACAAACTTTTCGGTAAGTGGTATAAACATATCAGGAAGCGTAACAGTGAAGATTGTAAATAACACGGGTAACCAATTTACGATCGATGATGTTTCCTGGACCTGCTATGCAAGCTGTTCGCCTCCTTCTCAAACAACCTTAGTAGCTGCCACCCTTCCAGCGGGCTCCACCTCAACCACTATAAACACCAGTGCTGGTACTGGTTCTAACAGGCTGATAATTGTAAAGGAAGCTACCTTATTTACCAGTGCCACCCCATCCGGCAGCTATGCCGCAAATTCTATATTTGGCAGTGGCGATGCTTTTGACGGAGGGTACGTGGTTTATAATGGGACCGGCAATTCTGTGACTGTTACCAATCTTAAACCTTATACCTACTATGTTATAGAAGTATTCGAATTCAATGCTGCGGGGCCCTGCTACAACACAGTTTCGCCAGCCCAGGGAGAATTTACTACAGCGGCTGCGGCAGAGCCAACCAATTACCCAACATTATTTACCTGTGGCATTACTACTACCAGTACTATTCCACTTACATGGATTGACGCAACGGGCGGAACAGTTCCTGATGGTTATCTCATAATCTGGAACACAACTGGAACATTTACCGATCCTACAGATGGAACGGCTGTTGCAGATGCTACCGGTTCTACGGGGGCTCTGAATGTTGCTGCAGGAGTAAAAGCAGCCGAGGCAACAGGTCTTTCTTCAGGTGTTACTTATTATTTCAAGATATATCCGTATTCCAATTCTGGTTCGGCGATTGACTACAAAACTTCAGCTTCGCCGCCTACAACAAATTGTACAACGGTTGCAACCGCCTGCGTCTCCGAGGGCTTCAGTGCAGGAACAACTCCACCGTCAGGTGGCTGGACATTTAACAGTATTGGTGGAACCTATACTACCTCTGGAAATTATGGTGCGGCTTCTCCTTCACTCACCATGGATGCTACAAATGACAGGATTCAAACTTCAACATTAGCTTCCGGAGCCTCATCACTTTCTTTTTGGATAAAAGGTCAAAGTGTAACCGGCTCCTCTTTGCTGGTAGAAGGATATATTGCAGGAACATGGTCAACAGTTATCAATATTACTTCTGTTCCTTCTTCGGGAACTACATATACTTATAATGCATCTTCCTCCCCGGCCCTTCCTTCTAATATTACACAGTTCAGATTTACCTATACCAAAGGGCTGGGCAACCTGGCTATTGACGATATTGTTATATATTGTTCCAGTGCTTGCGCATCTCCTGTCGACATCAGCAATGCGGCCGGCTCTGCAGAAAGTTCCAAAACTGAACTTTCCTGGAATAACTCCAGTTGCTTTGATGAAGTAATGGTGGTAGCAACCAATTCGGCTGGTTTGACTTTTGCACCAACCGGAACAGCATATACAGCCAATTCAGTGTATGCAGGAAATAACCAGGTGATGTACAGGGGTACGGGTAATACTTTTATCGCCACCAATTTAACCAACGGCACCACTTATTATTTTGAAATTTATACAAGAAAGGGAAGTACCTGGAGTGCGGGAGTAGAAGTAAGTGTGATCCCCGTTGCTACGACCGTATTGAAACCCGGCGACCTGATCTTTGTGGGATTCGATACCTATGTGGCTACTGGAGGCGATGACTATTTCAGCATTGCTACCTTAAAAGATATTGCGCCTGGAACCCAGTTTATGCTTGCAAATGCTGTGTATGAATCAGGCCAAGCGGCTAATGTTTCAAACGGAAGATGGTATAATGGCAATGGTAATTCAGCATATAATGTCGCCTCTACTACCATTACTTATAATGGCCCGGGCACACTAGCACAGGGAAGCGTGATATGCATACAGACTTCCAGCGCAGGGAACATTACAGGATACAAATTGAATGGTGTTACTACTGCAAAATTCACCAGCGACAACGGGTTGAATGTTCAGTTTAGTTCCACTTCGGCCGATGCTGTATGGCTCATGCAAGGAAATTTTACGGCCGCTGCTTTGCCCGATGCGATTGGTTATTATTCGACATTTAGTGGCACCGTCCTGGGAGGCATACAGTCAAGAGGAACATTTAAAGATCTCAATGTAGCTGCCGATGCAATAACAACCCGTATTTCCAGAATACATCCCGATATCAAATGTTTCGGTATCTCGACAGGCGGCGCTTCCAATGCCTATTATGGCTATTATTCAACTGCCTCACTTCATGTTGGCACACAACACGATCTGATTGCCGGCATTGCAGACTATAGTAATAACTGGACCAAGGGTACGACATGCGCCTGTACCACCGATGGAAATGACATTCCCATCTGCAGCAATACGTTCACCGTTTCAGGAGGCAATTCGACCGCAGGCAAATGGACAGGCACTGTCAGCAGCGACTGGTTCCTTTGCAGCAACTGGGATAATTTCCAGGTCCCGGATACCACACAGGATGTTACTATCACTTCTGTGGCAACCAATATTGCAAACATAGATCCGCTTTCAAGCTATGCTCCTTACTATGGGAGCGTAGCCAGTAGCAAGAGCATCGTGATCGATAATAAAACCCTCAGTTTTGCTGCGAATGCTATTTTAAATACGGTGGGTGATCTTACTATTCAAAACAGCGGCCTTACCGATATGACAAGCGGAGGAACCATTAACCTAAGAGGTAATTGGTTAAACACTGTTGGTACTTCTGGTTTAACTGAGGGTATCGGAACGGTGAACTTATGGGGATATGCAACGGCACAAACTGTTTCTGCCACCGGTGGTGAAGGATTCTATAATCTTATCATTAATAACGGTAATGGGGTAACTATGAGCAAAGACGCTTCCATCTCTAATATTTTTACCCTTACTAACGGCATTGTAAATACATCTACATCTCCCAACGGATTGCTTACGCTAGGAACTGCCGCATCAGTTGGAGGTTCTCCCGGCACGAGTGCTTTTGTGAATGGGCCAATGGCAAAGAACACTATTACTACTGCTGAGTTTGAATACCCTGTTGGAAAAACTGCTCCATCCGTCAATTACAGGCCCGTTAGTATTGTACCTTCCACCACTTCGGCTACTACTTATACTGCCGAATACATGCCTGGCTCTCCAGTACCCGATAATTCAAACCTCCTTGGCGCCTTGTTAATGGGCATTCAAAACAATGAATACTGGCAAATGGAGCGCAGCACAAGTGGCAGCCCTTCACCTGCAAGAATAAAGATCAACTATGTTAATGGTGGCACAGGTATCCCCTACTGGACACCATTGGATCCCTGCTCGAATTGTAATGTAGCTGTAACGCATTTGAATAGCACGCATTACTGGGAATTTACAAGCTCTTCAGGCAACTTTAATACATCGACTCCCGAAGCAAGAATATATACAAGCAACGGTCCATTGTATTCAACACTATGGGATAATTTCAGTTTTGGTTCTTTTGGAGTAGGGTATGCCGACAATATTGTTTTGCCGGTTGTTCTTTTAACCTTTGATGCCAGCCTGAAAAATTCCGACGCCTTGCTTCACTGGACAATTGCAAACGACAAAGATCTTTCTTCATTTGAAGTTCAATACAGCAAAGACGGTAGCAACTTTATTTCTTTGGCAAGCATAGGTGCCAATGGAGCTGGCATTTATGATTATACCCATTCAAGCCTGCTCAATGGAAAATATTATTACCGTATTCTTATAAAACAAAAAACTGGAAGCAGTTTCTTAAGTGCTGTCAAATCATTGAACATTGGGAGAATGATTTCTCAAATCCAGGAGATTGTTCATCAGCCCGGAGGAAGAGTTATTATTCCACATATATATTCGGCAGCCTCTCAAAAAGCAGAGGCCGGAATCTATGATGCGGGCGGAAGATTACTACAGTCACAGTCAACTACATTAAGGGCAGGCAGTAATGAATGGAATATTAATTTGCCGACACTGGCAAACGGAATTTATTTCCTGACTATCACAACGGGCGACGGATTGAGGCATACTGAAAAATGGCTTAAATAAATATTCGGCTACCTTGCTAAACCCAACAAACCTGAAACTCAAATTTTCTAAATTGCAGAAAGTTTGGGTTTTTTATTTCTTAACCAAAACCAGCATTACATGAAAATCAAATTTACTGTCTTCATTTCAGCATTAGTTTTCCTGGTAAAATTTTCTGCCGGCCAGGGTACAGTTCTGCATCCCGGTGATATGGTTATAACAGGCTTTGATACTTATACTGCAAGCGGCGGCACTGACTCGCTGTATTTTACTACGTTAGTGGACATTGAGGCCGGCACTGTATTTTCCATTGCAAATGGCTGCTATGAAGGAAGAGATCCGGCAAACACCAGGTCAGACACATGGGTGCGTTGCGATAATACAACACTCAATGGCCGCATCAGCAGTTGGAAGGTTACATTGAATAAAGCTATTCCAAAAGGAGCTGTATTAGGATTTGAATTATCATCATCAGGACAAATAACCGGCCTTACTGTTAATTGCACAGCGTGGGTGATAGATACTGATTATTTATTTGTGGAGGATGGAACGGAGACTGGCGCCACCTCGGTCCAGTTCAGCTCTACCGATGCCGACCAAATATGGCTGATGCAGGGCGAATGGACTTACAATGAAGTAGCTGATTACAGCCTTTTTAACGGTAGGGTATTAGGTGGTATTTCAAACGGTGCGGACTGGGTGCCTGTTACCGAAGACCTCGTCCTAGGCTCCAGAAAATCACGCAGGCATCCACAGCTTGAATGCATCTCCTTAACAGGCGCTATTACATCTGGTCAAAGAACTTATGCTGCATATAAAACCTCGGCATTACATACCGGAACACAACAGCAATTGCTTGCCGAAATAAAAAATACGGCCGGCAACTGGGATATCAGGCCGGCAGCTACGAATGCAGTAGCTATTGATCCTGATCACCAGTTTCCACCGGGTTACTGCAGCAATGGCTTCACCGTTACTGGATCATTGGTTGCGGGTAAATGGAACGGAAGTGTAAGTTCCGACTGGTTCACCTGTGATAACTGGGAGAACTTTTCAGTACCTGGTGAAACGATTGATGTATCCATCACTTCAGGAAGCAACGAGCCCGTGATTGATGCCCTTACTTATCCAGTTACTGCTGCAAAATTCAACAATACAGCACAGTCAAAAAATCTTGTGATGAACTGGCCTGGCAAAAAACTAACCATTGCTAACAGCAACACCAATAAGCTGGCCGTTAGTAACGATCTTACGCTCAACAACGGAACAATGGATTTTCAAAATGGTAATATCAATATAAAAGGAAATATTGCTCTTAACAACGGAACCTATAATCCAGGCAGCACAACTGTGATACTAGATGGTTCAACGCCGCAAACCATCGGAAATACAATTGCTGTTTCCCCTATGTTCAATAACCTTGTCTTTGATAACCCGTCAGGATTCACTCTGGTTTCCCCGGTAATTGCCGCAGGCGCTGTTACACTGGTAAATGGAAAGATAACAACAAGCACGTCAACCCTGTTTACGTTAGGTGCTTCTGGCTCTATTAGTGGAGGAAGCAACGGGTCATTCATTAATGGCCCTATGAGCAAGCTGAGTGCCAGTGCAGGGGAATTCGAATTTCCTGTGGGCAAATCAAAATATCGCCCCTGCTCAATAGTTGCTGCAACTGCCAATATAGCCGACTACCAGGCAGAGTATTTTGAAGGTGTTCCTCCTTCTCATACTTCACTGCAAGCTGCGGTGCTTGGAATTGAGAATATCGAATACTGGATGATCGGCAAGTTTGCCGGCTCGGTAAATGACAGGGTGAAACTGAATTATATCAACCCCGGAACAGGCAACTGGACGCCATCAGATCCATGTGCTACCTGCAATATAGGTGTGGCAACATTTGCAGGCAGCCAGTGGGAGTTTACTTCATCGCCGGGTAACTTTAGTTCTTCTCTTCCTGAATACCGCTTTTACCAGGACAACGGCCCGGTTTACTCCAGGTCAATTGGCAACCTGAATCCATATACAGCAGGTTATTCAAGTAATGTTATTTTACCCGTACAGTTATTACAGTTTGACGGAAAGCTTTCAAACAACAATGCACAGCTCAATTGGAAAATTGCAAATGTTGTTGATCTTGAAGGTTTCGAACTGCAATGCAGCAAAGACGGGCAGCAATTCATAAGGCTGGCCGATGTAACAGCAAATGGAGGTTTTTCGTACACTTATAGTCATAATCAGCTATCTCCCGGCAACTGGTATTATCGACTCCTGATAAAAGAGAGAAATGGGGCAACTACAGTAAGCAATGTGGTGATACTAACAATCGGTAATGTTCGCACCAGCGTTAATGGGCTAAAACAAACTGTAGTAATAAATGAATTAGGAATATTCATTTTTTCTGCAACCAATCAACCTGTAAAAGCATCTGTAACAGATATCCTGGGAAGGAAACTTTTATCACAAATTGGAATGCTGCAGGTGGGGAACAATCATTGGAGCATTGGTCTGCAATCTCTGGCAAATGGAATGTATTTTATCAGCATATTTACCAATGATGGGGTAGATCAAACGTTGAGATTCGTAAAGGCCAAATAAATCAGTAAATTGATAGATGTAAAAACAAAAAAATCCGGGGCTCCCGGATTTTTTGGGACTAGGATTTTTGACCAGGCTGCGAATTGAGTCAAAAATTGTCTGGAGCGATTTTAAATTAAGCCCTGGCCTTTATATTTTTTCCATCAAAGAGCGTTTGACAGTAGAAATCCTTCATAATTGTTATGCTTTTGCAGATTATGGTAAAAACCAATAAAAATACTGCATATTTTTTAGTGGAAACGTTGCCGTACCCCGCATTAATTGTACTTTTGCCGAATAATTCGTAACCTCCTAAAAAAACATTCCCCAACTGTGGATAATTCCATTTGGAGAAGTTGAAAAGAAGTTATGATTTCTTAAAACAGGGTTTGATAAAATAGTGTGTTTGTTAGCTTATCTTTAATACCTGATTGAACATTTTTGGCTTGAGTATTGTTTAGAAATTAATAAAACAACTCAAGGCTTATCGGGATCGTTTTTAAAATCACACTACTTTCTTACCAGTTTATAGCTGGTGTTAATTAGTTAGACGAATGCAGGCCTGTGAAAAGAGCCCCCTTCCCTTGATCAAAGAACAGTTGGACTTATTATAAAATCATTTTTGATGAAACTTCTCTACCAGGCGTCATTCAGACTTAAGAATTTCTTTCCTTCAATCTCTTGGTTATCCAAGAGCTTCGCATTGCTGTTAATGCTTGGCATATATTGGCAGGCAAATGCTGTGGTGGTATTCTCAAACGCTATTAATGATGCAGATCCAAGTCTATCCAACCCTTACACAAACTTGCAAACCAAAGATGCTAATGTAACTGTTTCAGGCATAGGAAGAGGCCCGGGAATTTCCCCGGTTACGACTGCCAATGCTTATAACGCGAGTAACTGGAACCTGGCGGCTATAGATATGGGTGATTATTATGAATTTACCATTACACCCAATGCTGGCTATAAGCTTAGTTTTACCAACTTTGTTTATTCAGGTTTGGCATCTGGTACGGGCCCTGTAAGCTTTGCATTCAGGTCAAATGCCAACTCAGATAATTATGTTACTAATATAGGTTCTCCTATTGCTGCCGGAACCACCATTAGCCTTGCGGGTGCAGCTTATCAGAATCTTACGTCATCTATTACTTTTCGATTCTATGCCTGGGGCGGTAGCAATGCTGCCGGTACTTATAGAATCAATGATTTTACCTTTAATGGCACTGTGGCTGTGGGCACTTCAGTTAATCTTTCAGTAGGTGCGATCACAGGGTATGAAGCAACTACCACAGCGATAACGGTTACCGCTACGGCAGGTGCACCGGTTGTCACTACCCAAACAGTAAATGTAGCCGTAACAGGCACAGGTATTACCGCGGGCGATTATACTTTATTAGCTTCTGCTACTATTCAAATTCTTGCTGGTGCCACAACAGGTAGCAGAACTTTTACCATTGTGAATGATGTGGTAGTCGAAGGCACAGAAACCGCTACCCTTACACTTAATACTCCTTCAAGCGGTCTTGTGTTGGGTAGTAATATTGCACAAAGCATTAGTATTATTGACGACGACATATTTTATGCAGATATCACCAACACGAATGCCCCTGCTGTAGGAAATATAGGTATCAACAATAGTGACCAATTACTATACGGGTTTACTCTTACCTCCAATGGTTCCACTGATTTTACGGCTGTAAATATTGCAACTTCCACCACCGGCATGGGCGCAACTACCCCTAATAATTTCCGGTTAATACGTGATGTTGATAACAGTGGCACATATAATGGCGGGGATGTAGTGGTAGCTACTTTGCCTACGCTTGCTAATCCCCTTACTTTTTCGTGGGCTGCCGGCTCGCAAGTATTCACTGGATCTGCCCAATATCTTTTAATAGCCGATATACCGGCAGCAGTAGCACAAAACAGTACAATTACTGCATCCATCAACGCAGCTAGCAGTGTTACTACTACCGCCTTTGAAACTTATACTTCGGGTGCTGGCAACCAACAGACTTTTATAGCCATCCCAAACATCACACTAGACAACAATGGCTCCCCGGTAGCAGCTGCCAATATTCAGCAAGGTGTTGAAAGTAATATTTTTGCCTCGTTTTCACTACAGGAGAACAATGTAAACTCAACTACTCTTACCCAGGTTAAGGTAAATACAACAGGAAGTTATCGTAGCTCAGATATAGGAGCCTATGGGTTTAAGCTTTGGTATAATACTACAAACAATTTTTCTACTGCATCCGTAATTGCTACAACAAATAGTTCAGGAGCTATAGGCGCTGGAGAAACCATCACATTTGCTTCTTTAAGCCAGGGGATTGCTCAAAACACCACAAGATATTTTTGGGTAACTGCCGATCTTGTTTCTACAGCGGTCATTGGGCGTACCATTACAGCATCTGCTATTTTCAATACTTATCTCAGTTTCCCCATAGTAAATATTGCTGGCTCCACATCCATAAGCGGCACTCAAACTATTATAGCGCCCATTGTACCTGTTATTACTCCTAATCATACTAATATAGCACAGGTCGCCGCGAACAATATTTTGTACAGCAGCACAAAAAATATTCTTTCCAATTTCAGGACGAGTGTTGCCGGTTTGCCCGCCACACTTCAGGATTTATCCTTTACTATCGGCGGAACTTTTACGGCAGGTGATATCACCAATATTCAACTGTACACTAACACAACCAATACCTTCCCTGCGGGCGCAGCCTTACAAACTATTGCAGCTTCAGGATTGGCAAGCGGTGCTACTATAACTTTTACAGCACTCGTACAAAACTGTCCGATTGGAGACACCTATTTCTGGATCACCGCCGATGTAGCAGCTGGAGGAACAGCAGTGAGCGGACATACAGTGATTGTTCCTGCTCTTGCCAACAGTGCCTTTAGTTTTACTGACGGCAATTTCAGCAGCAATACCATTGTTGCAGGTGGCACACAAACCATTATTGGGCCTGCTACCAAACTCGTAATTACTGCCATTTCCCCTGCTTCTCCTATACAGGGGGGATCATTTAACCTGACCATACAGGCTCAGGATGCCTGGGGAAATGTAGGAGAGGTTACATCTGATACTTATATAACATTGACCCAAAGTGGTGGCTCAGGTGGTTTTACCTTTCCAAACGATCCTTCACCCGCAGGTGTTATTTTAGCCGGTACAGGTACACTTAGTGTTACCAATGGTTCGTATAGTGCTGCTGATGCTACTGGGCTTATTGCATCTGTAAATTCAGGAATGGCTCTGACCACCAGTGTTCTATTCCCTATCACATTTACCACAGGCCCCGCGGGTGCCAGTTCCAAATGGGGAAATACTGCAGGAACAGCCTGGCTTTCGGGTGGTAACTGGGTGTCGGGTTCCTATCCAGGGATAAGTGGAGCTGCTACTACCAACAATGATATAGCGCTTTTTGATAATATTTCTATGATGGTTTCTGGCGTGGGAGGTGTTGGTATTAATATGAATGGTGTAGGTGCAAGTCATATTTTTAACGTTGGAGCCATCAACCTAACCAATAATTACAACTTCACTCACGTCAGTGGCAGTCCAACTTACGCACAGTTAGGTAACAGCAGTACTACCGTGGGCGCTGATGGTACATTATCACTTTGGGGAGCCAATACAACAGCTAATGCGGTATCTTATCCATCGCTGTTAATTGGCAATTTTATGAACACTTCGGGCACTTATGTGTACCAGATACAAAATGGGGAGGCATCAAATACTTCCAATTATTTAAAGTTGAATATTGCATCTGCAGGCACTATGGTTGCGGGACCAGGACGTATGATCAATATTAATGTAGAAATGCAGGGATCCTCTGCTATTACATTCACTGGTGGCGGCACACTTACCTTAAACCCATTGTTGCCAGATGGAACAAGTATTTTAACCGGCATCCAATCGGCTAATACCTTTACCAGCCAACTTACTGTGGCAGGTATCGGTGCAAATGCTAGCATTCTTAAAGTCGGCAATACAGGAGCATTTAATAACAATAACATTATTCTTGGTTCGGGCACCACCTCAGGCATATTGCGTTTGAACGGCAATAGTGTTACAATAGGGTCTTTAAGCACCAACGGTACAGGCACTACCAATACCGTAGATAATGAAAGCAGTACTCCTGCAACATTAACTTTAAATGGCCCGGCAGGTTCTTACATATTTGCTGGTAGCATTAAAGATTACACTACATCGGGCACGGGCGCACTTTCGCTTAGCAAAATCGGAACTTCTACACTTCAATTTACAGGAGTAAACACTTATACGGGAACAACCACTGTAACCGCTGGTACGCTGCAATTAAACAATACTGCAGGCACTACACTTCCAACTACAAACAATATTGTTATTAACGGAGGTACTTTCAGGGTCTCAAAAAACCAGACACTGAATGATATTACACTGACAAGCGGAACGCTTACAGTGGATGCAGGTATTACACTTACCGTAAACGGAACACTTACCTGGGCCGGTGGAACTATTTCTGCTACAGGTACTATTGGTTATGGTGCAGCCGGTAAGCTGGTTTACAGTAACACAGTACTCCAAACCACAGGTATTGAACTGCCCGTAAGCAATGGCCCTTCCGACGTAAAGGTGAATAACGTTGGCGGTGTTTTAATGTCGGCCAGCCGTACCATACCTGGATCATTAACATTAACAGCAGGGGCCTTTAGAATCAACGGCAATACATTGACGCTGAACGGTACCGTAGTGAATGGATCAGGAACGATCAGTGGTAGTAACACTTCTAATCTTACCATTACCGGCACAGGAAGCATGGGCGGGGTACTTCCGTTTACACCGGGTGCCCAGACTTTGAATAATCTTATTGTAAACCGTACCAGCAGTGGTCTTGCAACCCTTGGTAGCGACCTGGGAGTTTATGGCGTTTATACCCCAACGGCTGGCGCCTTTGCTATCGGAACCAACAACGAGCTTACATTAAGAGGAACGATAGATGGCACTGCTGGTAATACAGGAACACTTAGCGGCAGTGCAACCAGTGAATTGGTGATTGCAGGCGTTTCCGGAGGTAATATTGGAGCGCTCAATTTTACAGCAGGTGCGCAAACCCTGCTGAACCTAACCATGACGAGAATACCATCTACTACGGCCGGCGCCGTGTTAGGCACCCCTTTAACAGTTAGTGGCGTTCTTACACTTACCAATGGGGTTATAACAACGACCACCACCAACCTGCTCACAATTTCCAACACACTTGTTACCGGCTTATCAGGAGGATCCTCGGCTTCCTATATAAACGGACCGCTGAAACGTGCAATGGGTACTGCTAATGCTTCAACGGCTACCTATTTTGCAGCCTCTGAATACATATTCCCGGTTGGCAAAACAGGTGCCCTCACCCCCTATCGCCCCTGCTCAGTATATCCTACCAGTTTGCCTGCGGGTGCGGAATCTTTCCAGGCCGAATATAAAACAGGCGTGTATTCATCAACCTACCTTGGAAACCTCCTTGGTGGCCGGGCCGATGAATACTGGGTGATATCCAAGACAACCTCAGCTTCCGCATCTTCTGCAGCACGTATCAAACTAAACTATGTTTATTCTGGTACCGCAACCGATTGGTCCGGAGCTGTATTGCCTCCTTACGATGCTAACGTAGTGGTGGCCCATGCACAAGGTGCCGGTCCTAACTGGTATGACCAGGGTTATAGCAGGTCTGTTCTTACATACAGCACTGTTGCTCCTTTCCCTGAAGTTGCCTTCTGGAAAGATGCCACCGCCACACTATGGACTATGCCGCTAACGGCCTTTAGCCCCTTTGAAGTGGGATATAATTCAAATACAATACTTCCTGTTACGCTTCTTAATTTTACCGGAATCCTTCAGAACAATGATGGAAAGCTAAACTGGAGCGTGGCAAACGGGACAGACTTGCAGGGCTTTGAATTACAACGCAGTACAGATGGCCGCAGCTTTAGCAAGTTGGCAGAAATAGCCAATAACGGAACCCAGGATTATAGTTTCTTAGATGCACAATTGCCAGCGGGAACCCACTATTATCGCTTGCTGATCAAAGATAAAAATGGCAAAACAGCTTACAGCAAAACAGTCCTCCTGACTGTTAATGGGGCCAGCACCCATATCATTGGTCTCAAGCAAACTTTGGTTCAAGGTGACCTGATCAGTTTAGTTTATTCTGCTTCGGGTCAGCCGGCAAAAGCGTCTATCACCGATGTTCTTGGCAGGCAGATGACTACTCAGAAAACGCTGCTTCAAACAGGTATCAACCAATGGAGGATTAATACAGGGGCACTTAGTAGTGGATTATATTTTATCAACATAATTACTGAGGATGGTATAAAGGGAACGCTGAAATTTATAAAAGAATAACCCCTTTTCTATCCATAAAAAAATCCGGGAAATCCCGGATTTTTTTATTAAATATTTCCAGTTTTAAGATGACGGGCATTTAAAAAATTACAGGTATTTTAGCCATAACTTATTCAAAAGCAATTTTATTTGAATAAATCTGAAAAAAATACGTATTAACGCTTTTGAATTTGGAGCAAATGTTTGTTAAAACACGAAAATGTTAATACTTTCACCTGTTTTTCGGCAAGACCAAATCTGTCAACCTGATTAGGCTCTAAAGATATGCGGATTGGATATTAAATGCAGATCGGAAATGAAGTGGTATTAGAGTGGTCTTCCCCTCAATTGTTTTCTTAGCCTGGCTTGCCCTTCTACCTCATATAGGGGTACTAACTAAGCCCGGAAATTTTTAATTGATACTGGCTGCGGCCATCAATATGCTATTTTGCTTTAACTTAAAATTCTTCTGCATGAAACCCTTTCTACAATCAAAAAAGCAGATTCGATTTTCTTTTTCGCAGTTCTTAACCTTAAACACACGTAAACCTATGCGCATTGCACACTATCTTAAAAAAACAAGCATTGTGCCAGCTTTGATGCTGGGAGCCATTCTTTTTGTCCAAACAGGTTTCACGCAATCTACCAAAGTATATAATTATACCGGCGCAGCCCAAAGTTTGATTATGGGTACTGATGTGCCTGCGGGTGTCACTTGCATAAAAGTTGAGTGTATTGGAGGTGGTGGAGCAGGTGGTGGGGCAACTGCTGGTGCCAGAGGCGGCGGCGGCGGGGGGGCTTACGCTAGTAGTTTTATATCTGGGGCGACCGGTACTTATAATGTAACAATAGGTCAGGGTTCCCCGGGAACTGCTCAAGGTGGGTCTTCTAGCTTTGGCACGGGCCCTTTGGTAAGGGCTGCGGGCGGTTTCAGCAGCACAAATGGTACGGGCGCATTGGGTGGTGGCTCGTCAGGAACAACAAACATTGGTACAACAACTATAGTAGGTGCGGCAGGTGGTAACAGTAACGGTAATAATGGTGGGGGTGGCGCCGGTGGGGCCAATTCCAATCCCGCAGGTAATGGAGTTGGAGCTTCGGCTGGTGCAGGTGGTGCGGGCGGTATTGGGGCCAATGGTGGTGGTAATGGTGGCGCTGGTGGCGCTAATGCAGTTAATGGAACTGCGGGTACAGTTCCCGGCGGCGGCGGCGGCGGAAGAGGCCTCGGAGCATTAGTAGGTGCAGGAGCAAACGGCAGGGTAATTGTTAGCTGGGTAGATGCCTCGAATTTTGCAATAACGCCAGGTGCTACAGCCTGTGTAGGCAGCGCTGCCACAGTTACTGTTACATCTTCTACCCTTACACCTGGAACCTATACCATTACATACGACCTTGGTGCACCAAATGCTTCTTCAGGAAATGTTGGAACCGTGACTTTTCCTGGTGGAACGTTTAACACAGTTAGCCTTGCAAATTCAGGTGCTACTTCAATTGAGATTAAAACGATCACTTTATCAGGCTGGACCTGCAGCAATGCCTTCACAGCTGGCAGCGTTACTTCTTCTATAAATGTTACTTCAGCAGCAGTTGCAAGTATCGGCTCAGCTCCTCTCTCAGCTATTTGCCAGGGTGGTACTTCCGTAGCATTAGGTGGCAGCGTAACAACTACAGGTACAGGCAACTGGACCGACGGCGGCGTGGGCGGAACATTTAATCCCTCCGCAGCAACTCTGAATGCTACATGGACTCCACCGGGAGGTTATAGTGGTACAGCTACCCTTACTTTGACACCCACAGGGGGCTGTGCTAATACTCCCGCTGCAACATCTCAACAGGTAGTTGCTACTCCAACTGTAAATGTGGGCAGCGCACTTTCACCCATATGCCAGGGAGCCACTTCTGCTGCTTTAGGTGGTAGTGTGGGTGGCGGTGCTACTGGCGGCATATGGGATGATGGTGGTGTTGGCGGTTCTTTTAGCCCATCCAATACAACTTTAAATGCAACCTGGACCCCCCCTGCTCCTTATACAGGAACCGCAACGTTAACGCTTACGACCACTGGAGCCAGTCCTTGCACTCCGGCCTTTAATTCAAAAACTATATTGGTAGGTGTAGGGCCTACTATTACCCCGGGAACAGACCCTCTGGTATGTGTGGGTACCACTACAGCTACCCTTTCCTACAGTGTTCTTACCGGCAGCCCTGACAGGTATAGTATTACATTTACCGGTGCTGCCCCTGGTGCAGGTTTTGTAGACGTGCCTATTACAACAATATTGGCCGGGAGCCCAATTTCTATAACAGTTCCTGGTGGTGCACCAGCCGGGATTTATACAGCTAACCTTGCGGTGCGCAACTTCGCTTCCGGCTGCACCAGTCCTTTATATCCCATTACCATTACTGTAGGAACAAAGATTACACTGGGTGCTAACCCATCTGTGTGCCAGGGAACCACGAGTACAAGTATTTCTTATAGCAGCCCCATCGGCAGCCCCGATCAATACGGAATTACTTTCGATGCAACTGCACTCGGTGCTGGTTTTGTAAATGTGCCGGCCAATACTGCATTGCTGGGTAGTCCAATATCTATAACTGTACCTGGTGGTGCGGCGGCGGCCACATATAATGGCACGATCACAGTTACAAACAGCGTAACTGGTTGTGTAAGCGCGGGCTTTCCTTTCACTGTAACAATAAATGCAGTGCCTTCTATTACAAATTCTAATACTGCAACTATTTGCAGCGGAACAAGTCCGAGCATAACTTTAACTTCCCCCCCAGTTGCGAGCAGCTACAGTTGGACATTAGGTTCAAATATTGGTGGCATTACTGGAGCTAACGCGGGTCCCGGCACAATCATCAATGATATTCTTTCCGGTTCAGGTTCAATTGAGTATATTATAACTCCAGTATCTATTGTTGGCTCTTGCCCTGGGTCTCCTTTTACACTTACCGTAACTGTAACCCCGGTGCCTGCTAATCCTGGGCCTCCTGTTCCTGGGGCAAATCCTGCATGCGGTTCTACTACACTTGCTACTATGGTGGCGCCGGCGGGTGAAACTTATTACTGGCAGGGTGTTACGAATAATGGTACAGCTACAGGTGCAGGCATCGATGCTTCTGTTAATACTTACCCTGTAAGTGCAACAGGCACATATTATGTAAGAGCACAAAATAATACCAGCTTATGCTGGTCTACTGGAAGCGGCAGTGTACTTGTGACTATTAGCAATACGCCGGTAATTGGTAATTATACCCCCGCCGCTATTTGTAGTGGCACGAGCTTTAGCGTGACACCGGTTAATGGTGTGCCAACTGTGGCCACGGTCGTTCCTGCTGGCACAATGTATACCTGGACAGTAGGAGCAGCATCGCCTACACCTGGAAGCTTGAATGCCAGTAACCAGGCTACACCACAGGCATCTATCAGCCAGACGCTTACCAATACAACTAATGTGGCACAAACTGTTGTTTATACTGTAACACCAATTGGACCAAGTTGCACTGGTTCTACATTCACTGTAAGTGTTACTGTAAATCCAAAACCTACCATATTTAACTATACACCTGCTGCTATCTGCAGTGGTACGAGCTTTACTGTAACACCTGCTAATGGTGTTCCCGCAGCAACTACAATAGTACCGGCAAGTACAATGTATACCTGGACAGTAGGAGCAGCATCGCCTACACCTGGAAGCTTGAATGCCAGTAACCAGGCTACACCACAGGCATCTATCAGCCAGACGCTTACCAAT